>Ga0068864_100001950_pt1 | contig 16956 bp, 6 predicted proteins | sample KBSSwiS72_FD_66586 | JGI IMG/M metagenome (GOLD analysis project Ga0068864, IMG submission 66586) | Switchgrass rhizosphere microbial communities from Kellogg Biological Station, Michigan, USA - KBS Switchgrass S7-2 | ecosystem: Host-associated > Plants > Roots > Rhizosphere > Soil ... | reverse complement strand
GCGCGTCGTGCATCACGAGTGAACCCGTTGAATGCGTTGCGATACGAATAGGAGTTGACTTATGGATTCAATTCTTAAGGACATACGCTATGGAGTTCGCGGTCTCCTGAAGCGTCCGGCATTCACGGTGATTGCTCTGATTGCCCTCGCGCTCGGCATCGGCGCTAACACCGCCATCTTCAGTCTTGTCAATGCAGTGATCATTCGGCCGCTTCCGTATCGCGATCCGGATCGACTGGTTTGGATGTATGGAAACATCCGCAACGGCGGCAATCGTGCGAGTGTTTCCCCGCTCGATTTCCTCGACTACCGATCGCAGAACAAAACTTTCGAACAGTTCGCGGCTTCAGGCACACTGCCACTTCCCGTCAACCTCACCGGAAGCGGCGAACCTGAACGCCTCCAGGCATCCATCGTCACCGGAAATTACTTCGACACTTTTGGTGTCGCGCCTGCACTCGGTCACGGTTTTTCGATGGAGAACGAAAAGACGGGCCAGCACCAGGTAACTGTGCTTAGTCACGCGCTCTGGCAGAAACGTTTCAACGGCGACCCCGCCATCATCGACAAGACGATCACACTCGACGGCAGGGCTTTCCAGGTTATCGGCGTGATGCCCGCGGGCTTGAGTCTGCCGCAAACCGCCGCGTTGTGGGTGCCGATGACTTTCGACACCGACCCTGACATGAAGCAGCGCGCGGCACACTTTCTCCGCCCCATCGGAAAAATGAAAGAAGGAGTGACGTTGGCCCAGGCCCAGGCCGATACCGACGTGATCGCCGCTCACCTCGAACAACAATTTCCTGAGACCAACACCGGCTGGAACCTGCGTCTCATTTCGTTGCGAGAACAACTCGTCGGCGGCACCCGTACGACGATGTTCGTCCTCTTCGGAGCAGTCGGTTTTGTATTGCTGATCGCGTGCGCGAACGTTGCGAATCTGCTTTTGGTTCGTGCGGCCACGCGGCAGAAAGAGATTGCGTTGCGGACTGCGCTCGGCGCTAGTCGCATTCGCATCGTGCGCCAGATGATCACTGAGAGTCTCTTGCTGTCGATTATTGGTGGCACGCTGGGAGCACTGTTAGCAGTGTGGGGAGTAGACCTGCTCGTCAAGTTAAGTGACAACAGTTTGCCGACGACTGCGAATGTAACGATCGATGCGACTGTGCTGGCGTTCACGCTTCTGATCTCCGTTCTCACCGGTTTGTTATTCGGCATCGCGCCGGCACTGCGAACGGCGAACGTGAACCTAATCGACTCGTTGAAAGACGGTGTGCGCGGTGGGGCAGAAGGTCCAATGCGGAATAGAACTCGCAGCTTGCTCGTCGTGTTTGAAAGTGCAGTGGCAGTGATGTTGCTGATCGGCGCGGGACTGCTTGTGCGCAGTTTGATCGCCTTGCAAAGAGTCGATCCCGGTTTCGATTCGAACAACGTGCTGACTCTGCGCATCGACCTTGCGCGAAAGAAATACGACACGCCTGACAAACGCACTGGTTTCTTTCAGGAGATCGAGACGCGCGTCAGCCACTTACCTGGTGTGCAAGCCGTCGGTATGGTCACCGAACTTCCATTCAGCGGTCAGCTAAACGACATACCTTTCACCGTTGAAGGCCGGCCACCCGTAAGTCATGGTCAGGAGTTTGGTGCTGACTTTCGTCGCATTAATCACCAGTACTTCAATGCCTTGCACATTCCTTTACTACGCGGGCGCAGCTTCACCGAACAGGAAGTCCAGAAGGCCGACAAGGTAACCGTCGTCAGCCAGCAGCTTGTTAATGCCGTGTTCCCGAACGAAGAGGCATTGGGCAAACGTCTCGTTCTCGCTATGGGTGGCAACGAGGGTTACGAAATTATCGGCATCGTGGGTGATGTTCGCCATCAATCTTTGTTGGGCCAGGCTGCCCCGGCCATGTATTTCCCGACTCGCCAAATGGGTGGCACGAATCTCGTCATCCGTACGCAGGGCGATCCTTTGAGTCTGGTCAGTGGCGTCCGCAAAGAAGTGCAGGCGATCGATCGCGATCAACCGATTGCGGCAGTGAGACCGATGGAGGATTTGGTGAATTCATCAGTGGCCGCGCCACGTTATCGCACGACGTTGCTGGGATTGTTCGCGGCCCTCGCGATGGTTCTCGCGGCGACCGGGATTTACGGCGTCATGTCTTACTCAGTGGCGCAACGAACACACGAGATCGGTGTGCGCATGGCGTTGGGTGCGCGACGAAGCGACGTGTTGAAGTTGGTCGTGCGGCAGGGAATGGTCCTATCGGTCGTGGGCGTGGTGCTTGGTTTGGTCGGTGCGTTTGCACTGACGCGCGTGATGGCGTCGCTGTTGTTCCAGGTGACGGCGAAGGATCCGTTTACGTTCGCAGTGGTGGCGGCATTGTTGATAGCGGTCGCTTTCGTCGCCTGTTTCGTCCCGGCGCGCCGCGCGACGAAAGTCGATCCCTTAACCGCCTTGAGATACGAATGAAAGCCGTGGATTAAGTGAATATGTTTCAAGATTTAAGTTTTGGTGTGCGGATGTTGCGGAAGAACCCTGGCTTCACCGCAGTTGCGGTGTTGTCGCTGGCGCTCGGCATTGGTGCTAACGCCGCGATCTTCCAGTTAGTAAATGCGGTCCGTCTCAAGACGCTGCCGGTTCGTAACGCAGATCAACTCGTCAACGTGCAACTCACGGACATGGAAGCAGCGCGCGGCAGCAAACCGTCTCCATACGCGTCCGTGACGAATCCGATCTGGGAGCAGATTCGCGATCGACAACAAGGCTTTTCCGGCATTCTGGCGTGGAGCAGAAACGACTTCAACCTCGCGCAGGGTGGAGAAGTGCGGTGGGCCAAGGGGCTCTGGGTCAGCGGTGACTTCTTCAACGTGCTCGGCGTCCAACCTGAGCGCGGGCGTCTGCTAACAACCGCTGACGACCAGCGCGGTTGCAGCGCACCCGGCGCGGTCATCAGTCATTCGTTCTGGCAACGAGAATACGGTGGCGATCCAAACGTTGTCGGTCGCAAAGTCACTCTCTCTGATAAACCGTTCGAGATCATCGGTGTCACTCCGGCAAACTTCTTTGGCCTCGAAGTGGGCCGCAATTTCGACATCGCGTTGCCACTCTGCGCTGACGCGATCATCGCCGGCAAAAACACCCGGCTCGATTCCGGCTTTAACTGGTGGTTGATGGTTACCGGTCGTTTGAAGCCGGGTTGGACCATGGCCCAGGCCACTGCGCAATTGCAATCCATCTCACCCGACCTGTTCCGGCAAACGCTGCCGCCGAACTATCCGCCGGTGAGTGTGAACAAGTATTTGGAATCGAAGCTGGAAGCCGTTGCCGGAGGCGCTGGCTATTCGACTTTGCGCGCTAGTTACGAGCGTCCGTTGTGGCTGTTGCTGGCCATCGCCGGGTTGGTGCTGCTGATCGCATGTGCCAACCTGGCGAATCTTCTGCTCGCTCGCGCCAGCACGCGCGAACGCGAGATCGCAGTGCGGCAGGCAGTCGGCGCTTCGCGCGCACGGATCATTCGTCAACTTCTCGTCGAGACGGTTCTGTTAACTCTCCTGGGCACGTTGCTGGCGGCGTTGTTGGCCCAGGGACTGAGCCGTTTTCTCGTTTCGATGATCGGAACCGGGCTCGATGCGGTGTTTCTCGATCTCACTCCCGATTGGCGCGTGCTTGATTTCACGGCCGGAGTGGCCGCGCTCACCTGCCTGTTATTTGGCTTGACGCCGGCGCTGCGCGCCACGCGTATCGAGCTGAGCGCGGTGATGAAGGCCACCGGACGAGGGATCACCGGCACACGTGGTTTCACGCTGCGGCGCGCGTTGGTGGTGGTCCAGGTCGCATTGTCGCTGGTGCTGGTCGCAAGTGCGCTTCTTTTCACGCGCAGTCTCAACAAGCTGCTGACGCTCGATGCCGGTTTCAACCAGGAGAATTTGCTCGTCGCACGCGTTGGTTTTCGACGTTTGAATATCGCGCCTGAAGGCCGCATCGAATTCAAGAATCAATTAGTCGAACGATTGAAGACAGTTCCTGGTGTGCAGTCGGTGGCGGACGCTGACGCGGCGCCGCTGACCGGCGGCAGCCGTGGTAACGTCGTTTGGCCGGCAGGCAAACCTGACAACAAGCTCGACGTTTCTTTCAACCGCGTCGGCATCGACTACTTCCAAACACTGCAAACGCCGCTGCAAAACGGTCGTGAGTTTGATTCTCACGACAACTCGAGTGCGCCCAAAGTCGCGATCGTCAACGAGACTTTTGCGCGCCGGCTGTTGCAGGAACAGAATCCCGTGGGCCGCAGAGTGGTGGTGGAACAGACGCCGAATGAACCCGAAACAACGTACGAGATTGTCGGCATTGTTCGCGACGCAAAATTTGAGGATCTGAAGGAAGAGTCGCTCCCGGTGATGTACCTGCCCGCGCTTCAGGACCCGCAGCCATCTACGGGCCGGCTATTTTTAATCCGCTCAAACTTGCCGCAAGCAGACATCACGGCAGCGGTGAATCGGGCGTTGACTGAAGTGAGTCCATCGTTGGACATGACGTACGAGTGGTTCCGAACGATGGTCCAGGGTTCGATGTTGCGCGAGCGTTTGATGGCGACGCTTTCCGGACTCTTTGGCGTGTTGGCACTGGTGCTCGCGACCATTGGGCTTTACGGAATTCTTTCGTACGGCGTGGCCAGCAGGACGAACGAGATTGGGATTCGCATTGCGCTCGGCGCGAACACGCGTGAAGTAGTCGCGTTGATCCTGCGCGAGTCGCTGCTGTTGGTCGCAATCGGAATTGTCGCGGGGATACCGGCGGTCTTTGTCGTCGCGCGTTTCGCGGAGAGTTTGTTGTTCGATCTCGCGCCGACGGATGCAGTTTCGTTGAGCCTTGCCGGGTTGGTGATGCTCGGGGTCGCCATCGTGGCCGCATATCTGCCGGCGCGGCGCGCCACGAAGATCGACCCCCTCGTCGCACTGAGATATGAGTGAAAGTTAGACACGGATGACACGGAGATGGACTCGATAATTAAAGACATTCGTTATGGGGTGCGAGGGTTGTTGAAGCATCCGGGTTTCACGGCCATCGTGGTGATAACGCTCGCACTCGGCATCGGCGCGAGCACTGCGATCTTCAGTGTCGTTGATAACGTGTTGCTGCGGCGGCTGCCTTATAGTACCGCCGATCGCATCGTCGCGATTCAGGAATTGGATCCGGCGGGCAAACTGGTCCAGGTCACTTCCGCAAACTTCCTCGACTGGCGCGCTCAGAACACTGTCTTCGAACAACTCGCCGCCATCAAAATCACCACCGCGAATCTCGCGTTCTCGGACCACGCAGAGCGGATCGATCTGGCGCAAACGAATGCTAACTTTTTCGACGTCTTCGGAATCACCCCACAGCATGGACGCCTCTTCATCCCACAGGACGAACAAGCGGGACATGCGCCCATCGTCATCGTCAGCGATGCACTATGGCGGCGTCGCTTTGGCGCCGATCCCTCGCTGATCGGAAGAACGATGACGCTCGACGGCAAGAACTACACCGTCGCCGGTATCGCGCCCCCAGGTTTTCAATATCCGTTCAAAACTGAACTCTGGTTGCCGCCCGCGAAACTCGTCCCTGAGTTGAACGATCGACAGGACGTAACGCAAACGCGCGGCATGGGCTATCTCGCCGCCGTCGCGCTGCTCAAACCCGGCGTCTCGCTGCAGCAAGCAGCCAGCGAGATGGAAACGATCACGGCGCGATTGCGTCAACAATACCCCAGCACCAACAACCGTCGCTTCAATCGAGTTGTTTCGTTGCAGACACACCTCATCGGCGAGCGCAACACGGTGCTGTGGCTGCTGCTCGGGGCAGTGACATTTGTGTTGCTCATCGGCTGCGCGAACGTCGCGAATCTTTTGCTTGCGAGCGGTGCTTCGCGACAGAAAGAGATGGCCATTCGCGCCGCGCTCGGCGCTTCGCGCTGGCGAGTGATGCGCCAGTTGTTTACCGAGAGCACGATACTCGCGCTCGCAGGCGGCGCCGTGGGTCTATTGATCGCGTTTTGGGGATTGGCCGCGATCACGAAACTGCTACCGAGCGATTTCCCGCGGTTGAATGAGATTCACATCGACTTACGGATTCTTGGCTACACCCTGGTCGCTTCCGTTTTGACCGGAATTCTTTTTGGTCTTGCACCGGCGCTGCAAGTCTCGCGTCCCGACGTTCAAGACTCAATTAAAGAAACGGGACGAGGAGCGTCCGGAAGCCGGCGTCAGGCTCGTTTCCGCCAGGCGCTGATCGTTGTGGAAGTGGCGTTGTCAGTCGTGCTGCTTGCCGGCGCGGGGTTGCTGTTCCGAAGTTTTCTGCACCTGCAATCAGTCGATACCGGCTTTGTCGCACAACAAGTGCTGACGGCGCGTCTGTCTCCCACGGGCTCAAACTTTGCGACCGACGCTGCGCAGATAAAGTTTTATAACCAGGTACTGGAGAAAATCAGCGCCATTCCCGGCGTGCTCGACGCGGGCGTCATCAACACGTTGCCCCTGGATAAAGGTCCAACCACGTCATTCCGCGTTGAAGGCCAACCCATTACGACTCCCGACAAGTGGCCCGGTGCGAACTATCGCGTTGTCAGTCCTAACTACTTCCGCGCGATGAGCATTCCCGTAATGCAGGGCCGTGCTTACACCGAACGCGACGATGAAAATGTTCCTCTCGTGATGATCGTCAACGAGGAGCTGGCGCGCAGAACATTTCCCGGCGAGAACGCGGTCGGGAGGAGAATTACTTTCGGCCGTGTCGACAGCAACAACCAACCGCAGTGGTGGGAGATCGTCGGCGTGGTGGCCAATGTTCGCAGTCTTGAACTGCGTGAGGAGCCCGACGCCGAATTGTATTTTTCATCGCTGCAGAATCCATGGCCGGGCATGTCGCTGGTGATTCGTTCTCGCGTCGAGCCGGGAAGTTTGAGTGCGGCAGTGCGACAGGTGGTGCAGGACGTGGACAAGTCCGTTCCAGTGTCGAATGTGCAAACGATGGACCACGTTGTCAGCGAGTCGATCATGCAACCGCGTTTCAATCTGTTTCTGCTGGGACTGTTCAGCGCGGTGGCGATGGTTTTGTCAGCGGCGGGCATCTACGGCGTCACTGCGTATACGGTTTCGCAGCGCACGCACGAACTCGGGATTCGCCTCGCGCTCGGAGCCCAGGTGCGCGATGTGTTGAAGATGATCCTGGGCCAGGGAATGGCCGTGATTGGCGTGGGACTGGTGTTGGGATTGGCGGCCGCGTTTGTGTTGATGCGTTTGTTGCGAAGCTTGCTGTTTGGTGTTGGTGAGAATGATCCGTTGACGTTTGTCGCGATCACGGTGGTGTTACTGCTGGTGGCGCTTGCCGCTTGCTACATCCCCGCGCGTCGCGCGACCAAAGTCGATCCGCTGACCGCGTTGAGATACGAGTGAAGCCACAAAAAGGCACAAGAGATGGACTCGATCATTAAAGACATTCGCTTTGGTGTAAGGGGACTGTTGAAGCGGCCCGGCTTCACTGCGATTGCCGTGATCACGCTGGCGCTCGGCATTGGCGCGAACTCAGCGATCTTCAGCGTTGTGAATGCAGTGCTGCTGCGGCGGCTACCATTCAAAGATCCGGATCGGCTGATGGTTGTCTGGGAACGACGTGCAAATTCAGGCCGTGCAAACCTACCTCTCTCAGGACATGAGTACGCCGCGTTCAAAGAACGCGCTAATTCCTTCGAAGCCCTGTCGTTGATTCAGCCAAACACATACAACCTTACTGGTCGCGGCGATCCGTTGATGGTCGATGTCGGCGAAGTTTCGGCTGACTATTTCGCTGTCGTCGGCGTGCCGCCGATGCTTGGTCGTGCCTTCGCCGCCGGGGAGGATCAGGATGGCGGCGGCAAGGTCGTCGTGTTGGGCCATAAACTCTGGTCCCAGCGGTTCGGCTCCGATCCTAACGTCATCAGCCAAATCGTTCGATTGAACGATCAGAGTTACACCGTGATCGGGGTAATGCCGGCACTCGAGCTGACGCCCGACGTACTCGTGCCAATAGATTTGCGCGGTGAATTGCGTGCAGTCGGGAAGCACAGTCATCAGGTGATTGGGCGGCTCAAACCAGGCGTTACGTTGGACCAGGCGCAGGCAGACGTGGCTCACGTGGCGCAACAGGTCGAGCAGGAATTTGCGGATGCTAATCGGGGGCATGGCGTGCAACTCGTTGGACTTCATGAAGAGGTCACGGGCCGAGCGCAGCTTCCACTGTTGATGCTGTTTGGCGCTGTCGGGTTCGTGCTGCTGATCGCATGCGCGAACGTTGCGAACTTGCTGTTGAGTCGTGCGGCGGTGCGTCAGAAAGAGATGGCGATTAGGACGGCGCTCGGCGCCAGTCGCTTGCGTTTGATACGGCAAACGCTGACGGAGAGTCTGTTGCTTGCGTTGTTTGGGGGTGGGTTGGGATTGTTGTCTGCCTTCTGGCTCGTCACGTTGTTGAGCAAGGTTACGGCAGTCAGCATCCCGCGCCTGGACAAGATCAATATCGATAGCCGAGTTCTGCTCGCGACGCTTGGATTCTCGATTCTCACTGGACTGCTCACTGGCCTCGCGCCCGCTTGGCGCAACTCCGAGCCACGACTCTACGAGTGGATCAAAGACGGCATGCGTGGCTCGTTCAGTCCGGGGCGGCCACGCGTGAGTAGCATGCTGGTTATTGCCGAAGTGGCGCTCGCGGTCGTGCTGCTCGTTGGCGGCGGTTTGATGCTGAAGAGCTTCGTGCGACTGTTGCGCGTCGATCCCGGCTTTGAACCGCACCAGGTGTTGCGACTCAATCTGCTTTTGCCGGAAACAAAGTATCGTGAACCACGACAACAAACGGCTTTCTATAACGAATTAATCGGACGCCTTAGATCGTTGCCGGGCGTCGAATCGGCTAGTGCGACCACCATAACCCCACTCGGTTCGGCCGAGAGCTGGATCGCCTTCGCGCTCGAGGGCCGTCCGGATCCGCCGCAGGGACAAGAGCAGCAGGCTGCTGTCCGCTCAGTTAGTGACGACTACTTCCGCACGTTGCAGATTCCGTTGCGCAAAGGCCGTTTTTTCAATAACGGCGATGCGCGCCTCGCGCTGCCGCTCATCCGCTGGTTCGAGCAACAACCATTACCGGAACACTTCAACGAGCCGCAGGCCGCTCCGGCCATCATCATCAACGAGACAATGGCGCGCCTCTACTGGCCCAACGAAGATCCGGTGGGGCGGCGCCTGCAGATCCTCTTCAGCCCCTGGATGACGGTGGTCGGTGTTGTAGGCGACGTGCATCACACTGGGCTACACACGCCGCCGAATCCCGAAATGTACATGTCGGAACGGCAGGAACCGTCATCGACGATGGCGGTGATGGCGCGCACCAGCGGCGATCCACTCCAGATAGCGACAGCAGCGCGCGAGCAGGTGAAAGCGATTGACAAAGATCTTCCGGTTACGGTCACGACGATGGACCAGATCTTTTCCGACTCGCTGGCGGGACAACGTTTCAACACGTTGCTGCTTGGCATCTTCGCTTCGGTCGCGCTCGGGCTCGCGATGATCGGCGTATTTGGCGTCATCAACTATTCAGTGGCGCAACGCACGCACGAAATCGGAATTCGGATTGCGCTCGGCGCGCAACGCACCGATGTGTTCCGGTTGATCGTGGGCCAGGGCCTGGTGCTGGCGTTGATTGGTGTGGCGTTGGGAGCGATGGGAGCGGTGGCGTTGACGCGGTTGATCACGGGTTTGCTTTATGGCGTGAGCCCAACCGATGGACCAACGTTTGTGATCGTGTCGCTGGTTGTGACGGTGGTCGCGTTGGTCGCGTGTTATCTGCCGGCGCGTCGCGCGACAAAAGTCGATCCGTTGGTGGCGCTGAGATACGAATGAAGCCGCCAAAAGGCACAAAAGGCACAAAATGGATTCAATCATCAAAGATATCCGCTACGGCGTACGCAGTTTGTTGAAGCGACCGGCTTTCACGGCTGTGGCTGTGCTCACGATTGGCCTCGGCATCGGCGTCAATACCGCGATCTTCAGTGTCATTAATGCGGTTTTACTGCGACCGCTGCCTTACGACGATCCCACTCGACTGATCACTTTCAGATCCAATCAGTCGGCGCCGGACCTTACTGACGTCGAGTCGCAGACGAAGACGTTGAGCCGGCTCGGCGGCATGGTCATGCAGCCGTTGGCCTACACGGCCGGCAATGAGCCAGTTCAATTTCAAGTCGGACAAGTCACTGGCGGGTTCTTTGAAACTCTCGGCGTTAAACCCGAGCGTGGACGTTTCATCACCAACGACGACGACAGAAACGGCGCTCCATTCGTGGTGGTGTTGAGCCACGACTTGTGGGTGAAGCAATTTAACCGCGACGTTCAGATTCTCGGTAAAGCAATTCCGCTCAGCGGCAATATGTACACGGTCATCGGCGTCATGCCCGCCACGTTTGTGCCGCCGCGTGAAAACACCGAAGCATGGACGCCGGTGCACGTATCCAACCCGGTCGCAGCGAATTTCCGCGGCGTCCATTTTCTGCGCACGTATGCGCGGCTGGCGCCGGGCGTAACCATCGAGCAGGCGCGCGCTGAGATGCAGGTCATCGATCAGAACCTGGCGGCGCAGTATCCCGCTGAAAACAAAAACCGCAGCACGGTGTTGTTTGCATTGCATGAACGAATCGTCGGTGAAACGCGACGGTCGTTGTTGATTTTGTTTGCCGCGGTGAGTTTCGTGCTGCTGATCGCGTGCGCGAACTTCGCCAACCTGCTCCTCGCACGCGCCGCCGAGCGGCAACGAGAGTTCGTGATTCGCGGCGCACTCGGCGCCGGTCGCTGGCGTTTGATGCGGCAGTTGTTGACGGAGAGTCTACTGCTGTCACTGGCGGGTGGTGTCGCTGCGGTTCTGCTCGCGTTCTGGGGCACAAAGCTTTTGGTCTCATTCAAACCCGAGAACCTGCCGCGTCTATCTGAGATTGGAGTGGACCTGCGCGTACTTGGTTTCACCTTGGGTGTTTCGATATTGACGGGTTTGATTTTTGGTCTCGTGCCGGCGTGGGCAGCTTCGCGAGGCCGAGTCGGCGACGCACTGAAGGAAGGCGGGCGGAGCAGCACGGCAGGAAGCGCTCGACAACGACTGCGCAGCACGTTTGTCGTGGTCGAACTCGGAGTCGCACTCGTCCTGCTGGTCGGCGCCGGGTTGCTCATCAAGACGTTCTGGAAACTACGTTCAGTCGAGCCTGGTTTCAATCCTGATCACCTCGTCACACTTCGCGTGGAGTTACCTGAAACTCGATACGAAGACGTCGCTTCGCAAACACGTTTTCGCAAACAGGCACTGGCGGGCATGAATTCACTGCCAGGCGTGCAGGCCGCGATGGTGAGTGAACTTCCACTCAGCGGCGATTCACTCAATCACGATTTCCTCGTCGAAGGCCGCCCACCAATCGCACCGGGTGACGAACCGAGTGTGGAAACGCGCAGCGTGTTGGGCGACTACTTCAAAGTCATGCAGATTCCGCTGCGGCAAGGGCGCGACTTCGGTGCACCGGACTTCGACGAACGCGCGCCACTCGTAGGCATCGCGAACGATGCGTTGGTCCATCAGTACTTTCCGAATGAAGATCCGCTTGGCAAACGCGTGCGCTGGGCGCGTGATCCCCAGATCCATTGGATCACGATCGTCGGCGTCGTTGGTGACGTAAAGCATTTCGGTTTGGACCTGCCCGAGGAGCCTGCGCTCTACAGTCCGTACACACAAATCAACCCGTGGAAGCGATGGATGTCGTTTGCCGCGCGCACGCAGGGTGATGCGGCGAGCACGGCTCAGGCGCTCAAGCAGCAGATCTGGAAAGTTGACTCGCAGTTGCCGGTAACCAGGGTCGAGACGATGAGCGAGGTCGCGGCGAGTTCGTTTGCGGCGCGACGATTCAACATGTCGTTGTTGTCGGTGTTTGCCGGACTCGCGTTGGTGCTGGCGGCGATCGGTATTTACGGCGTGATGTCGAATGCCGTGACGCAGCGAACGCAGGAGATTGGTATTCGGCTCGCGTTGGGCGCGCGCGCGATCGATGTTTTGAAACTGATCATTCGCGATGGACTCGCGTTGGTGATTATCGGCGTCCTGCTTGGGTTAGGAGGAGCTTTTGCGTTGACGCGGTTGATGACGACGTTGTTGTTCGGAGTTACGCCGACGGATGGGTTGACGATTGGGGCGGTGTCGGGGGTTTTGATAGCGGTGGCGTTGTTGGCGTGCTTTATTCCCGCGCGCAGGGCGACGAAAGTCGATCCGCTAGTCGCGCTCAGGTACGAGTAAAAATCAGGACACGGATTAACACGGATCATGCTGAAAGATCTGAGTCAGTGTTTTAGGAGCCTGATTAGGCATCCCGGCTTTACGGTGGTGGCGGTTATCACGTTGATGCTCGCTATCGGCGTCAACACGACGATCTTCAGCGTCGTGAATGCGGTGTTGTTGAAGGGCTTGCCTTTTAATAAGCCGGAGCAACTCGTCTCGATTCACAAGGCTCCGTCCGCGACTGGCTTCCCCGGCATTGCTGCTTATCAGTACCTCGCATGGAAAGAGAAGAGCACTGCGTTCGACGATCTCGCCGCTTTCAGTGACAACAATTTCAATCTCACCGGCAACGGCGAACCGGAGCGCATCGCGTGTGCACAGGTAACTGCGAGTCTCTTCACAACGCTCGGTGTGCAACCGTTGCGCGGTCGCTTCTTCCTCGTTGAAGAAGATAAACCGCGTGCGAACAACGTGGCGATTGTCAGCGAGAGTTTTTGGCAACGACGCTACAACCGCGACGAAAAGATCCTCGAGCAGACACTCACGCTAAACAAACAGCCTTACGCGATCGTCGGCGTAATGCCAAATACCTTCCGCTTTCCAGGTGAGTTTGAGGTTTGGCTGCCGCTCGCGCTTGATCCGGTTCAGGAAACGCAAGGCGACACATTTCAGTTGGTCCAGGTAGTGGGCCGTCTCAAACCGGCTGCCACCGCTTCGCGCGCGGAAACTGAGTTGAGCCTGATCGCAAAGCAAGCATCGGATCAGGCGTCAGTCGGGAAGAAGGAACCGCTCCCGGTAACAACGGTGGAAGTGGCGCCGCTGCACAAGCAGTTGGTCGCAGGTATTCGGCTCACGGTGCTGGTGTTGTGGGGCGCGGTCGGACTGGTGATGTTAGTCGCCTGCGTGAACGTCGCCAGCTTGATGGTGGCGCGCACCTTCGCACGACAACGCGAGATAGCAGTGCGCGCGGCTCTTGGCGCACGCCGCTGGCAACTGATCAGGCAACTGCTCACAGAGAGCGTGCTGATCGGAATCAGCGGCGGCGCCCTGGGGTTGTTGCTCGCAGTTTGGGGCACACGAGCGGTCGCGAGCCTGGTGCCAAAGGATTTCACGAGTTCTGTTTACGATCTCAATAGTATTCGTCTCGACTGGCGCGTGTTTGCGTTTACGTTCGGTCTCTCGGTGCTGACGGGCATCGTGTTTGGCTTAGCGCCGGCGCTGACGGCTTCAAAACCCGATCTGATCCAGTCGCTGCGCAACACGCGTTCACACGGCGTGATGAGTTTTGGACTCCGTGGTTTTCGTGGTTGGCTGGTGGTTGCCGAACTCGCGCTCGCGGTTGTGTTACTCGTCGCCGCCGGTTTGCTGGTGCGCAGCTTCAATAAACTTCTCGCCGTCGATCTCGGCTTCAACCAGGACAACATACTCACCGCGCGCATCAATCTGCCGCGTTCAAATTACGCGCAGCCCGCGCAGGTCCAGGCTTTTTACGACAGCTTATTACAACGTGTCCAGGCATTGCCGGGCGTGCAGTCAGCCGGAATGATCAGTCACACGCCGCTCGCCGGATTCTCGATCATTGCGTTTATCGAAGTGGAAGGCCATCCGCCGTTGGACCGCGATAAAGATTTGCCGATCGGTATCGGGATGATCACGCCTGAGTATTTCCAAACGATGAAGATACCGCTTCTCAGCGGTCGTCAGTACGACGCGCGCGACAGCGCCGCCGCGCAGAAGGTGGCGATCGTCAATCAGGCTTTTGCGAAGCGCTTTTTTGCGAATGGCGATCCACTTGGGAAGCGCGTGTCTTTTGGTTGTGAAAAGTCCGAAGGACTTTGCCGCACGATCGTGGGTGTCGTCGGCAACATCCGCCAGGAAAGCATCACGGATGAAGTCGCCGCTGAGATTTACGTGCCCTTCGCGCAAGCTCGTTCGAATGGGATGACGCTGCTCGTGCGTACCGGATCGGATCCGCTCAGTCTCGCGCGAGCTGTACGCAATGAAGTGTTGGCGATCGACAAAAACCAGCCTGTCTACGACGTGAAGACCCTCGCGCAACGCGTCGCGGAAGCAGTGGCCGTTTCGCGTTCGTTGATGTTGCTCTTTGCGTCGTTTGCGTTGTTGGCGTTGGTGCTGGCCGCAGTGGGTATTTACGGGCTTGTCTCTTACTCGGTAACGCAGCGAACGCACGAGATTGGCATCCGCATAGCGCTGGGTGCGCGTGCGGCGAATGTGTTGAGTTTGATTGTCAGGAATGGGTTGACGCTCGTGCTCACCGGAATCGCCATCGGCATTGCCGGCGCGCTCATGCTGACAAAGTTTCTGACTTCGTTGCTCTTTGGCGTGACGCCGACTGACGGCGTGACGTTTGTCGCGGTGTCGCTGGTGTTTTTTGTAATTGCGATGCTCGCGGCGTTGATACCGGCGTTGCGGGCGATGCGCGTGGATCCACTCGTCGCGCTCAGATATGAATGAAAGGCCATCCACAGATTACACAGAAAGAATCGGCGTAATCTGTGGATGGATTTAATGTATGAATTCAATAATCAAAGACATCAAGTTTGCATTGCGTGGACTGTTGAAGCATCCGGCGTTCACGGCGATCGCGATCGTGACACTGGCGTTGGGCATTGGCGGCAGCACTTCGATCTTCACCGTCGTCGACGCAGCGCTGTTGCGCGGCTTGCCGTATAAACAACCCGATCGTCTCTATCATCTTTGGGAGCAGACGCCGCGACAGGAATTTTCAAAACGCGAATTCTCCTATCCCGATTATCAGGACTACGAACAGAACACCGTCTTCGACGGACTCGCCGCTTACACCGGTGGCGGTGTGATTCTGAGCGGCTTTGGTGAGCCCGAGAATTTCAACTCACCGCGAGTCAATGCGAGCTTCTTTTCTGTTTTGGGTGTCGATCCGGTTCTCGGACGCACGTTTCAGGCAGGTGAAGACAAGCCTGGCGCGCCACTCACGACTGTTCTCACTTACGGACTATGGCAGCGCCGGTTCGGCGGCGATCCGAACATCATCGGCCGTCCGCTCACGCTGAACGGTGAAAACTACACCGTGATCGGCGTGTTGCCCGCGAATTTCCAATTCGCTCTTCGAGCCGCGGATCTCTTCCTGCCGTATCAGCCAACGCAGCCCATATTGGAACGTCGCTTCATGCACGGTACGAACCTGATCGGCAGATTGAAGAGCGATAAGACCGTTGCCGATGCGCAGTCAGAAGTGAGTCTCATTGGCAGCCGCATCGCGCAACAACATAGTGAATCGCACACCGGCACCACCGCGCGTATCGTGCCGCTTCAGGAAGAGATCGTCGGGAACGTCAGACCGATCCTGTTGGTCCTGCTGGCAGCGGTCGGGTTTGTGCTGCTCATCGCGTGCGCGAATGTTGCCAGTCTGCTTTTGACACGATCGCTGTCGCGGCAAAAGGAAGTCGCGATTCGTTCGGCGTTGGGAGCAAGTCGTTGGCGAGTCATCCGGCAATTTTTGACGGAGTCGATGCTGCTCTCACTCGCGGGTGGTGCTGCCGGTTTGTTAATCGCTTACTGGGGTGTGCCGGCGTTGGTGGCGGTGTTGCCGCAGAGTCAATTGAATGCGATGCCGTTCCTCAGCACGCTGCATCTCAACACGACCATCCTCGCTTTTTCTTTTGGACTTTCATTGTTGACCGGTTTGTTGTTTGGTCTCGCGCCGGCTTTTCAATCTTCTCGGCTCGATCTCAACGAAGTGCTCAAGGAAGGTGGACGCCATGCGTCCGCGGGTGTCGGACAACGTCTGCGCGGGGCGATGGTAGTGACTGAGATCGCGCTGGCAGTGGTACTTCTCATCGGCGCCGGCTTGATGATGAAGAGCCTGCTGCGGTTGTTGCAAACAAACATCGGGTTCAAAACTGAAAACCTGCTGACGATGACGGTGGTGCTGCCGCCCGCGAAATATCAGCAAAACGATCAGCAGATCATTTTCAACGATCAACTCCGTGAACGCGTGCAATCGCTGCCCGGCGTTGCCGGCGCAGCCACCGTCAACATCCTGCCGCTTATTTCCGGCAACACGACGCGTTTCTACGTCGACGGTGATCCAGTTCCCGAACCGGGCAAAGAAATCGAAGCGAACATCCGTACAGTTAGCGACGACTACTTCCAAACACTGGGAGTGCCGTTGCTCGCCGGTCGAACCTTTGACGCGCGCGACACAACGAACGGTCAGGGCGTTGTCATCATCGGCAAGACTGTTGCCGATCGCATGTTTGCTGGTCGCGATCCGGTCGGTATGCACCTTCGTTACAACTCGTTCTCCGGTCCGCCTGATCTGATTGTCGGCGTGGTAGGCGACATCAAGATCACCGGATTGGACCAGGCGCTCAAACCGGTGCTGTATTATCCGTTCCGTCAGAGCGCCTCTACTTTTGCCAACCTCGTCGTTCGCACGAACAGCGAGCCCAACGCACTCGCCAGTTCGATTCGCAACGAAGTTCGCAACCTCGAACCTGATGCAGCGATCCTCAACGTCCGGTCGATGGACGAGATGATCGCGCAAACGCCCGCGTCGTTCATGCGACGTTTCCCGGCGTTGCTGATCAGCATCTTCGCGGGCGTCGCGTTGTTGCTGGCGTCGATCGGGATCTATGGCGTGG
>Ga0068864_100001935_pt1 | contig 17012 bp, 10 predicted proteins | sample KBSSwiS72_FD_66586 | JGI IMG/M metagenome (GOLD analysis project Ga0068864, IMG submission 66586) | Switchgrass rhizosphere microbial communities from Kellogg Biological Station, Michigan, USA - KBS Switchgrass S7-2 | ecosystem: Host-associated > Plants > Roots > Rhizosphere > Soil ... | reverse complement strand
GCGAAGGTCAAGGAAGGCGTGCGCGCGGCGGGCGGCACGCCGATCGAGTTCAACACGATCGCGGTGACCGACGGCATGGCGATGGGCACTCCGGGCATGCGTGCCTCGCTGGTCAGCCGCGAAGTGATCACGGATTCGATCGAGCTCGCGGTCGATGGCCATTCGCTCGACGCGATGGTCGTGCTGTGCGGCTGCGACAAGACGATTCCGGCCGCAGCGATGGCGCTGGCGCGCCTGAATATTCCCGGCGTGGCGCTGTATGGCGGCAGCATCGATCACGGCAAGCTCGACGGCAAGTCGATCACAATCCAGCAGGTGTTTGAAGCGGTTGGTGCGCATGGCGCCGGCAAGATCGACGATGCGCGCCTGCAGCAAGTCGAGCGCCGCGCCTGTCCGGGAGCAGGCGCGTGCGGTGGCCAGTTCACTGCGAACACGATGTCGATGATGCTGATGGCGCTGGGATTGTCGCCGCTGGGCTTCAACGACGTGGCCGCGACCGATCCACGCAAGCGCGACGTCGCGCGCCGCTGCGGCGAGTTGGCAGTCGAGAATCTCAAGCGCGGCTTGCGTCCGCGCGATGTGCTGAACACTACTTCGTTCCGCAATGCCGCGCGCATTGCGAACGCGACGGCAGGATCGACGAACGCCGTGCTGCATCTGCTCGCGATTGCGAGCGAAGCGGAAGTGCCGCTGACATTGGAGGATTTCGAAACTGCTTCGAAGACGACGCCGGTGATTGCTGATCTCATGCCCGGCGGGCGCTACACCGCAATCGAGATGACCGCTGCCGGCGGCATGGCGCAGGTGGCGCGCGAATTGCGTGCGGCCGGCTTGCTCGATGATGCGCTGACCATCACCGGCAAGACGCTGTTCGCCGAGATCGACGCAGCGGCGCCGGCGCCTTCGGATCAAGAAGTCGTCGTTCCCGTCAGCCGCGCATTCAAACCGCGCGGCGGCTACTCGATTCTGTACGGCAATCTCGCTCCGGAAGGCTGCGTACTCAAGCTCGCCGGCAAGGGACGCCTGCAATTCAGCGGTTCCGCGCGCGTGTTCGAGAGCGAAGAAGACGCGTTCCGCGCCGTGCAGCAAGGCACGATCAAGGCCGGCGACGTGATCGTGATTCGCAATGAAGGCCCCGCCGGCGGGCCCGGCATGCGCGAGATGCTCGCGGTGACCGCGGCGCTGGTCGGGCGCGGCTTGGGGGATGACGTTGCGCTGATCACCGACGGACGGTTCAGCGGCGCGACGCACGGCTTTATGGTCGGCCACATCGCGCCCGAAGCGGCGCGCGGCGGCGCGATCGGAATGCTGCGCGAGGGTGATCGCATCGTGATCGATGCCGAGCGGCGTGTGATCGAAACCGCTGCGGACCTCGACGCGCGACGCAAGACGTGGACGCCGCCGGCGCCGAAAGTCGCGCGCGGCGTGCTCGCCAAGTATGCAAAGACCGTGGGTTCCGCCGCGCGCGGGGCGGTGATTGAGATTTAGTTTCAGTTTTAACTCGTCATTCCGGCGAAAGCCGGAATCCAGTGCCTTCAAGGCATTGCAAAGACGCTGGGTCCCGGCTTTCGCCGGGACGACGGCATGAATCTTTAGTTGTATATACCTGTGGAGAAGTGGAAATGAGCAATGAAACCAAGGCCACCATCGAAGCGCTGAAAGGCAAACGCATCGCCATTCTCGGTTACGGCAGCCAGGGCCGCGCGCATGCGCTGAACCTGCGCGATTCCGGTCTCGACGTCGTCGTCGGCCTGCGCGCTGGCGGCCCGACGTCTTTCAAGGCGCAAGCCGACGGACTGCGCGTGGTCGAGCCCGCCGAGGCCGTCAAAGGCGCGGATATGGTCGCTGTTTTGACGCCGGATATGACGCAACCGAAATTGTATACGGACGTCATCGCACCGAACCTGAAACCGCACGCGGCGCTGTTGTTCGCGCACGGGTTCAACGTGCATTTCAAGACGATCGCGCCGCGCGCAGACATCGATGTGGTTCTTGTCGCGCCGAAAGGCCCTGGTGCGCTGGTGCGCAAGGAATACGAAATCGGCCGCGGCGTGCCGTGCCTGTACGCGATCCATCAGGACGCGAGTGGGCATGCGCGCGACAAGGCGCTTGCCTACGCGGCCGGCATCGGCGGCGCGCGCGCCATGTTGATCGAAACCGACTTCAAAGAAGAAACCGAAACCGACCTGTTCGGCGAGCAGGCTGTGCTTTGCGGCGGCGTCAGCGAACTCGTGCGGCACGGCTTCGAAACGTTGACCGAAGCCGGTTACAAACCCGAGATCGCTTATTACGAAGTCATGCATGAACTGAAACTTATCGTCGACCTGTTCTATGAGGGCGGGCTGACCAAGATGCTGACGTTCGTCTCCGAGACCGCGCAATACGGTGACTACACGCGCGGCCCGCGCGTCGTCGACGCGTCGACGAAACAGAAGATGCGCGCGGTCCTCGATGAAATCCAGGATGGCCGATTCGCGCGCGAATGGACGGCGGAATATGCCGCCGGCTTGCCGAACTACAAGGCGTACAAGCAGAAGGATCTGGATCACCCCATCGAACAGGTCGGCGCCAAGCTGCGTGCGCGGATGCCGTGGTTGAATCCCGCGCCCGCGGCGGCGGCTGCGCCGGCGTTGAAGAAAGTCGGATGAAGCTCGTCATTCCGGTGGAAGCCGGAATCCAGTGTCTTTGTGGTGGCGTCCTGCCCCCTGGATTCCGGCCAATCCATGGCCGGAATGACGAATAGTGAACGAGGACTCGCGCGTGAACGCACAACCGCAAACCGCTACCGAAATCTCGACACATCCACTAGCCGGCACTCGGCTGAGCGGTGCCGATATCGTTGTGCAGGTACTTGCGGATGAAGGCGTCGACGTGATCTTCGGCTACTCCGGCGGCGCGATTCTGCCGGTGTACGACGCGGTGTTTCGCTACAACCGCGATCATCTGCACGACGATGGCCGCGAGCCGATGCCGCTGATCGTGCCCGCGAACGAGCAGGGCGCCGGTTTCATGGCGCAAGGTTATGCGCGCGCGTCAGGCAAGGTCGGTGTCGCGCTCGTGACGTCAGGCCCCGGCGCGACGAACACCGTCACGCCAGTGCGCGACGCGATGGCCGATTCGATTCCGCTCGTCGTGATTTGTGGGCAGGTGCCGACTGCGTCGATTGGCACCGACGCATTTCAAGAAGCCCCGATCAGCAACATTATGGCGGCCTGCGCCAAGCACGTGTTTCTTGTGACCGAAGCGGCGAAGCTCGAAGCGACACTGCGCACGGCGTTCGAACTCGCGCGCAGTGGGCGGCCCGGGCCGGTCGTCGTGGATATTCCCAAAGACGTGCAGAATGCGCCACTCGTCTTCGATGGCGGCTCCAGTCTTGCCGTGCCTGGCTATCGCTCGCGTCTGCGCAGTGTGCAGCAGGCCGCGCCGGACGCTGAGCAATGCGCGCAGTTTTTTGCGCTGCTGGCGCAAGCGAAGCGACCGTTGATTTATGCCGGTGGTGGCGTCATCGCGGCGAATGCCGCGCGCGCGTTGCGCGACTTCGCGCATGCGTTCGGGTTTCCGGCCGTGACGACCCTGATGGGACTCGGCACCTACGACACGACGCAGCCGTTGGCCATGCACATGCTCGGCATGCACGGCACCGCATACGCGAACTATGCCGTGGAGGATTGCGATTTCCTGATTGCGATAGGGGCCCGCTTCGATGACCGCGTCGCCGGCGTTGCCGCAAAGTTCGCGCCGCGCGCGAAGCATATTGCGCAATTCGACATTGATCCGGCCGAGATCAACAAGGTCAAACGTGCCGACTGGCATCATCTGGGTGACCTCACGCGCGCGCTCGATCGCTTGCGCGCGTATGCGCACGAGAATCACGTTCGTGTGCATTTCGCCGCATGGCATGCGCATCTGGCGCACTTGAAAGCCATTCATGCCATGAACTATGCGCGCGATACGGCGCTGATCCAACCGCACGCCGTGATCGAAGCGATCAACCAGCACACCCAGGGCCGCGCGATCATCAGCACCGGGGTCGGCCAGCACCAGATGTGGGCCGCACAGTATTTCGATTTCCGCGAGCCGCGCCTGTGGCTCACCTCAGGTTCGATGGGCACGATGGGCTTCGGCTTGCCGGCCGCGATCGGTGCGCAATTCGCGCGACCCGACGCGTTGGTCATCGACATCGACGGCGACGCGAGCATCCGCATGAACATCGGCGAACTCGAGACCGTGACGACGTACGGTTTGCCGATCAAGGTCGTCGTGCTCAACAACTCCGGTGACGGCATGGTGCGGCAGTGGCAGAAGCTGTTTTTCCAGGGACGTTTTTCCGCGAGCGACAAGAGTCTGCGCAAGAAGGACTTCGTCAAAACTGCCGAGGCCGACGGTTTCGGCTGGGCGCGGCGCCTGGAGAATCCGACCGACATTGCGCAAACGATCAGCGAATTCCTCGCCTACGACGGTCCGGCGTTTCTCGAAGTCGTGATCGATCCGGATGCCGGCGTGTATCCGATGGTCGGCCCCGGCCAGAGCTATGCGCAGATGATCACGGGCGAGCACATTGCGTCGCGCGCACAGATTCAGGCGCGCGAAGTCGAAACCTCGGAGATGTTTTGAATGCGGCGGATCATTTCCATGCTGCTGCAAAACGAAGCCGGTGCGCTTGCGCGCGTCGCGAGTCTGTTTGCGGCGCGCGGCTACAACATCGATTCGCTCACGGTCGCGCCGACGCACGATGCGGAAATCTCGCGCCTCACAATGGTCACGAGCGGCGAGGATGTCGTCATCGACCAGATCATCAAGCAGTCGCGCAAGATCGTCGACGTGATCGAAATCGCCGACCTGACCAGCCGCGAGCATCTTGAATGCGAGTTGCTTATCTTGAAAGTCGGCGTAGCGCCGGGCCGGGCGCCGGCCGTGGCCGCATGCGTACGCCGGCATGCGGGTGCATTGTTGCTCGACAAGAGCGAAAGCACGCGCACGATCCAGTTCGCCGGCACTGGCGCGCGCGTCAGCGACTTCCTCGCCCAGCTGACATCGGTGGCGAGCATCATCGAGATTGCGCGCAGCGGAACTGCGGCGCTCGACCGCGGCGAGGCGGTGTTGGCGCCGGCTGCGGCATAGGCCAACAGCCGGCGCCGGGGCCGTTCGACTCAGCTCTTGTCGAGCGTGTACTTGTTGATCCAATTGGTTTCCCAGGTCTTGCCGCCGTCGGCGGAGAACGCCTGCTCGGACTGCGCGGCGTCGGGCGCGATGCCCCACATCGAAAAGCGCAGCAGGATGACCTTGTCGTTGAATCGCTCCTGATCGTAGAACTCCACGCGGCCACCTTTGAACTGACCGATACCCGGTGTGCTGCTCAGCTCGCCGCGCGCCGGCGTGGCGAAGTTGATGCTCCACTCGTGGGTGTTTGGATTGTAGACGCGCAGCGCCAGCAGCTCGATCGGGCCGTTCGGGCCTGCTGTCTTGTATTCGGCCAGATTCGCGCGACCGCCCCAGACCGGCGCGACCACGGTGGTGCCGTCGAGCTCCGTCCATTCCTGCTTGCCGCTCAGCGGCTGCAACATGCGCGTCGTGTGCGTGTGCCACGTGCCGAAATCGAAATCGTACTCGTGGCTGCCGTCGGTATTCTTCACAATGGGCATATCGGCTGGATCCGCCTTGGTTTTGTCGGCGGTGAGTTGCACTTCCCAGGTCTTGCCGCCATCGGCCGAATACGATTCCTCATAGCGATGCGAGGTCGGCATCATGTTGGACCACACGCCGCGCACGAGGATCGAACGACCGTCCAACGTATCGGATTGAAACAATTCGCCGCGACCATCCCTGAACGAACCGATCAGACCGCCGCCGAACGTGCCGGACTTGCTGTTGATGAAATTCTGACTCCATTGATGCGAAGTCGGGTTGTAAAGGAACAGTGAGAGACCTTGCCAATGGCCTTTCGGGCCGTCCGTTTCGATTTCCTCCAATAGCGCACGTCCGCCCCAGACCTTGCGTATGTTGACGGTGCCGTTCAAATCGATGAACTCGTTCGAGCCGGCCAACGGATGCACGCGACGCTTGATGTGTGTCTTCCACGTACCGAAGTTGAAATCGAAATCATGGCTGCCGTCGCGCTCAGCCGACGTGGCCGGCGACGCCGGCGCGTCAGCCGCGCGCAGGCTGGGCGCGAAAGCGATGCAGACCGCGGCGAACAGGGCGCCACTGCATAAACGATGGGCGAATTTCACGGTTTTCTCCAAGTGGATGGCTAAATATTGTCGGACGCGCATGCTTGCGCTCAGCGCGGGCGCCGGAATTTGAAAATGAACTGGTCGGTCATGCCGCGGATCGACGGATCGAACGGATCCGCGCTATGCGGATCCGCGGGATTGGCGAGCACCTTGCTTTCGCTGTCGAACACGAAACCGGCCGCTTCGACTTGCCGGCGTACCGTGGCGGGATCGATGCGGTGCAGCGTTTCGGTGACATCCGTGGGGGCGCCCGGCGCGGCGACGTGATCGAGCACGATGTAGACGCCGCCCGGCTTGAGCGCCGCGAACACCGCGCGATTGAACGCGGTCATGTCCACGGGCCCCATGAACTTGTCGAGCAGGTCGTGGTAATTCTGCGAAATCCAGAAGGCGTCGAGCTTCTCGGGATACTTCGCCGCGTCCAGCGGCGCCGCGTAAGTCACGCTGACGTTCGGATGGGTGAACGCGTACTGCTGCACTTCGGCGATGCCCTTGACGATGTTCGGGTACTTGAGCAAACCGCTCGGCACGCTCGCGTAGACATGCCCGCTGCTGCCGACGATGGCGGAAAACAGGCGGGTGAAATAACCTGAGCCGGTGCCGTAGTCGGCAACCTTGTCGCCGGGCTTGATGCCGGCAAACGCCAGCGTCTGAGCCGGCTTGCGGTTCGCATCGCGCTCAGTGTCGGTTGGCGGACGCGCCGGATCGGCGATAGCCGCCGTGATGGCAGCAACAGCGGTCTCCGCTGCGCCGGCCATGCGCGCGGGCGCCACGGCGGCGGTCAGCATCAAGCAGCAACAAACAAGGTATTTCGACAGGTTCATGATGGTCCTTCCTTCAGATGCACTCATGATTCTGGCGCGCGGCTCTTGTCTGAAGGGCCACATCAGGAAAGAATTGCTGGGCCACTCGGCGAACCATCTGATAATCGTTACGACTGCGTGAAACCACTTTTCGAGATCGAACTGCAACCGGCAGCGAAAGGATCGCGCGCGACCGGCCACGGTCTGCATCGTCAATTGCACGCCGCGATTCGCGATGGCAGGTTGCCGCCTGGCGCACGCCTGCCGCCGACCCGCGAAGCGCAAAGCGTGTTCGGCGTATCGCGCAACACGGCTGCGGAGGTATATGACCGCTTGGCGAACGAAGGTTATGTCGTCGCGCGCCAAGGCTCGGGTACGTTCGTCGCCGACGCGTTGCCCGCGGCACCCGCACGCATTGCTGCAAAAATCACAGATGCAAAGCATCGCCTCAATGAGTTCTGGCTGCGCGAGGACGTGACATCAGCCATGGGTTTCTGGCGCGACGCGCCCGCGCCTGCGGCGCCGCGTGGCGCGCGCGCGGTCGATCTGCGGCCCGCGCTCGTGGATTCGCGGCTGTTCCCGTTTGCCGTGTTTCGACGGGTCATGGCGAAACAGTTGCGTCTGCTGGAACGAAAACCGGCGAGCTATAAGAGTCCGCAAGGCAATCAGGGCAATTACCATTTGCGCGATGCGATCACGCGGCATATCGCACTGACGCGGGCGGTGGTGTGTGCGCCGGACGATGTGCTCGTTACCTCGGGTGCACAACAGGCCTTCGATCTGCTCGCGCGGATTCTGGTCGTGCCTGGAGAAACCGTCGTCGCCGTCGAAGACCCCGGCTATCCGCCGATGCGCGTCGCATTCGCCGCGGCCGGCGCCCGGCTTGTTCCGGTTGGCATTGATGATCAGGGCCTGGTCGTCGAGCAGATTCCGGCCGACGCCAGCGTGATCTGCCTGTGCCCCTCGCACCAGTTTCCGACCGGCGTGACGATGTCGGCGCAACGACGCAAGCAGCTCATCGCATGGGCGCGCGAGCATGGAGCGGTGATCATCGAGGACGATTACGACGGCGAATTCCGCTATGAGGACAACCCGCTCGCGGCGCTGCGCACGCCCGATGCCGCCGATGTGGTCTTTTATGTCGGCACATTTTCCAAATGCATGTTGCCGGCGTTGCGCCTCGGCTTTGTCGTCGCGCCGGAATGGGCGATGCGCACGCTGGTCGCGGCGAAGAACTGCCTGGATTGGCATTGCGCGATACCCGTGCAGCTCGGAGTCGCGGCGTTCATCGCCGAGGGTCACCTCGCCCAGCACGTGCGACAGATGCGCCGCGTTTACGCGCAACGCCGCCGCCTGCTGCTGCAGGCGCTGCGTGCGGACCTGGGCGAATGGTTGACGCCGATTCCATCCAGCTATGGCATGCACCTCGGTGCGTATGCGCGGCAAGCGCGGGACCTGGAACGGATCAGCGATGCATTGGCGCACCGCCAAGTGAAGCTGCACAGCTTCCGCCGTTACTATCTTGGGCCGCCGACAGGCGCAGGTTTGATATTTGGCTATGGCACCGCTGGAGCGCCCGAGTTGAACTACGCGCTGACCTCGCTACGCAAGGCTTTTACGAGCGCAGCATGAAGACGCGTGCACCGAATCAATGCAGCGTCGTCCAGTTCGACGCGGGACTGGGTTGGGAGAACAAGAATCCCTGGCCGAAGGTGCAGCCCAGCTCGATCAGATGATCGCGCTGCTCCGTGGTTTCGATGCCTTCGGCGACAACTTCCATGCCGAGCGTCGAGGCCAGCGCGAGCACGGCGCGCACGACAGCGGCGCTGCCGCCCGCATCGCCCGGACGCAGGTCGGCCACGAACGAGCGGTCGATCTTGACGGTGTGCAGCGGGAAGCGGTGCAGATAGCTGAGCGACGAGTAGCCGGTGCCGAAATCGTCGAGCGCGGCGAAAACGCCGGCGTGGCGCAGGGTTTCCAGCGTGGTGCACGCTTGCTCGGGGTTTTCGAACAGCGCGCCTTCGGTCATTTCCAGACGCACCCGGCTCGGGGCAATCCCGTGGGCGGTTAGCATGTCGAGAATCTGGCGCGCGAGTTCCGGCGAGCGAAAATGTCGCGCCGAGACGTTCATCGTCACATAGCCGCCGCCACCGAGAACCCCCGGCAGGGCGTGGCAGGTCTTGTCGAACATCTGCCAGTCGATTTGCTCGGCACTGCCGTTTTCTTCGGCAACCGCCAGAAAATCGGCCGGCAACAGCAAGCCGCGTTCCGGGTGGCGCCAGCGCAGCAGTGCTTCGCAGCCGACGATATGCGAATCGACCAAGCGCACGATCGACTGGAAATGCGGTTCGAATTCCGAGCGCAGCAGCGCGCGGCGCAGATCGCTTTCCAGGTTCAGCAGATGCAGTGCGTCCTGGTGCAGGCGCTCGTCGAACACCTCGAAACGCTGGCGTCCGCGCGCCTTGGCGCGGTACATCGCCACGTCTGCATCGCGCAGCAATTCCTCGGCGCTGCGATAGCGCTCATGGCTCAAGGCGATGCCGATGCTGGCGGACGGAAACAGCTCCTTGCCGACGATGTGCATCGGCTCGGATATCGAATCGATCACGCGTTGCGCGACATGGAAGGAATCCTCGGGGCCGCGGATCTGGTCGAGCAGGATCGCGAACTCGTCGCCGCCTAGACGGGCCACGACATCCGGTGCACGCACACAGGCGGCAATGCGTTCGCCGGCCTGCTTGAGCATCTCGTCGCCGACGAGATGTCCGACACTGTCGTTGACGACCTTGAAGCGGTCCAGATCGAGGAACAACACGGCAAAGCGATGGGCGCCGTCGCGGCGCAGCCGGGCGAGTGCTCGCGCGAGGGCATCCAGCAGGAATGTGCGGTTCGGCAGGCCGGTCAGCGCATCGTGCAGATTGTCGTAGAGCAGCTGCTGTTCGACGCGTTCGCGTTCGCCGATCTGTGCGCGCAGTTCGTGCACCGCGTCGGCCAGCTCGCGCGTGCGATCCTCGACGCGGCGCTCCAGTTCCGCTTTCGCCTGCTTGCGCGCCAATGCCGTGAGAATGTGCTGGGCGACGTAGCTCAACAAAGCCTGGTCTTCATCGCTGAAATGCACTGCTTCCTCGTAGCTCTGCACCACGACGACGCCGCGCACGATGCCGTCGGCGACCATCGGCACACCGAGGAAATCCTTTGCTGGCGTGCCGACGCCGGTGTCGCCTGGCACTTTCAGCAGCTCGCGCACTTCGCGCGAAGTTCCCATCACCGGCTGACCATGGTGAATGAGCCCGAGCGTCAGGCTGCTGCGCATTTTCGCGGTCGGAATTTCCTCGTTGGGATCGACGAGGCCGGGATCTCTTTCGTCGGCGTGATAGATGAAGCGCAGGGTCTGCCGGTCCGCGTTGTGCAGGGCGATGAAAAAATTCTTGGCGTACATCAGTTCGCCGACGATGCCGTGGACGCGCAGCAGCATCTCGTGCATGTCGAGCTCGCCGCTGGCCAGATCGGCAATCGCGTACAACGCCGACTGCAACTTTTCGCCACGCTGCCGCTCGCGTACTTCCACGGTGAGTTCGCGCGTGCGTTCGGCCACGCGCTGCTCCAGCTCCGCATACGCCTGGCGGCGCTGCAGTGCGGTCAGAATGTGCTGCGCGACGAAGCCGAGCAGGGCGCGGTCGTCCTCGGTATAGCGCGTACCGGAGTCATAGCTCTGCACCACGACGGCGCCGCGCACTTCATGATCCGTCACCATCGGCACGCCAAGCCAATGCGCGCTCTCCGGGCCGAAGTCGCGATCGCCCTCCACGATGCCGAACTCGTCGCGCAGGTTCTCCGATGATCCCATCGCCGAGCGACCGTGGTGCATCACGGCCATGCTCAAGCTGCCGCTCATGCTCGCCGCCGGGACTTCCTCTTCCGGATCGATTACGTTCGAATCCTGCGTATCGGCAAAGTAGATGAAGCGCACGCTGTCGCGTTCGGCGTTGTACAGCGTGATGAAGAAGTTTTCGGCGTACATCAGTTCGCCGACTGCGGCGTGCAGGCGCCGCAACATCTCGGACATATCCAGTGCGCCGCCGGCAAGATCCGCAATCTTGTAGAGGGCGGCCTGCAGTTTCTCGCCGCGTTGGCGTTCGCGCACTTGTTCGGTCAGCTCGCGCGTGCGCTGCTCGACGCGGTGCTCGAGCTCGGCCTTGGCCTGCTTGCGCACCAGCGCCGTGAGGATGTGCTGAGCCACGTAGCTCAACAGCGCGCGGTCCTCTTCATCGAAGCGCAGCGTCGCCTCGTAGCTTTGCACGACGATGACGCCGCGCACGCTACCGTCGGCGACCATCGGCACGCCGAGGAAGTGGCTGGCGGGCGTGCCGATAGGCGTGTGTCCGGGTACTTTCATCAACTCGTGCACCTCGTGCGACGATCCCATCACCGCCTGCCCGTAGCGGATCAGGCCGAGCGTCAAGCTGTTGCGCATCCGCTCCGCTGGGATTTCTTCGCCGGGATCCGTGGTTCCCGGATCTTTTTCATCGGCATCGTAGATGAAACGCAGAGTGTCACGTTCGGAACTGTAGAGTGCGATGTAGAGGTTCTTGGCATACATCAGGTCGCCGATCACGGCATGCACGCGGCGCAACATCTCGCTCATGTCCAGTTCGCCGCTCGCAAGATCCGCAATCGTGAACAATGCAGCCTGCACGCGTTCGCCGCGTTTGCGTTCGTGAACCTCGGCCGTCAATTCGCGGGTGCGTTGTTCCACGCGCCGTTCCAGTTCTTCATGCGCCTGGCGGCGCACGACGGCGGTCAGGATGTGCTGGGCGACGAAGCCGAGCAGGGCGCGGTCCTGCTCGGTGTAGTGCGTCGCTGGATCGTAACTCTGCACGGCGACTGCGCCGCGCGCCTCGCCGTCGGCCAGCATCGGCACGCCCAGCCAATCCGCGCTTTCCGGGCCGTATTGTGCCTCGCCGCTGCGCAGGCCGAATTCCTCGCGCAAGCTCATGGATGGTCCCATGGCCGAGCGCTTGTGCCGAATCACCGCGAGCGTAAGGCTGTTGCGGATGTTTGCCGCGGGATATTCCTCTTCCGGATCGACAGTGCGATGGTCCTGCGTGTCGGCAAAATAAATGAAGCGCACGCTGTCGCGCTCGCTGTTGTACAGCGCGATAAGGAAATTCTCGGCGTACATCAATTCGCCGACCACCTCATGCAGGTGTCGCAGCATGTCCGGCGTGGCCAGTTCGTTGCTGCTGGCGAGATCGGCGATCGTATACAGCGCGCGCTGCAATCGCGCGGAATTTTCAAGGCCCTCGACTGAGGCCTGCTGGCGTGCGAGCTGCAGGGTACTGCTCAAACGCACAGCGGCGAGGTCGATGAATCGGCGCCACGTTTCGCCCGCGGTTGCCGTGGGCGCATTCTTGCCGGCCCACTCGGTCAGCAGAACGGCGCGCTGGCCGCGCGGCATTACGAACGTGCTTGCCACGTGCCAGCATCCGCCGTCGAAGGCGGTGTGAATTTCGCCGGTCGCGGCCAACGCGTTGTCGATCAGTGCGGCTTCGGCAGGTGTCGCGGGCGTGTCCGGGTAGCTGCCGCGCAGCGGCGCGCTGTCGACGGCGCCACTCGAACTCCACGCCAGGCGCAAACCCGTGCAACCGAACGTGTCGGCCGCATGCTGCAGAACCGCCTGCGCGACCTGCTCCGGCGTGTCTGCATACACCAATGCCGACGCAAAATCCGTCAGTGGCTCGGCACCCCCAGTGGCGTCAAACCGTCCGTATCCCCGCGGCTGCCTGCGCTTAGCCATTGCTACACGCTGTGGTTCAACCCCTCCTGTCGCTTGCGTCGGCACGAATCATTGCCGTGCGCACCCTGAGTGTAACGCTATCATCAAGAGTACGTGCAACTCCCGGACCAACTCCGGGCAGCGCCTGTGTTATCGCGCCGCAACGCGCGAAATCTTGTGCTATACATAAGGTTTCGCGATGTCGGTCAGGGCATGCGCCAAACCTTGGAAATGTTGCCGCTGCAGGAATCCCTGCCGGAGAAGACCGCGGATGGGCAGTCAGGTGACGCGCGTGATACCGCCGCCGGTGTGGCAGACGTGCCGCGGGGGCTGACAACCGGAATTGCTCGGGCATGCGATCCGGCAAGATGAACTCGACGCCGCTTGGCGCGGTAATGCGCGAAGTCGAGCGCCGTCGCGGCGGCACGGTTGTGCGCGTCGCCGACGCCGTAGCCGAGGAAATCCCGGTCGCCTTCATTTATAACGATCGCCCGCATGCCGTCATGATGGCGACGCCAGCGGATCTGCAGGACTTCGCGCTGGGGTTTTCGCTGACCGAGGCGATCATCGCGAAGGCGGAAGAATGCGCAAAAGTGGAAGTTGTCCAGGCACTTGCTCGCATCGAGCTGCATATCGCCATTCCGGCGGCACGTGCCGGCAAGCTCGAAGATCGCGTGCGCGAGTTGACCGGTCGCACGGGATGCGGCTTGTGCGGAGCGCAGACGCTCGATGCGGCGGTTCGGCATCCGCCAGCCGTAGCGGAACCGGCGCCGATCGATACGCAGGCCCTGCATCGAGCACTGTCCGATCTGCAAGGACGGCAGACCATCAATATCGCCACGGGCGCGACTCACGCGGCGGCATGGGCGCTGCCGAATGGCGAAATCGTGCTCGTGCGCGAGGACGTGGGCCGGCACAACGCGCTCGACAAACTCGTCGGCGCGATGTTGCAGGCGAACTTCGATGTACGTGCCGGATTTCTGCTTGTCACGAGCCGAGCCAGTTACGAAATGATCATGAAAGCGGCGACGGTGGGAATCGGCATCCTCGCGGCGATCTCGGCGCCGACTGCGCTGGGAATTGCATTGGCGCAGGAGACGAATCTGACGCTGATTGGTTTTGCACGGCCAGGCGGCCACTCGGTGTACGCACATGGACAGCGCATTGAAAGTGCCGGCAGAGACATCAGGTTGTGAATGCCGAACGTATGGCCGTTCTGGCGAACGACATTGCAATTGTGAAATCTGCGGGCTCTGCGACGCCTTAGAGCGCAATGAATTGTGTTTATTGAGGAGCGCGAGTTCGACGCGCAATGGGGACAAGTGCATATGAGGCGAGCGTACCGATCCGCGATCGGCATCGGACTATTTCTGCTGGTGATAGCTCTGAGTGGCGCGCTCAATTTCAGCCGTTTGGGCGAGTCGAGCCTGTTTAGCGACGAGGCGATCTACGCGGTACCGGCACATCATGCTGTTGCGCAGGGGCAGTGGTATCCGCCGGTCTATCAGCATGCGCCTTACGCGTGGAAGCCACCCCTGGTGGTGTGGCCCGTTGCAGCCTCGTTCTTGATCTTCGGCGAAAACGAGTTTGCCGATCGTGTTCCGAGCGCATTGGCGGGCGTGCTTGCGGCCGGTCTGCTATTCGTATGCGCGACCTGGATGCTCGGGCCATGGTACGGATTTTTTGCGGCCATCGTTTTTGCGACCTGCCCCGTGTGGATTGACTGGCATGGCCCGCGCCAGGGAGTTGCCGACCCGCTGAGTTGCCTGCTGCTGATGATCGCGCTTGCGTCCTATCAGCGCTATCGCGACGTGGATTCGCGGGCATGGCTATTCGCGGCGTGCGCCGCCACCGCTCTGAGCGCGTTGTGCAAGGGGCTGTTCGGTCCCGCCTGTATTTTTCTCGCGACCGCCAGCGACGCATGGTACGCGGGCCGCGCTCAGCAAGATACGCACGTCTCCGAGCGATTCGCTTCCCGCACGGTTTGGAGCACCCTGCGCGTGCCGACGTTATTGCTGTTCAGCGGCATTTCGCTTTACCTGCCCTGGCTGGTGGACAACGCGTTACGCACGCCGGAGTTTCTGCCGCAGGTGTACCGGGACATCGTCGTGCGCACAGCCCGTGGGCTCGAGCCCGCGCATGTTCCCGGCGCCGGGTACTACGTCAAGGCATTGATAGAAGGTTTTGGCTACTTCGGTCTGCTCTTGATGGCGCTTGGCCTGTTCGCTGCGTTCCGCTCAGGGACGGATGCGCGCGATCGGGGCCTGAGGCTGACTGCGTTGTGGGCGGTTGTGATAGTTGCTCTGATCCAGTGCTCGGCTTCCAAACTCAAATGGTATCTGGATCCGGCACTGCCGGCCCTGGCCGTGCTGGTGGCCGCGGGTGCTCGCGCCGTCATCGTCGCATTGGCGAGCCGGAAAGCCTGGGTTGCACTTGCCACGGCGCTGCTCGCTGTGATCGCCGCAGACCACGCGGTCGCGGGCTGGCGCTCGACCCAGAGCGCGCCGCGCGAGATCCAGATGCAGGCGCTGGTGCGTGCGATGCGCAGCATCCCCGAGGTACATTTCTACAGCGAAAATTTCGACACGCCGCCGACCCGGAGCGTTGCCGGCTGGAACATGTATTTTCGCGAATGGAATCAGTACTACCTCGATCAGGTCGAAGAACTGACGCAGCCGATTCCAGACGAATTGCACGCAACAGGCTGCGATATCGTGCTGACCGATCGCGCACAGGAATTGCAGGGCCGGCCCGGCTTCTCCGAAGCCCGCGTCGTGCCGATGAACAGATTCGACGAGCGCGAAGGCAGCCTGGCCATCCTGGACTTGTGCCAGGGCCGGATCGAAGCAAAGCTGCGCGGCGGATAGCCGACAAGGCATAGACATCCCTTGCTGCGCCGCGCTAGGTCGAGTACAATACGTGCGTTCAGGGGCCTCTTCGCGAGGCCTTTTTATTAGCTCAAGGATTGAGCGCGTTGCCGATGTTTGGATGCGAGACAACGGCGGACTATGGAATGGGCCTTGGGCCCATTTTGCGTTTTTGGCGTCTGCAATCATGCGAAGTGCGGAACTTACAGAGCTGCTGACACCCATCGTGGCGGACATGGGGCTCGAATGCCTCGGCGTCGAGTACAGCCCGTCGCAGGGCAACTCGCTCGTGCGCGTTTACATCGACGCGCCGGATCGTGCCGTGACGGTTGATGATTGCGAAGCGGTCAGTCGTCAGGTGTCGGCAACGCTCGACGTGCACGATCCGGTGCAAGGGCGCTACACGCTGGAAGTGTCGTCGCCGGGTCTGGACCGGCCGCTGTTCACCGCCGAACAATTTGCGCGTTTCGTCGGTCAAAGCGCGAAGCTGGAAGTGAACCTGCCGATCGACGGGCGGCGTCGTTTCCAGGGGCCGATCCGCGCAGTGGAAGGCTCGACGATCGTGCTGGATCAGGATGGAGAACAAGTGCGCATCGCGCACGAGAACATACACAAGGCCAAGCTGGTGCCGGATTTCGGCGCGCCGGCAGGCAAGCCGGGCAAGAGCAAGAAACCAAAGAATGTGAAGTGAGAGTGCAACGATGAGCAAAGAATTATTGCTGGTTGTGGATGCCGTCGCCAATGAAAAAGGCGTCGACAAAGCCGTGATCTTCGAAGCGATGGAAGCGGCGCTCGCTTCCGCGGCGAAGAAGCGCTACCCAAACGAGGACGTCGCGGCGCGGGTCAGCATCGATACGCACAGCGGCGACTACGAGACGTTCCGCCGCTGGGAAGTCGTGGCCGATGACGTCGTCATGGAATCGCCGGACCGGCAGATCCGCATGATGGATGCAACGGAAACCAATCCGGACATCCAGATCGGCGAATTCATCGAGGAACCGATCGAGAATCCCGAATTCGGGCGCATCGCCGCGCAAGCGGCCAAGCAGGTGATCGTGCAGCGCGTGCGCGAAGCCGAGCGCGCGCAGGTGGTCGAAGCGTACAAAGATCGCGTCGGCGAATTGCTCACCGGCGTGGTCAAGCGCGTCGAGCGCGGCAGCGTGTATCTGGACCTGGGCGGCAACGCCGAAGCCTATATACCGCGCGACAAGGCGATTCCGCGCGAAGCGGTGCGCGCCGGCGACCGCATCCGCGGTTATCTGTACGAAGTGCGGCCGGAGCCGCGCGGCCCGCAGCTGTTCGTCTCGCGCACCGCACCGGAATTCATGATCGA
>Ga0068864_100001934_pt1 | contig 17015 bp, 20 predicted proteins | sample KBSSwiS72_FD_66586 | JGI IMG/M metagenome (GOLD analysis project Ga0068864, IMG submission 66586) | Switchgrass rhizosphere microbial communities from Kellogg Biological Station, Michigan, USA - KBS Switchgrass S7-2 | ecosystem: Host-associated > Plants > Roots > Rhizosphere > Soil ... | reverse complement strand
TTGCCACGTATGTGCGCGGTCGCCCTGGTGGCCGGCCTCGCCCTGGCCGGCTGCAGCCAGTCGAAGACCACCGACTCCGCCTCCGGCACCCCGCCGACCGGCGCCTCCGCCTCGGTGGGGGCGGGCTCACCCGGCGCCGTAGGACAGCCCGGCGGCTCCGGGACCGGTACGGGATCCGGGTCGGGCACCGGATCCGGTGGCGGCACGAGCGGCGGCGGCGGGGGAGTGCCCAAGCCCGGCGCCCCGCCGGAGTGCACCGACATCGCCAACGCGGCGGCGTTGCACGAGATCGGCGACACGCTGGACAAGATGGACACCCCGGACACCGCAGCGGCGGCCAAGGCCACGCTGCACTCCGACGCCGGCCAGATCACCACCATCGCCGCCAAGACCGGCGACGCCACGCTGCGCGGCCGGTTGAACGCGTTCGCCGTGGCGGTCAACAGCGTCGCCGACAGCGGCACGGACAACATGGGCACGATGATGTCCTTCGCCACCACCCTGCGGGACGTGAGCCAGTCGGCCCAGGAGGTGTGCGGCCTGTCCATCGGCTGACCGACCGACCGCTTGCGGGTAGGCGGCCGGCCAGGGGTGGACCGGGCCGCCCGCGGATGCGACCATCGATGGATACAGCGCCGCGCGCCTGGTCAACCCCTTGAGGCGCGCGGCGCTTTCTGCGTACCCGGTGATCCCTTGTCCTTGGCCTTCATCGGCGGGCGCCGGGACGGCTCGTACCGCTCGAACGTGCCCGTACCGTCGTCGGAGAGCTCGGCCGTCAGCGCGACGTCGTTGTCCAAGCCGTTGTCCACGTCGTTGTCCACGGCCTGATCGTCGCGGCGGGCCAGCCGGCGCTGCTCCTTGCGGGTCGCCTTGAACCGGCGCTCGGCGGCGTCGTCGAGCTCCTCGGTGAGCCGGTTCAGCTCGGAGCGCACGAAGTCCCGCGTGGCCACCTCACCGACCGCGATCCGCAGCGCCGCCAGCTCACGGGCGAGGAACTCGGTGTCCGCCTTCTGCATCGCGGCCCGCCGCCGGTCCTCCTCCAGGGCGAGCCGGTCCCGGTCGGCCTGCCGGTTCTGGGCCAGCAGGATCAGCGGGGCCGCGTACGAGGCCTGCAGCGACAGCACGAGGGTGAGGAACGTGAACGTGTACGGGTCGAACCGCCATCCGGTCGGCGCGAGCGTGTTCCACAGCAGCCAGATCCCGATGACGATCGTCATGTAGACGATGAACTTGGCCGTGCCGAGGGCCCGGGCGATCGCCTCGGACCAGCGGCCGAACTCCTCCGGGTCGAACCGTGGCAACCGCAGCCGCGGGTCCCGCGGCTGCTCGAGTCGTTGGTCGCGGCGCAGGTCAGCCACCGCTGCGCGCCTCGGCGTCCCGGTCGCGCCAGTCGCGCGGCAGCAGGTGGTCGAGCACGTCGTCGACGGTGACCGCGCCCACGAGCCGGTCCAGATCGTCCACGACCGCGATGCCGACCAGGTTGTAGGTCGCCATCCGCTGGGTCACCTCGGACAGCGGGGTCGACGGCAGCAGCGGGTCGATGCCCTTGTCCACGATCCCGCCGAGCATCGACGCCGGCGGCTCCCGCAGCAGCTGCTGGAAATGCACGACGCCCAGGTAGCGCCCGGTCGGGGTGGACATCGGCGCCCGGGCCACGAAGACCTGGGCGGCCACGGCCGGGTGCAGCTGCGGCTCGCGTACCCGGGCCAGGGCCTCGGCCACGGTCGAGTCCGGGGTCAGCACGATCGGCTCCGAGGTCATCACGCTGCCGGCCGTACCCGGCTGATAGGCGAGCAGCTGGCGGACCGGGGACGCCTCGTCCGGCTCCATCAGGCCGAGCAGCTCCTCCCGGTCCGGCTTGGGCAGCTCGGCCAGCAGGTCGGCCGCGTCGTCCGGGTCCATCTCCTCCAGGACGTCGGCGGCGCGATCCCGGTCGAGCGCGGTGAGGATCCCCACCTGATCGTGTTCGGGCAGCTCGCCCAGCACGTCGGCGAGGCGTTCGTCGTCCAGCGCCGCGGCGACCTCGTTGCGCCGCGCGTCCGGCATGTCTTGCAGCACGTTGGCCAGGTCGGCCGGGCGCATGTCCTCCAGCACGGCCAACAGGGCGGCGGTGCCCTGCGCCATCGGCCGGCCGACCAGGCCGCTGACCTCGTCCCAGTCGAGCTGGTGCAGGTGGCCGCGGCGGGTCAGCCGCCCAGTGTGCTCACGCACAGCGACCCGCGTGAGCGTCCACTCACCGCTCCGGTCGGACTCCATCGCCAGGTCAACGACGGTGGCGCCCGCTCCGGTCTCAACGATTGTCACCTGCCGGTCGAGCAGGTCCTCCAGCACCAGGATCTCCCCCATCCGCCGCTCGAACCGGCGCAGGTTCACGATGCCGGTGCCGAGCGCGACCGCGTCGGCGTCGATCGACAGCACCCGGCCGATCGGCAGAAACACCCGACGCCGCATCGGCAACTCGGCGATCAACCCCACCACGTGCGGCGGCCCGCCGTCGCGCGGGCGCGAAACGACGTCGCGGACACGCCCGACAGCGTCTCCGTAGGGGTCGAAGACGGTGAGCCCGGCGATCCGCGCCACGTAGATCCTGGTGGGCGTCACCTTGCCAGCGTAGAGCCCGGCCCCGCCCCGGTACCGTGGAGCTTCATGAGCACGCTCTCGTACGAGATCGTCGACGTCTTCACCGACCGGCCGTTCGCCGGCAACCCGCTCGCCGTCGTCTTCGGCGCCGACGGCCTCGCCCGCGACCAGATGCAGGCGCTCGCTCGGGAGTTCAACCTCTCCGAGACCGTGTTCGTGCTGCCGCCGACCGTGCCGGAGGCCACCTACCGGGCGCGGATCTTCACCCCAGCCGCCGAGCTGCCCTTCGCCGGCCACCCCAGCGTCGGGGTCGCGGTGACCCAGATGCGGCGCGGGCTGTTCCCGGCCGGACCGGTCCAGCAGGAGTGCGGCGCCGGCGTGCTGCCGATCGACGTCCGGGCCGACGGCTCGGCCACGCTCACCGGGGGCACCCCGGTCTGCGGGCCGCCGGTCGAGCTGGACCCGCTGCTGTCCGCGACCGGCCTCGCCCCGTCCGACGTGGACGGGCCGCCCCCACGGGAGGCCGGCTGCGGGATCTCGTTCACCTACCTGGGGGTACGGCCGGACGCGGTCGCCCGCGCGGTCGCGGGTTCCTACACCGGCGACATCTGTGTGTACGCCTGGGATCCGTCGGCCAACCGGTCGCACGCGCGGGTCTTCGCCGGGGCTTCCGGGGTGGCCGAGGACCCGGCTACCGGCTCGGCCGCTTTGGGCTTCGGGGTGTACCTGGTCGCGACCGGGCTGCTGCCCGGCGACGGCGAATCGTCATACGTTGTGAATCAGGGCATCGAACTGCATCGACCATCCACTTTGGAGTGTACGGTCACCGCGGCCGACGGCTTCGCGGTGCGCGCGACCGTGGCCGGGCACGTGGTGCCGATCGCCCGCGGCGAGATCGCCATCCCGCCCTTCGTCGGCTGAGCCCCAAGATCCGCACAACTGTCCATAAGTTGCGGGGTTCCGAACGCAAACACCCCGGAACTGTTGGACAGTTGCGTTGATCTTGGGGGCCATCAGGCAGGGGTGAGGCGGGAGACGACGGCGGTGCGGGCCCAGCGCTCGACCAGGTCCCGGGCGGACGGGCCGTTGAGGCGCTTAGCGGCCAGCTGAGGGACCACGGCGGCCCACTGTTCGCTCTCCGGTCGCACCCGGGAGACCCGCGCGGGCCAGGTGACGATCCGGCCGCCGTGGTCGCCGCGCGCCGACACGCGTACCACCCCGCCTGCCCCAGCCAGTCCCGGCGCCGGCTGCTCGTCCGGCCCGCTCACCACGTACAGCGAGTCGTCGACCCACAGGCACCACACCACGTAGGGCGGTTGGCCGCTCACCTCGAGCCAGGCCACCGCCGCCTTGCGCATCGCCTCCTCGACCAGCGCCCGCACCCGGCCATTCTCGCCTGCGCCGGGTCGTTCCCGAGCAGGCACCGGCCCTCGCCCCGGCGGTGCGGGCCAGTGGCACGGGACGGCCGGCGTGCGAGGATCTCCGGCGTGCCGCCCCGCCCCGCGCTCGCCAGCGTTCCCGCGCTCGCCATCGCCGTGGTCGCGGTCTCCTCGTCGGCGCCGGTGATCGCGTACGCGGCGGCTCCGGCACTGGCGATCGCGTTCTGGCGCAACGCGATGGGGGTGGCCGCGATCGGGCCCGTCGCGCTGCTGCGGCGGCGCGGCGAGCTGACGGCCCTGGTCCGGCAGCGCGAGGGTGTCTACAGCCTGCTCGCCGGCCTCGCCCTGGCGGCCCACTTCGCGCTCTGGGTGCCCAGCGCCAAGCTGACCACGGTTGCCTCGGCCACCGCGCTGGTCGCGACGCAACCGGTGTGGCAGGGGCTGATCGCGGTCGCCCGCGGCCGGCGCCTGTCCGCCGGTACGTGGCTCGGCATCGGCCTGGCCGTGGCCGGCGCGGTCGTCACCACCGGCGCCGACGTGCGCAGCTCCGCGCTCGTGGGCGACCTGCTCGCGGTCGGCGGAGCGATCGCGGTCGCCGTCTACTCCGCGCTCGGCGAACGGGTCAGGGTCAGCACCAGCACCACCGCGTACACGATGGTCTGCTACTCGGTCTGCGCGGTCGTCCTGCTGGCCGTCTGCCTGGTCGGTCGCCAGCCTCTCGCGGGCTACCCGGCCACCGCGTGGCTGGCCCTGGTCGGGCTGACGATCGGTCCGCAGCTGCTCGGCCATTCGCTGCTGAACTTCTCGCTGCGCCGGGTCGCGGTGACCACGGTCGCGGTGGTCGTACTGCTCGAGGTGCCGGGCGCGGCGCTGATCGGCTGGATCTGGCTCGGCCAGGCGCCCCGGCCGGCGGCCTGGCCCGGGTTGGCGCTGATGCTCGCCGGCCTGGTGCTGGTCACCCTGGCCGGCCGCCCGCGCCCCGAAACCGCCGACGCGATGCTCTGACCTGCCCGCTACCGCGAGGCTGCGGGAAGTCCGACCGCGGTCAGGCTGGACTCCCAGAGCATCCGGGCCGTGTTCGGGTCGGTCGCCCGGGCATTCGGCCGGATCTCCCGCATGTCCTGGTAGTAGCCGCCCGACCGGATGCCCGACGGGTCGGTCGTGGCCAGCCACACCAGGGTCTGCGCGCCCTTGTCCGGCGTACGCAGGAACGGCCACAGCTTGAAGAACGTGCCGATCACGAAGTTGCTGCTGCCGAAGTTGGTCCGCACCACGCCCGGGTGGAAGGCGGTGGAGACGATCTCGGGCCAGCGCCGCGCGGCCTCCACGGTGAACAGGATGTTGGCCTGCTTGGCGTTGCCGTAGTCGCCCATCGGCATGAGCGAGCCCATCTTCCACGGGTCGGCCGGGTCGAGCCGGCCGCTGGTGTGCGCGTCCGAGGCGGTGTTGATGATCCGGCCGCCGCGTAGGGCATCGCGCAGTTCGTGGCTGAGCAGGAAGTGGGCGAGGTGGTTGCCCTGCATCATGGCCGGGAATCCGTCCACAGTGGAGCCTGGTAGGAGGCCGCCGGCGTTGTTCGCCAGGACATCGATGCGCTTGTACGTCGAACGCAGCGAAGCGGCGAGCTCGCGGACCTGCTTCAGCTCGTCGAAGTCGCACTCGTACGCGGTGACCTCAGCGCCGGTTGCGGACGCCCGCACGTGGTCGAGCGCCTTGCTCAGGCGGTCCGGGTTGCGCCCGACGATCGCGACGGTCCAACCGCGGCGGGCCAACTCGGCGGCGGCGGCGAGGCCGATGCCCGAGCTGGATCCGGTCACGATGGCGGTCCGGGGCACGGCTGGATCACGCTCAGTGAGATGTTCCACAGGCTCGTTCTCCGCGGTCATAGAGCGAGGTTACCGTGAGGTCACCTGATCGCTGCCCGACCCGTTCCCGAGGAGTCCGCCATGGCCGTTCTGCGTTCCCGCCGGTCGTGCCTGTCCGTCCCCGGCTCCAGCGTCAAGATGCTGGACAAGGCCAGGGGTCTGCCGGCCGACATGGTCTTCATGGATCTGGAGGACGCGGTCGCGCCGCTGGCCAAGCCGGAGGCCCGCAAGAACATCGTGGCCGCACTCAACGACGGCGGATGGGACGGCAAGGTCCGCGTGGTCCGGGTCAACGACCTGACCACCCACTGGACGTACCGCGACGTGATCGAGGTGGTCGAGGGGGCCGGGCACAACCTGGACTGCATCATGCTGCCCAAGGTGCAGGGCCCGGAGCAGGTGGCCTGGCTGGACATGACGCTGACCCAGATCGAGAAGACGCTCGGTCTCGAGGTCGGACGGATCGGGATCGAGGCGCAGATCGAGAACGCCCGGGGTCTGGTCAATGTGGACGCGATCGCGGCCGCGTCGCCCCGCACCGAGACCATCATCTTCGGCCCGGCCGACTTCATGGCATCGATCAACATGAAGTCGCTCGCCGTCGGCACGCTGAACCCGGACTACCCCGGCGACCCGTTCCACTACATCCTGATGCGGATCCTGATGGCGGCCCGCATGCACGATCTGCAGGCCATCGACGGCCCGTTCCTCGCGATCCGTGACGTGGACGGCTACCGCGAGGTCGCGAAGCGCTCGGCCGCGCTCGGGTACGACGGCAAGTGGGTGCTGCACCCGGGCCAGATCGACGCGGCGAACGAGGTGTACTCGCCGAGCCAGGCCGACTACGACCACGCCGAGCTGATCCTGGACGCGTACGAGCACGCGACGTCGGAGGCGGGCGGCAAGCTGGGCGCGGTCATGCTCGGCGACGAGATGATCGACGAGGCGTCGCGCAAGATGGCTCTGGTCATCGCGGGCAAGGGCCGCGCCGGCGGGATGACCCGCACGACGTCGTTCACCCCGTCGGAGTCCTGAGCCGCGAAACAGTCGATCCGCACAACCATCCCTTCCACATGGGACGGTTGTGCGGATCGTTGCGTGCTCAGTTGTACGGGCTGGTGTATGACGAGGTCGAGGCCGAGTTGGCGAAGAGGATGAATCCGACCACGAGGAAGGCGACCACGATGAGCCCGAGCCCGGCCACGATCCAGCCGACGATGATGCCGGCCAGGGCCATGCCGTCGCCGCTCTCCTTGCTGGCCTTGATCTGCTTGCGCGCGACGTGCCCGAGGATCGCCCCGACGATGCCGACGATGCTGCCGGCGCCGTAGCAGAACAGCAGCGTCGCGCCGACGATCGACACCACCATCGAGCCGATCGCCATGCCGTTGGTCTTCGGCACTGGCATCACCGGGACGTAGGTCGGGGCCGCCCCATACCCGCCATATCCGCCGTATCCGGCCGCGTACCCGTACGAGGGAGCGGAGGTCGGGGCGTATCCGTACTCGGGGCCGGGCGGTGCGGTGGGGACCGGTGAGCTGCCCGCCGCGTACGAAGGGGTGTCGGGGGAGACGAACGGTGGCGGCGGCGGAGTGGCTGGGGTAGCGGTCGGATCGACCCACGGGTTGGGCTGCGGGTATGGATTCGGCTGCGCGTACGGATCGGACTGATAGGGGTCGCTCATCGGACTCTCCGGGTAGGCCCGCCCAGGCGGGTGACGCGTGTGACGGGCAGATGCGCATGTCCGCCGTTGGCCACGCCAGGGTAGCTGGCCACGTCATCTGACGCCTGCCCACGGCGCTGATGGGCGCTCGGCAAGCTCTCGCGCCGAAGCTCGGCGATCCGGATTGCCGGTGTCGACGGACCCCGGCAGGATCAGCGGCGGGTGTGGGTGGGGGCACGATGCCCCCGGCTGACGGAGGGCTGATGACGATGGATGCGGACCGCCTCGACGGCAGGGTGGCGTTGGTGACCGGCGCCGGTAGCGCGGAGGGCATCGGGTACGCGACCGCGGCCCGGCTGCGCGGACTCGGGGCCGCGGTGGGAATCGTCTCCACCACGAAGCGGATCCACGACCGCGCGGCCGAGCTGGGCGTGACCGGCTTCGTGGCCGACCTGACCGACGAGGCCGAGGTGGGCGCGCTCGTCGACGCGGTGACCGAGCAGCTCGGCGACGTGAGCGTGCTGGTGAACAACGCCGGCCTGGCCAGCAAGGCGAGTCCGGAGGTGCTGCGCCCGGTGGCCCAGCTCAGCCTGGACGAGTGGCGGGTCGAGATCGACCGCAACCTCACCTCGGCGTTCCTGACCAGTCGGGCCATCGTCTCCGGCCTGGCCGAGCGGGGCTGGGGCCGGATCGTGAACCTGGCCGCCACGGCCGGACCGGTCAACGCGCTGCCGACCGAGGCCGCCTACGCCGCGGCGAAGGCGGGCGTGCTCGGCCTCACCCGGGCCCTGGCGATGGAGGTGGTGGCCGACGGCGTCACGGTGAACGCGGTCGCGCCCGGCATCATCCACACCGGCAGCTCGACCCTGACCGAGCTCAAGCGGGGCTTGGACACCCCGATGGGCCGCCCGGGTACACCGGACGAGGTCGCCGCCGCCATCGCGTTCCTGTGCACGCCGGCGGCGTCCTACATCACCGGCCAGATGCTCGTCATCGACGGTGGCAACAGCGTGCGGCAGGTGCAGTACCGCTAGGGATTCATGTTCGGCGAGTTGAACGCGACCACCGCGAGGACGCAGCACCCGACCAGGACCAGCCCGGTCAGCGTCCAGCCGATGATGATGGCGGCCAGCGCCAAGCCGTCACCGCCTTCGCCGCTCTGCTTGATCTGGCGGCGCGCCACGTGGCCGAGGATCGCGCCAACCGGGGCGAGCCCGACGACGGACAGGATCAGCGCCACGATCGACATGACGTTGGTACGGCCCGCCGCGTACGGCTGCTGGTACTGGTAGGCCGCCGGCTGGCCGTACCCCTGAGGTTGGCCGTACTGGGGCTGTCCGTACTGGTACTGCGGCTGGCCGTACTGCTGTGGTTGCCCGTACTGCTGGGGTTGCCCGTACTGAGGTTGCCCGTACTGAGGCGCGTACGGGTCGACCGCCTCCGGCCCGTACCCCGGCTGCTCGAGCGGTGGGTGCATCTCTGGGGTCCCTGAGGGCGGGATGCCCGGCCCTGGCTCCACCTGCGGTCCGGGCGGTCCCGTCGGCGGAGGCGGCGGAGGCGGAGGCGGTGGAGGAGGAGGCGGCGGTGGAGGAGGAGGAGGCGGGCCGAACCCGGGCTCCGGCTGGGAGTCGGGGCGGCGAGGCTCGTCTTCCGGTGGTGGCTGCCAGGTCATCGGTTCTCCCTCGCTGTCGATCTCATTGTTGCCCGGTCGGACGGGGCGATTGGTGAGATTTCGCACAAGGGCCTCCTTGGAAGCGGAAGGCGACAACGCTCATACTCGCGGGTAATCAATCGCGTCCCTGCTCCGTCAGCTTGCGGAGGCATCCATGGCCCGCCTTGCCCAGACGCCCGGCCTCACCGAGGTCCAGCGCGACATCCTCGGCGCCGTCCGGGAGTTCGTCGACAAGGAGATCATCCCGAACGCGCAGAAGCTCGAGCACGCCGACGCGTACCCGACCGAGATCGTCAACGGTATGCGGGAGATGGGCCTGTTCGGGCTGACCATCGCCGAGCAGTACGGCGGGTTGGGCGAGTCGCTGCTCACGTACGCGCTCGTGGTCGAGGAGCTGTCCCGCGGCTGGATGTCGATCTCCGGCATCGCCAACACTCACTTCATCGTGGCGTACCTCATCTCCCAGCACGGCTCGCCGGAGCAGAAGGCGCGCCTGCTGCCGAAGATGGCCACCGGCGAGGTGCGCGGCGCGTTCTCGATGTCCGAGCCGGGCGTCGGGTCCGACGTGGCCGGCATCCGGACCAAGGCCGTCCAGTCCGGCGACACGTTCATCCTCAATGGACAGAAGATGTGGCTGACCAACGGCGCGTACTCCTCGGTGGTCGCGACGCTGGTCCGGACCGAGCTCGACGCCCCGACCGTGTACGGCAACATGACCACGTTCCTGCTGGAGAAGGAGCCCGGTTTCGGCGAGACCGCGCCCGGCCTGACCATTCCGGCGAAGATCGAGAAGATGGGATACAAGGGCGTCGAGACCACCGAGATGGTCCTCGACGGGCACGCGGTCGACGCCGCGACCATCCTCGGTGGACCGTCGGGTCTGGGCCGCGGCTTCTACCAGATGATGGACGGCATCGAGGTCGGCCGGGTCAACGTGGCCGCCCGCGCCTGCGGAATCGCGCTGCGGGCGTTCGAGCTCGGGGTCGCGTACGCGCAGCAGCGCTCCACCTTCGGTAAGCCGATCGCGCAGCACCAGGCGGTCGCGTTCAAGTTGGCCGAGATGGCCACGAAGATCGAGGCGGCGCACGCGCTCATGGTGAACGCGGCCCGGCTCAAGGACTCCGGCCAGCGCAACGACGTCGAGGCCGGGATGGCGAAGCTGCTCGCCTCCGAGTACTGCGCCGAGGTGGTGCAGGAGTCGTTCCGCATCCACGGCGGATACGGCTACTCCAAGGAGTACGAGATCGAGCGGCTGATGCGGGAGGCCCCGTTCCTGCTGATCGGCGAGGGTACGTCGGAGATCCAGAAGACGATCATCTCGCGTGGCCTGCTCAAGGAGTACAAGCTCTAGTTCCGCGACGCTTGCGGAGCGGAATCATGAAGCGGCCTACACCGCGCTGGTCGGGTGCCGCTGGAAGTGGATCGGGTCGAGCTCGTTCATCAGGCGGTCCAGCTCGTCGACCGATCCGATCAGCTCGCGCCGGCCCGGATCCTGCACGTAGAGACGGATGGCGTGCGCGAGCAGGGCCGGGCTGACCGAGAGATGCTTGTCCTGCAGGCTGTACGCCACCGGCGCGCCGCCGGCTGATTCGGTCACCCACAGCATGATCGCGACGGAGTGGTGCGACGGCGTCTTCGGCCCGCCCTGGGCGATCTGCTCCCACCCGAACGTCCGGGTTCGCATGGCCCGACGCACGATCAGCCCCGCGCCGGTCAGGATGACCCGACGGGCCGTGTTCTGCCACAGATAGGTCGACATCACCAGGCAGAACAGGGTGTTGACGACGGCGAGAAACCACAGCACGCCCGAGGAACCATCGCTGTCGAGCACGCGCTCGACGAACTTGATTCCCCAGTACACCAGGAGCGCGATGAACGACAGGATCGCGAATGACCGCACCGCGGCGAAGGCCGGCCGGCCCGCCTCGGCCTGGATTACCAGCGACCGCGGGCCACGCCACCGCGGCACCAGCTGAGCGGCCAACAGGAACGCGGCCACCAGCAGGAACGGCACCACGGTCAGGGTGACGTCGATCGACGGGGACAGGGAGCCGCGGTCCACCCCGAGGGTGAACGCGAGGTCGATCGCTGCCGCCACGACGCCGACCCCGATGCTCAGCAACAGGAACAGCCGTCGGGCGACGCGGTGGTGGTAGGGCCGCCAATCCAGCATGCCCAACAGGGTAGGGCCCACGGGCCGGCAGCCCTGCCCGCCAAACGCTTGATATTCGCTACGTCAGTCGTTGTCGCGCTTGCTCCCACGGCGCCGGGTGGCCGGGGCGAAGAAGATCGGCCGCCGACCCTCGTACTCGTAGTAGCGCCGGCGCGGCCCGGCGATCGCGTAGATGATGCCGACGATGACGCCGAACAGGGCGAACGCCCCAATGCCGCGGATCGCCTTGTCATCGAGCCGGAACATGGTGTCGCCGTGGGCGAGCGGAAGCACCGCGAGCACGAACAGGGCGCCGAGCAGCACACCGTAGACCAGGCCGATGCCGCCCGCCGAGATGAGCTGGTGGCTGACCGCGCGGCCGGCCAGGATGCCGAAGACGGCACCGGCGACCGCGGCCACGGTCAGTTGGGCGATCCATGCCCATCCGGTGGTCTTGTGCCCGATGAGCGAGGCGAACTGGGGCATGAAGCCCATGATCTGCAGGATGATGCCGAGCACCACCCCGCCGGCGATGCCGCCGACGACACCGGCGCCGGTACGACTGATCACATTGGACGGCGGGACATATTCGCTCATCGATCATCGCTCCTTGAGGGCGCACACGGTGGCGTTACGACCGCAGCGTAGGTCCGCCCCGCCCGCCCGACGCCGTAACGCGCGTCAGCCGTTGGGCCCATGTCGCGCCGGTACGTTCGGTCAGAACCCCTGGTCAGGCGCGCTTGGTGAGCTGGTTCACGGCGCGGATAACGGCCGTGCAGAGGTCCTCGACGTAGTCGATGCCGGCCGCGGCGGCGAGCTCACGCCCCACTGGAGAGACGATGCCCTGCTGTAGCCAGATCGCCTTCGCCCCCACTTCGACCGCCTGTCGGACCACGTCGGTCGCCTGTGCGGACGGCCGGAACACGTTCACCATGTCGATCGGCACCGGCACCTCGGCGAGGCTGTGATAGCAGCGCTCGCCCCAGATCTCGTCGGCGTGCGGGTTGACCGGGATGACCCGCCAGCCGTGGAGCTTGAGCTGCAACGGCACGGCGTACGCGGTCTTCTCCTGATGGCGTGAGGCGCCGACGACCGCGATCGTGGTGGACTCGCGCAGGATCTCGGCGGGGGTACGCACATATCGACCCTAGCTCGCAGCCGTTCCTGCGCGCGGCCGGCGAGCTCTCGCGGTAGCGCGATCATGGAGTTAGATGCGCAAGATCGCCACGAGCATGGCGATAGCCCCATGGTCGCGCCGATCCTGCCGTGCGAGGTGCTGGCTAGAAGAGGGCGGGCTGGGCGTCGGGGGCCGGGGCTGGCGGGTCGTCGAGGGCACGGTGCACGGAGGCGCTGGGCCGGTTCAGCCCGTGCGCGCGGGCAACCTGGGCGACCCGCGCGCCGATGCCGCGCTGGAACGCCTTCGGCGCGTACGCCCGGCTGCCGTAGACCTCCCGGTACCGCTCGACCAGCTCGGGGTGGGTGTGCTCGAGCCAGGCCTGGTACCACTCCCGGGTGCCGGGCCGCAGGTGCAGGGTGATGGGAACGACCGACGTGGCGCCGGCGGCGGCGATCGCGGCCACCGTCGCCTCGATCGACTCATCGGTGTCGGTGAGTCCGGGCAGGATCGGCGCCATCAGCACGGTCACGTCGAAGCCGGCGTCGGTGAACCGGCGCACCGCGTCGAGGCGACGGCGCGGGCTGGGGGTGCCCGGCTCGACCGAGCGCCAGATGGTCTCGTCGACGAAGCCGACGGAGAAGCTGATCCCGACCCGGGTGACCTGCGCGGCCTGTGTGAGCAGGTCGAGGTCGCGCGTGATCAGCGTGCCCTTGGTCAGGATGGAGAACGGGTTGGCCCGGTCGCGCAGCGCGGTGATGATGCCGCGCATCAACCCGTACCGCCCCTCGGCGCGCTGATAACAGTCCACATTGGTGCCCATGGCGATGGACTGGCCCGACCAGCGCGGCGCGGCTAGCTCGCGGCGCAGCAGCTCCGGCGCGTTCACCTTCACCACGACCTTGCTGTCGAAATCGTGGCCGGCGTCGAGATCGAGGTAGGTGTGCGTGTTGCGGGCGAAGCAGTAGACACAGGCGTGGGTGCATCCCCGGTAGGGGTTGATAGTCCACTCGAACGGCATCGAGGAGGAGGCCGGGACCCTGGAGATGATGCTCTTGGCCCGGATCTCGTAGAACGTCATGCCGGCGAACTCGGGTGTGTCGAACGTGCGTACAACCGCGTCCGGTAGAGCCATCGGAAGGCCCCCGGACGGCGGTTGCACGCCTACAGCCAGCGAGTTCCAACGCACGTACTAATACGAACACACGTACGTGCCGGGGTCAAGTCAGGCGGCCTGGGCCTTCGCCTTCACCTCGGCCATGTCCAGGGCGCGGACCTGGCTGATCAGCGACTCGAGCGCGGCCTCGGGCAGGGCGCCCGGCTGGGAGAAGACGAGCACGCCGTCGCGTACGGCCATCAGGGTGGGGATGGAGACGATGTTGAACTCCATCGCCAGGCCCACCTCGACCTCGGTGTCCACCTTGCCGAAGACGATGTCGGGGTGCTTCTCGGAGACCCGCTCGTAGACCGGGGCGAAGCGCTTACACGGCCCGCACCACTCGGCCCAGAAGTCGATGAGCACGATCCCGTCACCACTGGTCAACTCGTGGAACTCAGCGGCAGTCAGTTCCCTGGACGCCATCGCGTTTCTCCGTTTCGCAGTCTGCTGCGTCAATCAGCCTCTACTGGAACGTCCGACCCGTGCCGGCCATTCCAGTCCGGTTCGACCGAGCGTGTGGCCCGTCTCACCGACCGCGTTCGGCCGACCGGGTCGATACTGGGCACGTGGTCGGAGCGGACGGACACTCGGCAAGCTCTCGTGTCGGTACCCCGATCTTCCTCTACGACGGTGACTGCGCATTCTGCAGTTCGTGTGCGCGATGGCTGCATCGATGGGTGCCGACCTCGGTACCGGTCGAGCCATGGCAGTTCACCGACATCGATGCCCTCGGGCTCACGTCGGCCGAGTGCGACACGGCGGTGCAGTGGATCGACGGGACGCACCGCGCGGCGGGGCCGGCCGCGATCGCGGCGTTGCTGCGCACGTCGCATCCGGGCTGGCGCCTCGTGGGCCGGATCCTGGGTACCCGCGTCGGGACCGCACTGACCTGGCCCTTCTATCGATGGGTCGCGCGCAACCGGGATCGGATGCCCGGCGGTACCGCGGCCTGCGCGCTCCCCGCGGCCCAGCGCGGGACCGGTGGACCGAGCCATCGATCGGGGTCAGTTACTGTAAGCCAGCAGGATTAACTCCGGGTAGTCATCGAGCATCACGATTCGATAACTGTGACCCAGGTCTCGGGGTGCCCTCTAGGCATTTCCGCACCGGGGCTGCAAAATTCTTCGTAATAGAGCGTGGGCGGCGGGCGCCGGGGAGGGCCCCGCCGTTCACTGCGTCTGGGGTCAGTTTTGCTTCCCCAGCCCCGTGTCAAGGGCCCACTTCGTCACCTCGCGACGATCCGGCCGCAAGTTCTCCGTCGGCCCGTGCGATCGTCCGTACCAGATGGACACCTCAGATGGAGGCGGCATGCAGTTCGGGCGGTACTTCGAGGACTTCGAGGTCGGCGCGGTCTACCGGCACTGGCCGGGCAAGACGGTTACGGAGAGCGACGACCATCTATTCTGTCTCATCACGATGAACCACCACCCGCTCCACCTCGACGCGCACTACGCGGAGACGTCCACCGAGTTCGGCCGCAACGTCGTGGTCGGCAACCTCATCTACTCGCTGCTGCTGGGCATGTCCGTGCCGGACGTCTCCGGCCGGGCCATCGCCAACCTCGAGGTCGAGTCGTTGCGCCACGTCGCGCCGACGTTCCACGGCGACACCATCTACGGCGAGACCACTGTGCTGGACAAACGAGAGTCCGAGTCGAAACCTGACCGCGGAGTAGTCACCGTGGAGACGCGCGGTTACAAGCAGGACGGCACGATGGTCTGCATCTTCCGCCGCCGCGTGATGGTGCCGAAGAAGGAGTACGCCGGGCCGGAGCATCCGAGCTTTCCGGAGCCGAAACCGAGCCGGTGAGCAAGGATTCCGACGCGGTCGGGGGGTTCCGGGGGTAGCCGTGGTCTGTCAGACTCGCTCACGTTGCGCTACCCCTCCCGGAGGAATTCATGGGCATCCTCGGACGCCTCATGGGTCGCCGGAGCCCCGAGTGGACCGAGGCTTGGCGGACCTACCCCGGTACCTACACGAACGTACCCGCCGTCTGGGCGGTTGATCTCGGCGTGCTCACGCTCGCTCCGGTCGCCGCGCTGCCGGTACGGATGGACGTATTCGTCGGAGTGAACTCGGACGGCGACGGCCTGCCCACCGACGGCGCACAGATCGCCGAGATGGAAGACGCCGTGCGCGCGGCCGCAGTCGCGCTCGGTGGTGTCTACGTCGGCCGGGTCGCCAGCGCCGGCGTATGCCGATTCACGGCGCACCTCCCCGTAGAGCCGGTCGCCCCGATCACGCTGCCCCTGTTCCCGACCGCCCCGGTCGCGACCGCGTACGACCCGCACTGGGCCTTCGCCCGCGACGTGCTCGGCCCGGACGAGCGTCAGCACCGACTGCTGGAGGACCTCGAGATGGTCGGGGTCCTACAGGGACAGGGCGATCCCCTCGCCGTGCCGCGGGAGGTGGCCCACGTGGCCTTCTTCCCAGCCCGCTCCGCGGCCGAGGAGGCGGCGGAGGTTCTCCGGGCGGACGGCTTCGCCGCCGTGGTAGAGCCGGACGACGAGGGCGAGTTCTCCTTGACAGCACTGCGCAGCGACCCGGTCGCGCCGCCCGTGGTGCACGACCTCACGTGGGGCGTCAAGGAGACGGTGGAGCGCCACGGGGGCACCTACGACGGGTGGAACTGCGGCATCGCCGCCTGAGTTCCGCGTCAGTTCCGGTCGCACATCGGGACTGGCACCAGGGCCGACCGCAAGGCTTATGCTGACCTCGGGAGGTGGTCACCCGTGCACAGCCAACCTCGACAGTCCTCCACATCCCACCCGACCTCAGGTGCGTCGGCCGCGTTCGAGCGTGATGAATGGGAACTCATCGTCACCCTGCCCCGTCGGGTTCTCATCGCCGCCGTCGCCGCCGCTCCTGCTGACGGGCAGGCCGCGGCCGAGGGCATCGCCGGCATCGAGGCGATCGCGTCCGGCCTGGCGTCGCCGAGCCCGTTGGTACGGGAGGTGGTGGCCTCCATCTACGCCGAGTCCCACGCAGACCTCGAGGACGCCCCGGTCGGCTCGAGCGACGGCACCATGGTGCAGACTCTCGCCGCCTGCCGGTACGCCGCCGAGATCCTGGGCCAGCGCACATCGGCTGAGGACGCGGGGGCGTACCGCGTCTGGATCCAGCACATCGCGGCGGTGGTCACCGGTGTCGCCCAGGGGGCGGCCGGCGACGTCAGCCCGCCCGGTCGGGTCGGGCTGGCCGACAACCGCTTCCTGTACGCGCTGGGCGGCGTGCTGCGCGCCTGATCCGGCCTACGCTCCACGCGTGGACGCGGAGTTCGAGGACGGCGACCGGGATCTGATTGATGTCGGGGTCGGTCCGTGGGCTGGGCCTTGGCCGTCCGACGACCGGTACGACCCGCAGCTGCTCGCCGGCGGCGACCGGCGCAACGTGGTCGACCGGTACCGGTACTGGCGGCACGAGGCCGTCGT
>Ga0068864_100001933_pt1 | contig 17019 bp, 11 predicted proteins | sample KBSSwiS72_FD_66586 | JGI IMG/M metagenome (GOLD analysis project Ga0068864, IMG submission 66586) | Switchgrass rhizosphere microbial communities from Kellogg Biological Station, Michigan, USA - KBS Switchgrass S7-2 | ecosystem: Host-associated > Plants > Roots > Rhizosphere > Soil ... | reverse complement strand
ATGTTCGCCGGCTTGATGTCGCGATGCAGGATCCCGCGCTCGTGGGCCGCCTCGAGCGCGTCCGAAATCTGGATGCCCAGGTCGAGCAGGTTGTCGAGCTTCAGCGGCCCGGGCCCCAGCCGATCGCGCAGGGTCTCGCCCTCGAGCAGCTCCATCGCGATGAACGGCTTGCCCTCGGCGTCGTCCACGTCGAAGATCGTGCAGATGTGCGGATGCTGGAGCGAGGACGCGGCGCGCGCCTCGCGGCGGAGGCGCTCGAGGGCCTCGGGATCCGCGGCGAGCTCGTCCGGCAGGAACTTGAGCGCCACGTGGCGGCCGAGCTTCAGGTCCTCGGCCTCGTAGACGACGCCCATGCCGCCGCCGCCCAGCTTCGAGAGAACGCGGTAGTGGGAAACGGTTCGGCCGATCACGAGGGGCGCGGCGCCTGTCGGCGAGCGAGGAAGTCGTTCTGCCTGCGGATCGACTCCGCGCGGATCGCCGCGAACTCGGGAGTCTGGCGCACGGAGTCGAACGCCCGAGCCTTGTCCATCCCGATCTGGCAGAGGTAATTCGATTCGACCGCCAACCGCAGCAGGCGCAGCCCCGCCTCGGGATAGCCGGCCGGGCAGAGGATGACCGAGTAGAAGTACCGTCCCTCCGAGTCGAGGTCGGCGTGCTCGTTCGCCTCGATCTGCGCGACCGTGGTGTCGCGCTCCGCCTGAGTGCCGGTCTTCGTCAGCAGTCGAGCCACGTCCTCGTTTCCCGCCTCGACGAAGAGCCTTGCCGCCTCGTCGAGGCGTCCCTCGCTCGTCAGGACGGAGCCGTGGTGAGTCTTGGCCCAGTTCGACCCGGCGTCGAGCCGGTAGACCTCCCGGGCGCGATCCCAGTCGCCGGCGAGCTGGAACGCCACCCCGCACGATCGCAGGCTGCTGTCGTGCGGGTCGATCGCGATCGCGGCGTCGCACTCCTTCATCGCCTCGTCGAGAACGCCGGCGTAGCGAAGGACGTACGCCAGCGTGAAGTGGGCGCGCGCGTCTTTGGGCCGGCGCTGAAGCAGCTCGCTCGCCCGCCGATAGCCCTCGACCAGGTCTCCGCGCTCAGTCCGATAGATGATCAGCCTCTGCGCCGGGGCCTGGAAGTTCGAGTCGAGCGCCAGGGCCCTCTCCTGAGCCGCCATGGCCCGGCCGTAGAGATCGTCGAGCTTCGAGCGCTCCAATACGGCCCCCGGCCCGCGATTCGACGCGGAATAGTAGTAGCGGTGGCCGAGCTCGGAGACCGCGGGCGCGAACTCGGGATCGAGCCCGACCGCCCGCTCGAGCATCGCGAGAGCTTCGTTGTTCGGGCCGACGTCGCTCGAGAGCGGCTTGCTCCGGAGGTACAGGTCGTACGCCTCCGCGTTCTTCGGCAGCGTGGCCGTCCGGGTGCCCTCGGCCGTTCCTCCCAGGATGGGAAACAGCCCCTGCCGGAGCCTCTGGCCGATCTGCTGGCGCAGGGCGATCGCGTCGCTCGCCGCGGCGCTCGAGCTGTCGCGCCAGAGGAGGCGATTGCTCTCGGTGTCGACGACCTCCATCGTCACGCGCAGCTGGTCTCCCTCGCGCTGGAAGTGGCCGGTCAGGACGTCCGACACGCGCAGCTCGCGGCCGGCCGCCTGCGGGTCGACGTCTCCCTTCGCGAATTTCTGCGTCGACGCGAACGGACGGATCGCGAGCGTCGGGATGTAGGAGAGGGTCGTCGCGACCTCGTCGGGCAGCGCCAGGCGCAGGTAGTCCGTCGAAGCGTCGCCCCCCAGGTTCTGGAAGGGGAGGATCGCCAGCGTGGTCTGCGTGGCTCCGCCGCCGCCGGAGGACGGTCGGCGCGAGGCCCACCAGGCGAGCGCGCCAGCGGCCACGAGGAGGACCGCTGCGGCGGCGGCCAGGCGTCCGACCGAAGCCTTCTTCATCGGCGGAGCGGGGACCCCGGCCGCGACTCCCGTCCGCCCGGACTCCGTGTCGCGCTTGAGTCGCTTGAGGTCCTTCTTCAGCTCGGCCGCGCTCTGGTAGCGCAGCTCGCGGTCCTTCTCGAGCGCGGTGTTGACGATCCGGTTGAGCTCCACGGGCAGCTCCGGCCTCAGCGTCACGGGCGCGGCCGGGGCGCGGTTGAGGATCGCGTCGAAGACGATCGCCGACGTGTTGCCCGCGAACGGCTGGCGTCCGGTCGCCATCTCGTACAGGACCGCGCCGCAGGAGAAGATGTCGCTGCGCGCGTCCAGCGTCTCGGCGCGCGCCTGCTCGGGCGACATGTACGCGATGGTGCCGAGCGCGGAGCCGGGGCTCGTCAGGTGCTCCTCGCGCATCGCGGTCGCGGCCTCCGTGTTCGCGCCCGGTCCGCCGTCCGGCTCGGCGTGTTTCGCCAGGCCGAAGTCGAGCAGCTTCGCCTCGCCGCGCTTCGTCACGAAGATGTTCGCGGGCTTGATGTCGCGATGGAGGATGCCGCGCGCGTGCGCGGCCTCGAGCGCATCGGCGATCTGGATCGCGAGATCCAGCAGCGGCTCGACCTTGAGCGGCCCGGGCCCCAGCCGATCGCGCAGCGTCTCGCCCTCGAGCAGCTCCATCGCGATGAACGGCTTGCCCGCGGCATCGTCCACGTCGAAGATCGTGCAGATGTTCGGATGCTGGAGCGAGGACGCGGCGCGGGCCTCGCGGCGCAGGCGTTCGAGCGCCTCGGGGTCCGCGGCCAGCTCGTCCGGCAGGAACTTGAGCGCCACGCGGCGGCCGAGCTTGAGGTCCTCGGCCTCGTAGACGACGCCCATGCCGCCGCCGCCGAGCTTCGACAGGACCCGGTAGTGGGAAACGGTCTGGTTGATCATCTGCGGTGCCCGCCGCTCCATGCGTCGCGGCTCATGCTCCCGCTGCTCCTTTCGTCACGGCGAGTGCGGTGCCCGCTGCTCCTTTCACCGCGGCGCTCGTCGGTGAGCGACGGGCGACGAACTGCTTCTGACGCCGGAGAGCCTCCTCGCGGATGGCGCCGAACTCGGGATCCTTGCGGATCGGGTCGAATGCCACGTTCCGGTCCATGGCGGGCACAGCGAGGTAGTTGTCCTCGACCGCGCGGCGAAGGAGCTTCAGGGCGAGCTCGCGATATCCGCAGCCGGCCAGCCAGACGGCCACGTCGTAGCGATTCTCGGAATCTCGCTCCTCGAGGGCCTTCGTGGCCACGCCGTCGGCCGTGCGATCCCGGTCCGCCTGGCTGCCCGTCTTCAGAACGAGACTGGCGATGTCTCCAAATCGCTGCTCGGTCAGTAGACCCGCGGCCTCGTCGAGCTTCTTCTCGCGAAAGAGGACCTCCGCCAGCTGCTCCCGGCTCCAGCGGGAGCTCGGATCGTCGAGCGCGATATAGGAGCGCGCCTTCGCGAAGTCGCCGAGCTGAGAGAACACCTCCGAGCAGGAGCGGAACTCACGGTTCTGTGGATCGGCCGCGCGGGCGGCGTCGCAGTGGCGGGCCGCCTCCTCGATCAGTCCCGCGTAGCGGAGGACGTAGGCCTGCGCGAAGTGGGCACGCGCGTCGTTCGGACGCCTGCGCAGAAGGTCGCGCGCGCGCTCGTCGGCCTCGGCGAGGCGGCCCCCCTCCGTCTCGAGGACGATCGAGTATTCGGCGGCCTCCGACATGTTCGGGTCGAGCGAGAGCGCGCGGTCGATCGCGGCGCGCGCCTGGGCATACTGGCGTCCGCTGCCCGATCCGCCGACGTAGTAGTAGCGGTTGCCGAGCGCGGCCCACGCCGGCGCGTAGTCGGGATCCAGCCGTACCGCGCGCTCGAGGAGCTCGATGCCCTTCGCGTTGGGCTCCGGATCGGTCGTGAAGGGAGCACTCCGGAGGAACAGGTCATAGGCCTCGGGGTTACGGGGCCGTGTCGAAGCCTCGACAGTCGACCCTCCCCCTCCTCCCAGGAGCGGGAACAGACCCTGGCGCAGGCGCTGCGAGATCCCGTCGCGGAGCCGGATCGGGTCTGAGACGGCCGCGCTCGCCGTGTCTCGCCAGAGGAGCCGGTTGTTCTCGGTGTCGACGACCTCCAGGGTGACGCGGAGCTGGTCGTTTTCCTTCTGGAAGTGGCCGGTGAGGACGTCCGCAACGCGCAGCTCGCGGCCCGCAGCCTGCGGATCCACGTCGCCCTTCGCGTATTTCTGTGTCGATGCGAACGGCCGGATCGCCAGCGTCGGGATGTACGACAGCGTCGTCACGACCTCGTCCGGCAACGCGAGTCGCAGGTGGTCGAGCGACGGATCGCCGGCGCGGTTCTGGAACGGGAGCACGGCGAGGGTCGTCTGCGCGCCGGCGGCGTGCGTGCCGGGTCCGCTGCGGGACACGACCCACGCCGCCGCCGCGGCGATCGCGATCACGACGCCGGCCGCCGCCGGAATCCACCACCGAGGTTTCCGGGAGGCCGGCGACGCGGATGTCACCGCGGTCCTGCCGCTCGGCGCGGACTCCGAGTCGCGTTTCAGGCGCTTGAGCTCGCTCTTCAGCTCCGCCGCGCTCTGGTAGCGCAGGTCGCGGTCCTTCTCGAGCGCGCGGTTGACGATCCGTGTGAGCTCCTCCGGCAGCGACGGGTTGAGTTGGACGGGAGGCACGGGAGCGCGATTGAGGATCGCCTCGAAGATGACGGCCGACGTGTTCCCGGTGAACGGCTGGCGGCCCGTTGCCATCTCGTAGAGCACGGCACCGCACGAAAAGATGTCGCTGCGCGGATCCAGGGCCTCGCCGCGAGCCTGCTCGGGCGACATGTAGGCGACCGTTCCGAGGGCGGAGCCCGGGCTCGTGAGGTGCGCCTCCGGCATGGCGGTCGCCGCCTCCGTGTCGCCGCCGGCCGAAGGCGTCTCGGCGTGCTTCGCCAGGCCGAAGTCCAGGAGCTTCGCCTCACCGCGCTTCGTCACGAAGATGTTGGCCGGCTTGATGTCGCGGTGCAGGATCCCGCGAGCGTGCGCCGCCTCGAGCGCGTCCGCGATCTGGATGCCCAGCTCCAGGAGCGTCTCCGCCTTGAGAGGTCCCGGGCCGAGCCGGTCTCGCAGCGTCTCGCCCTCGAGGAGCTCCATGGCAATGAAGGGACGGCCCTCATGCTCGTCGACGTCGTGGATCGTGCAGATGTGCGGGTGCTGGAGAGACGAGGCCGCGCGAGCCTCGCGGCGCAGCCGCTCGAGCGCGTGGGGATCCGCCTCGAGCTCGTCGGGCAGGAACTTGAGCGCCACCCTGCGGCCGAGCTTCAGGTCCTCGGCCTCGTAGACCACGCCCATGCCGCCGCCTCCGAGCTTGTTCAGGACGCGATAGTGGGAGACGGTTTGGCCGATCATGCGCGGGGCGTCGCGCGATTCTATCCGCTATACTGGCGCCTCACCCCTTCCATCGAGGTCGCCATGGTCAGGCAGAACGCGCGTCTCTCCGTCCTCACCCTCCTCGTCGCCGCCTCCTCGCTCGCTCTCACGACTCCGCTCTCCGCGCAGACATGCGGGCCGTGGTCGTGGGTCAATCCCGTGCCGCAGGGAAACACGCTGAACGGCGTGGCGTCCGGCGCCGGGAAGTACGTCGCGGTGGGCCGCGCGGGAACGATCCTCGTTTCCGCCGACGGCTCCTCGTGGTCCGTGCGCGAGATCGGGTCCGACGACGACCTCTACGACGTCGTCTACACCGGCTCGTCGTTCCTCGCCGTGGGCCAGGGCGGGACGGCCTGGTCCTCGACGGACGGGGAGGTCTGGTCGCCGCGCTTCACGGGCTCGCCCGCGGCGCTCCACCGCGTCGCGTGGACGGGCTCGCGGTTCGTCGCCGTGGGCGAGGAGGGGCTGATCCTCACGAGCCCCGACGGCACGGCGTGGACGCCGCGAGCGTCCGGGACGACGCGGAGACTCGACGATCTCGCCGTGAACGGGGACGTCCTCGTCGCGGTCGGCGCGGCGGGAACGGTTCTCACGAGCCGCGACGGATCCTCCTGGGCCGCGCGGGGTGCCGCCGAGACGCTCGACGACCTGACCGGCGTCACGTGGGACGGATCCCGCTTCGTGGCGCTCGGCCGGGGCTTCCCGGGCTTTCAGCGCGTGTACCTGAGCGCCGACGGCGGGTCGTGGACGGTCGTCGGTCTCCCGATGGGCGTCTTCCTGCGCCGCGCCGCGAGGTCCGGCGGCGGCCTCGTCGCGGTCGGCGAGTTCGGTTCGATGGCCGAGAGCGATGACGGGCTGGTGTGGCAGCGGCGGAGCCCGGACACGGCTCTCGACCTGCTCGCGGTCGCGGACGGGCCCGCCGGGCTCGTCGCCGTCGGAATCCGCGGGACGATCCTCGGAAGCGCGGACGGAGTCTCGTGGCAGTCGCGCACGTCCGGGCCGCGGTCCTCCTTCTCCGACGCCGCGTTCGGAGGAGGGACCTTCGTGGCCGTGGGGTCGGAGGGACAGATCGCCACGAGCCCCGACGGCGCGGCGTGGACGCGCCGGGACTCGGGAACCGGACGGTGGCTCCTCGGCGTGGCGTGGAGCGGGACGGCGTTCGCCGCGGTCGGAGAGACCGGCACGATCCTGACCAGCCCGGACGGCGCCGCCTGGACGGCGCGCGCCACGGGCGTCACCTCGGTCCTCCACGGGGTGATCTGGGACGGCCACCGGTTCCTCGCGGTGGGCAGCGACGGCACCGTGTTGACGAGCGCCGACGGCTCGTCCTGGTCGCTCGGCACGGCGGTCGCCCACGTGACGGCGGCGTCGGTGGCGTACGGCGGGTCGAAGTACGTGGCCGTCGGCTCGGAGCTGACGGGCTGGATCGGCTCGAGCACCGACGGTCAGACGTGGACGTCGCACGGCCTGGGAGACGGGTATCCGCTCTACGACGTCGTCTGGAACGGCTCGCAGTTCCTCGCCGTCGGGGCGCACGGCCGCGTGGTGCGCAGCGCGGACGGCGAGAGCTGGAGCGAAGGCTCGACCGGTGTCGACAGGAGCTTCTTCTCGGTCACGTGGGCGAACGGTCTCTTCGAGGCGGTCGGCGAGGACGGGCTCGCCGCGGAGAGCGCCGACGGACTGCGCTGGAGCCTCCGCGAGACGCGCACGGCCAACGACCTGTTCGGCGTGGCCTGGACGGGGAACCGCCTGCTCGGCCTCGGCCGCGGCGGAGCGATCCTCGACGGAGGCTGCGCGGCGGCGCCGCGAGCGGGAGAGACGCCGCGGAGGATGCCGAGAACGGTGACGCGGGACTGACTCGCGCCTCGTCGTCCCGAGCCGAGAGAGGGACCCTTTGAAATCTCAGCGCGGCTTTTCAGGGGGCCGCTCGTCGCCGTCCTCGCCGGCAGGACGACCGACTCGTATGGAGTGACTCGCCGGTCCTCTATACTCCGCCGGACGTGCCCCGCCGCGACGACATTCGCTCGATCCTCGTCATCGGCTCGGGACCCATCGTCATCGGCCAGGCCTGCGAGTTCGACTACTCCGGCACGCAGGCCGTCCGCGCTCTCCGGGGCGAAGGCTATCGGGTCGTGCTCGTCAACTCCAACCCCGCGACGATCATGACGGACCCGGAGCTCGCCGACGCGACGTACGTCGAGCCCCTGACGCCGGAGTTCGTCGAGAGGATCATCGAGAGGGAGCGCCCCGACGCCGTGCTCCCGACCGTGGGCGGCCAGACCGCGATCAACCTCGCGCTGGCCCTTTCCGAGCGGGGAGTGCTCGAGCGCCGCAACGTCCGCCTGATCGGCGCCAACGAGCACTCCATGCGACTGGCCGAGGATCGCGACCTCTTCAAGAAGGCCATGCTCGAGATCGGCGCGGAGGTCCCGCGCTCCGGCCGCGCCCGCTCGGTCGCCGAGGCGGAGGCCGTGCTCGCCGAGATCGGAGGGCTTCCCGCCGTGATCCGGCCGTCCTTCACGCTCGGCGGGTCGGGGGGCGGCGCGGCCCGCACCGCCGAGGAGTTCCGGCAGATCGTCGCGCACGGAATCTCCGAGTCGCCGACGCACGAGGTCCTCATCGAGGAGTCCGTCGAGGGCTGGAAGGAGTTCGAGCTCGAGGTCATGCGGGACACCGCGGACAACGTGATCATCGTCTGCTCGATCGAGAACTTCGACGCGATGGGCGTCCACACGGGCGACTCGATCACCGTCGCGCCGCAGATGACGCTCTCCGACCGGCAGTACCAGGCGATGCGGGACGAGGCCAAGGCCGTCATCCGGAAGGTCGGCGTCGACACCGGGGGCTCCAACATCCAGTTCGCCGTGGATCCGGTGACGAGCCGGCGCGTGGTCATCGAGATGAACCCGCGGGTCTCGCGCTCGTCCGCCCTGGCGTCGAAGGCCACCGGTTTCCCGATCGCCAAGATGGCGGCGCTGCTCGCGGTCGGCTATCACCTCGACGAGATCCCCAACGACATCACGAAGAAGACGCCGGCGTCCTTCGAGCCGTCGCTCGACTACGTCGTCGTGAAGATCCCGCGGTGGACCTTCGAGAAGTTCCCGCGCGCGGATGCGCGGCTCACGATCCAGATGAAGTCGGTCGGCGAGGCGATGGCGATCGGGCGCACGTTCACGGAGGCGCTCGGCAAGGCGATCCGTTCCCTCGAGATCGGCCGCGACGGCCTCGACGACGGACGCGGCCCGCTGCCGCCGGAGGAGCTCCTGCGAAAGCTCGAGGAGCCGACCGCGGAACGTCTCTTCCACCTCGGACGCGCGTTTCGCGCCGGGATGACCGTCGAGGAGGCGGCCGCGCGCACCCGCATCGACCCCTGGTTCCTCGACGGCCTGCGGCGCATGGTGGAGGCGGAGGACGCCTTCGCCGGCCGCGACGTCGCCGCGGTGACGGCGGAGGAGCTCCGCGCGGCGAAGCGCCTCGGCCTCTCCGACCGCGCGCTCGCGCGCCGCATGGAGTGCGCCGAGCAGGCGGTGCGCGACCGGCGCCGCGAGCTCGGTGTCATTCCCGTCTACAAGACGATCGACACGTGCGCGGCCGAGTTCGAGGCCGAGACGCCGTACTTCTACTCGACGTACGAGGCCGAGAACGAGTCCATCCGGACGGACCGCCCCAAGGTCGCGATCCTCGGCGGGGGGCCCAACCGGATCGGACAGGGAATCGAGTTCGACTACTGCTGCGTCCATGCGTGCTACGCGCTCGAAGAGGCGGGGTTCGAGACCGTCATGATCAACTGCAACCCGGAGACGGTCTCGACCGACTACGACACGTCCGACCGGCTGTACTTCGAGCCGCTGACGATGGAGGACGTCACCGCCGTCCTCGACAACGAGAGACCGGACGGGATCCTCGTCCAGTTCGGCGGGCAGACCCCGCTGAAGCTCGCGCGGCCGCTCGAGGCCGCGGGCTACCCGATCTGGGGGACGTCGCCGGAGTCGATCGACCTCGCGGAGGACCGCGGCCGGTTCGGCCGTCTCCTCGGCGAGCTCGGGCTCGCCGCGCCCCCGCACGCCGAGGCGCGCGACGAGGCCGAGGCGGTCGAGGCCGCTCGACGGATCGGCTACCCGCTCGTCGTCCGTCCCTCGTACGTCCTCGGCGGCCGGGCGATGGCTGTCGTGTTCGACGAGGCGCGGCTGGCCTCGTACGTCCGCGACGCCGCCGCGAGCTCGCCCGAGCATCCGGTCCTGATCGACCGGTTTCTCGACGATGCCGTCGAGCTCGACGTCGACGCGCTGTGCGACGGCACGGCGACGTGGATCGGAGGCATCCAGCAGCACATCGAGGAGGCGGGAATCCACTCGGGCGACTCGTTCTCGGTCCTTCCTCCGTGGAGGGTGCCCGCGCCCCTGCTCGACGAGATCCGCGAGGCGACGCGGGTGCTCGCGCGCGCGTTGTCCGTGCGCGGCCTCGTCAACATCCAGTTTGCGATCCAGCACGGAAAGCTCTACGTCCTCGAGGTCAATCCCCGCGCCTCCCGCACGGTGCCGTTCGTGTCCAAGGCGATCGGCGTCCCGATGGCGCGGGCCGCGGCGCTGCTCGCCGCCGGCCGGTCGCTCGCTTCGCTGAATCTGCCCCCGGAGCGCGACCCCGTCGACTTCTTCATCAAGGCGCCGGTCTTCCCGTTCCGGAAATTCCCCGGCGAGGACGTGCTCCTCGGCCCGGAGATGAAGTCGACCGGCGAGGTCATGGGGATCTCGCCGCGATTCGGAGACGCGTTCGCGAAGGCGTGCGAGGCGGTCGGGACGCGCCTGCCCCTCTCCGGGCGGGCGTTTCTGACGGTCAATCCGTACGACAAGTCGGCGGTGATCCCGATCGGGCGCGAGCTCGCGGACATGGGGTTCGCTCTGTGCGCCACGGAGGGAACGCTCGAGGCGCTCCGCGAGGCCGGCGTCCTGGCCGAGCGCGTCTACAAGGTCAACGAGGGCAGCCCCAACGCGGTGGAGCGGATGGAGGCGGGGGAGATCCAGCTGGTCATCAACACTCCTCTCGGCAGCTCGTCCCGGTTCGACGAGGCCGCGATCCGCGCGGCCGCCATGCGGCTGTCGATCCCGTGCATCACGACGCTCTCGGCCGCCGCGGCCGCGGTCGAGGGCATCCGCGCCCGGCAGGAAGAGGCGACCGGGGTCGCGCCGCTGCAGGAATACCACCGCGGATGACCGCGTGAACGACGCCGCGCCGCCGCGCCGGCCCGGCGGGCTCGCGCGTCTCGTCGCCCTCTTCACCGTCGGCGCCGGCTTCGTCGCGGTCTTCGAGGTCGGGTTCCCTCCGGCTTCGCGGGGCCGGCTCCCGGTCCTCCTCCTGTCGCTCGCGCTCGCGCTGCTGGCGGCCTGGAATCCCATCCGCGGCCTCCTCGTCTTCTCCGCGCTCTTCCCCGTGGCCGGCCTCGGCGACCGCCTCTTCGGAGGCGCCGACGCCGTGGCGTGGCCGATCCTGCTCTTCGCCGGTTTCGCCGCGGGTTGGACGTTTCGGTTCCTGTACGACTTCGAGAACGTTCCCGACCCGACCCGCGTCGACGGGCCTCTGCGCGCGCTCGCGGCGCTCTGGGTCGTCGCGGCGCTGCTCTCCGCCGGACGCGCGAGGACGCTCTGGGCGATCGTGCACGGGCTCGGTCTCCGTGCCGTGAACGTGGAGGGGCTGCTCGACCCGGACGCCATCCGCAGCGCCGTGCTCTCGCTCGCCGCGCTCGGCGCCGGAGCCGGGTACTTCTTCGTGCTGAGGCGCTCCGGAGACGCCGCGCGCCGGTCGGCGGTCACCGCCGCGACGTGGGGAGTCGCCGCGTCGGCGGCCGCCGCGCTCGCGGGCCGCGCCGGCATCGGCCCGGGCGAGACGAGCGAGTTCTGGCGCGTGACGGGCCGCGCGTCCGGCGCGTCGCTCGACCCGAATTCCCTCGGACTGCTCTGCGCGCTCGCCCTGGTGGTGACGCTCTCGTGCCTGGCCTCGGGACGGCGGAAGGCGCTCGCCGCCCTGATCCTGCCCGCGGCCGTCGGGCTCTTCCTCTCCGGCTCGCGCAGCGGGATCGGGGCGGCGGCGATCGGCGCCGGCCTCCTCCTCGTGCTGCCCGGGCTCGCCGCGCGGCGCCGCGCCGTCGTGATCGCCGCCCTGATCGCCGCCGTCGCCGCGGCGGCGCTGCTCGTGCCGCGCCGCGAGGGGAGCGCGGTCGAGCGGTTCCGGCGAATGATGGACCCGGCCCTGACCGCCGACGATCGCTCGTCCTCGCGCACGGTGCTCTGGGAGGGCGCGATTCGCATGTTCCGCCACGACCCCGCCGCGGGGGGAGGTCTCGGCGCCTTCTCCTGGGAGATGCCGACTCTTCTGAAGGAGTCCGGCCGCTCGCTGCCGATGCGCGACAACCCCGGCAACGCGTACCTGCAGTCGCTCGCGGAGACCGGAATCCTCGGATTCGCCGTGACGCTCCTCTTCTGCCTCGCGCTCGCGCGGGAGGCCTGGCTTGCCGCGAGCGGCGCGCAGCCTGGAGTCGCGCCGCTGGACGGCGCGCAGGCTGGAGTTGCGCTGCGGGACGGCGCGCAGCCGGGAGTCGCGCCGCTGGACGATGCGCAACCGGGAATCGTCCGCGGCGCCGGCGCGGCCGTGCTCGCGTTCCTCGGCGCGCTCGCCACCGGCTCCCACTGGTTCGCGCCGGACGTGGCGCTCTACTTCTTCCTGCTCGCGGCGGTGTCGGCCAGGCCGCGGATCGCGCCGCCGTCGCTGCGCGCGTCGCGTCTCCGCGCCGTGCTCGTCGTGCTCTACGCGGCTCTCGCCGCCGCGGCGCTCCTGCGCACCCGTTCGCCGGAGGAGACCTTTCGATACCGTCCCGGCATCGGCTTCCATGCGAAGGAGATCGGACGAGCCGGCCCGTTCTGGTGGACCGAGCGGCGTTTCGCGATTCGCGTCCCGCCCGCGCGCTCGATGGTCCTCGGCCTCGCGCACTTCACGCCCGAGGGCCGGCCGGTCACCCTGACCGCCGAGAGCGACGGCAACAAGGTCTTCGAGCGCTCGCTCGCTCCGGGCGACGGCGTGCGCCTCCGGCTGGCCGCCGCCCCGACCGCGCCTCGAGTCATCCGGTTCACGCTCTCCCGCGCGTTCGTGCCCAAGCGGCTGGGGCTCTCGGGAGACCGCCGGCAGCTGGGGCTGGTCGCGGTCTTCCCGCCCGACTGAGCCGGCCCGGATCGGCGGCGCGGGCGTTATCCTCGAGTCGCCCGTGGAGTTCCAGTTTCATCCCGCCTCGCCGCGCCGGCGCGTCCGGACCGTGGTGCTGTCGGACCGCGCGGAGCGAGCGCTCATCGCGGCGGCGGCCGCGGGCGTCGCGCTCGCCGTCTCCCTGTGGCTCACGGTGCCGGCGGCGGCGCTGCGAGCCCTCCGGGAGGAGCGCGCGGCGGTCCTGGCGCGCGAGACCGCTGCCGCCGGAGCCGAGCGCCGCGACCTCGACGAGCGAGTCCGGAACGTCCGGGAACGCGCCGCCGACGCGGCGAGCCTCGCGAGTCGCGTCGCGTTCCTGTACGGGATCCCGACGGCGGACTGGCCTCGCACCCTGAACCCCGAGACGGGCCTGCTCGCCGGCTCCGATCCCGCGGCGGCGGCTGCGAATCTCGAGCGGTACGTCGCCGCGTTGAACCGCAGCATGGACCTGCTCGCATCGCGCGAGCGCGCCGACCCGGCGATCTCCGCCTCGACGCCGTCGCTTCTGCCGCTCGCTACCGAGATCGTCGAGCCCTCCGCGGTGTTCGGGCCCCGCCTCTCGCCATGGACCGGCGCGGACGAGTTCTTCAACGGGCTCGACCTCGCGGCGCCGGCCGGCACGGCCGTGATCGCTCCGGCCGACGGGACGGTGCTCTTCATCGGACGCGTCGTCGCCTCTCCCCGCTCCCGGCTCTGGCGATTCGGCAATCTCGTCGTGCTCGGCCACGGATCCGCGGGCGCGACGCTGTTCGGTCATCTCGGGCGAGTGGACGTTCGCCGAGGACAGCGGGTGCGCCGCGGCGAACGCCTCGCCGCCGTCGGGAACAGCGGCTGGGCGATGTCGCCCACGCTGCACTACGAATACTGGCGCCGCAACCGCGCCGGAGTCGCGCCGACGGATCCGCGGTTCGCGGTGCTGGACCGCAAGCTGATCGACGACGGCATGTCGCTCGAGAAGATGCTCGCGACGTCGTCACCCGATCCGGGGGAGCCCCCGCCGGGACTGTAGGAGTCTCCGGCGGCTGGCTCTCGACGGCGCGGCACCCGGCTCGGTTTCCGGTTTCTCTTTCCCGGGCGTATGCTCGCCCGGGGCCTGGAGCCCATGACGGAAACCTTCGATCTCGCCGCGGTCGCGTACGCGCGCTGGAAGCGCGCGGTCGATCTTCTCGCGCGCGAGGCCGTCCGCCGTCGCCGCGCCGCCGTCGAAGAGGCGGAGCAGCGGCGCGCCGCCCGGCGCGCGCGGAGCCTTCGCCGGATCGTTCGCCGCGCGCTCTCGGAGCTCCACCGCATCGAGCTCGAGCGGCAGGCACGGGCCGGGTCTTAGAGCCGGCCGCGGGTCCGGGGCGGTCCGCCGGCGGGACGGCTAGGAGCTGCCCGGCTGCCCGATCGCGCGAATCCGTTGACGGTGCGCGGCGACGCGCTCGAGCACGTCCGCCATCCGGTCTCCTCCGAGCGTCTCGAGCAGCGCGGAGGCCAGAACGAACGCGAGCATCGCCTCGGCGATGACGCCGCACGCGGGGACCGCCGTGACGTCGCTGCGCTCGTACGCGGAGCGCGCCGGCTCTCCCGTCTCGAGGTCGATCGAGTCGAGCCCGCGGGCCAGCGTCGAGATCGGCTTCATGTACGCCACGGCGACGACGTCCTCGCCGTTCGTGACGCCGGCTTCGAGACCGCCGGCGCGGTTGGTGCGCCTGCGTATCGCGCCACCGGGGCCGCGCTCGATCTCGTCGTGCGCGTCGGAGCCGTAGCCGCGCGACGCGTCGATGGCGGAACCGAGCTCGACCGCCTTGACGGCCGGGACCGAGAGGAGCGCCTGCGCGATCCGGCCGTCGAGGCGCCGGTCCCACGACGCGTAGGATCCGAGGCCCGCCGGAACCCCTCGGGCGGCCACGAGGATCGAGCCGCCGAGCGTGTCGCCCCGCGACTTCGCCTCGTCGACCGCCGCGACCATCTTCTCCTCGAGGGTCTCGTCGACGGCGCGAAGCGGCGAGTCCTGGCGGACGCGGGCCACGGAGTCGAACGACCGCGGAGAGCGCGCGTCGGCGACCGGACCGAGCGACAGCACGCCGCTTCCGATCTCGACGCCGGCCTCACGGAGGAGGAGCTTGCACACCGCGCCGGCGGCGACGCGCGCCGCCGATTCGCGAGCGGAGGCGCGCTCGAGCACGTCGCGCAGGTCGGTCGCACCGAACTTCATCGCTCCCGCGAGGTCCGCGTGCCCGGGGCGCGGTCGCGTCAGGCGGCGGCTCCGCGCGGCTTCCGCGTCGACCTCGAGCGGGCCCATCACCGCGTCCCAGCTCGCGAAGTCGCGATTGGCGATTCCGATCGCGATCGGCGATCCGAGGGTCAGCCCCCCTCGGACGCCGCCCTCGAACGCGGCCGCGTCCCGCTCGATCTTCATCCTTCCGCCGCGGCCGTAGCCGTGCTGGCGGCGGGCGAGCTCGGCCGCGACGAAGGCGGGATCCACGCGCAGGCCCGCGGGAATGCCCTCGAGCACCGCGGTCAGCCTCGGGCCGTGCGACTCCCCGGCGGTCGTCAGACGGAGCGACATGGAAGGGGAGTCTATTGCGGGAGGCGCGAGGCGCGAGGCGGAGCCGGGCGGGAGGAAGAAGGAGGAGGGAAACGGGCGCGCGCCGCCCGACGTATTAGCAATCGCTAATACGTCCCCGGGGCGGCGGCGATCAGTTCGGGATGAATCCGTCCAGCGCCGACGGGGTCACCGCCGAGGCGTACGTCTCTTCCACCGCCGGCCTCGGCTCGTTCGCCTGCTCGTGGGCGAGCCCGGCGAAGAACGAGAACAGCAGGGCCGCGGCGGCGGCCAGCACGATGCGCTGGCGGGAGGCGGCGCGGCGGCTTCGCCGGACGGCGCCGACGACGTGGTAGACGAACTCCTCTTTCGGGGTGATGTCCTTCGCCGCCGACGGCGGCTCGACCTGCCGCCACGCGGCGGCGATCCGCCAGTCGACGCGGCAGCTTTCGCAGACGAGGCGATGGGATGGATCCCGTCGCTCGCTCTCTTCGTGGGCCTTCGTGGTCATGGTCTTTCCCTTTCGAAGCGCCGGCGGATCCGCCGCCGGGCGCGATGGATGCGGACGCGAACCGCCGTCACCGTCATGTCGAGCCGGCGCGCGATCTCCCGGTCGTCGACTCCCTCGAGCTCGCGGGCCAGAAGGATTTCCCGCTCCAGCGGCGTGAGCGCGGCGAGCGCCGCCCGCAGCAGGTCCGCGTCCTCGTGGCGGGAATCCTCGGGACGTCCGGCCGGCTCGGGAGGAAGCGGCGCTTCGGGCCGGCGCCGGCGCATGGCGTCGATCGCGCACCGGACGGCGATCGTGCGAAGCCACGCGCGAAAGCTCGCCTCCGGACGGAATCGGCCGAGCGCCCGAAACGCGCGGATGAACGCCTCCTGGGTGGCGTCCTCCGCGAGAGCCGCGTCGCCCGTCACCCGTCGCGCCGCCGCGAGGGCCGAGGGCGCCGCCGACCGGACGAGCCCCTCGATCGCCTCCTCGTCACCCTTCAGCGCGCGAGCGACGAGGCTCGCCTCGGTCGGGAGGGCCTCGGAGGCGCCGGGCCGCGGCTCCTCACGATCGGCCCTCCCGCCGGGCACGGAACCCGAGATCAGTTGTCGCCTCGAAGCCACTTGTCGAGTGACTCGAAGGCGGCGTCGCCCTGGTCCTTCATCTGGCCGTGAAACTGCGTCATCTTGTCGCGCTGCTCGGCGGTCAGGATCGGCCAGACCTCTCCGCGGATCCTCGCGTAGAGGACGGCCGCGTCTCCGTGGACCTGTCCGGCCTGCATCGCGAGGCTCCGGATCCCCTGCTCGTCGACGGGCTGCGTGAGCACCGCCTGGTGCAGCGCCCGCCTGGCGTTCATTCCCGCTTTGACTTCCGACTCGATCTCGTCGGCGTGATTCTTGAGAATCCCGCGGATCTGCGTCTGCTGGTCGGCGCTCAGGTCGAGCTGCTTGGCCAGGTGGCGGAACATGTGGGGCGCCGCGTCCGCGTGCAGGTGCCCGAGGTCTCCCTGACGGGCGAGCAGGCGGCCAGCGAGCAGCCCCGAAACGGCCAGACCTCCCACCAGCGCGGCGGCGAGGACGGATCTACGGATCTTCTGAATGCTCATGGATTTCCTCCCTGTGGTCTCCAGAGGTAACAACGACCGGCCCGAAGAAAAGATTACCAGTCCGGCCGGCCGGCCAGCCGGGGGGGCCGCCACCCGGCAGGTATCGGCTCGTGGCTCGCCGCCGGCCTCCCGGTTTCCTCTAAGCTGCTGCCGTGGAACGGAAATACGTCCTCAAGACGCCCGCGCGCCTGAAGACCTACCGGATCGACTACGACCGGGAGCTCAACGACGAGCAGCGGGACGTCGTCGTCGCCGGACACGGCCCCCTGCTCGTGATCGCCGGCGCGGGCTCGGGCAAGACCCGGACCCTCGTCTACCGGGTCGCGAGGCTCATCGAGGACGGGCTCGA
>Ga0068864_100001930_pt1 | contig 17023 bp, 21 predicted proteins | sample KBSSwiS72_FD_66586 | JGI IMG/M metagenome (GOLD analysis project Ga0068864, IMG submission 66586) | Switchgrass rhizosphere microbial communities from Kellogg Biological Station, Michigan, USA - KBS Switchgrass S7-2 | ecosystem: Host-associated > Plants > Roots > Rhizosphere > Soil ... | reverse complement strand
GCCGATACGCACTCAACGGCAGAAATTAGACGAACCTGCGCGAAGGCTATTGGCTCGCCGCCGAATTCTCCTACTAGCGTTACGAGAGAGGGGTCCTCAATCTCGCGCAGTTGAATGTCTCGACCGAAATTCTCGGCACAGTGGAGTTCCATATCGCTCGCGTCGCTGTCATCGGTGAACGCATCTCGAAATATCCGCTTAGCCAGAAACGCAAGCGCCGCAGCGTCTTCGACCCGTGCCTGCCTAATGGTTAGCACTTACGTCTGCCTCTGCCGCATAACGCGGCAGTTCAGCGGCGCCGCGCTGACCTAGGTGACTTGGCACTTTATCCATGACCGTCCGCTGCAACTGCTAGTTGCGCAACTGGCACGAGCGGCGCGGAACCCCTCTCAGCGCCGCATGGCGCTGGCTGTCCGACGCAAAGAAAGATTCACCGCGTAAGCCACCAGACGACCGCGCCGGAGACGACAACCACGACAAAAACGATAGCTGTCGCAAATCGCTTCGGCAGACGTTCGCGAATGAACTCCGCCTCTTTGCCGTTGGTTGTTTCTGCCGAGTAGACCGGCATGCGACCTAACTCTTTTCTCAGCTGCGACTGCAGCGAATCGTCGTCGATTCCTTTGAGTCGCCTCGTGCCGAAGATCAGCGCCACGATCGCGACAATGATCAGCAGCTGCTGGATGCTCATTGCGAGACGCATACGACCCACTCCGTGCCGTGCTCAGCCAATCAGACGCTCTGTTAGAGCGGCGCGCAAGCTATGTACCACACACTGTCGCCTAACGCCGCAGTTCAGCGGCGGCATGCTGCTTAGGTGCCTTGGCACTTATCTATCACAGTCACCTGCAAGTGATTTCGTTACGCGACTCCGGTGCGTCCGACAAGTACATATGAATGCATCACGAATTGGCTTGATGGCACTTCTCGGACTCGGGCGTAAGCTCTGAGCCGCCCGACGGTCACCGGAGACGCATATGTCAAAGGTCAGAACGGTCGCGGCCACCATCGCTTTAATGCTCTGCGCGTCAGTTGGGCATGCGCAAGGCGGACTCCCAAGCAGCCAAAGCCCGGGGAATGTTCAGTTTCAACAGGGGGCTTACCCAAGCGATCAAAATTTCGGAACGCGGCCCTACCCCGAGACGCGCCCCGGCGTCAGTCCGGACGTGATGGCCCGAGCCAACCCAGTGTATGTCTCCTGTTGGGCCGAGGTTCCTTCGCTCAACGCCGCGTACTTCAGCGCGACATTCTTAATACCAGCGGTCAACACCCTAAAAGACCAGTTCCGAACGTTTGTGACGACGCAGTACGGGCCGGCGAGTATCGACCTCGACTAGATAAGTCATTCATGACCGTCCGCTGCAACTGCTTGTCATGCGCTTGGCACATGCCTGAGAGGAAATTCAAACAGATTGTGGGTCTCTGTTTGGCCAGTGTGATCAAAGCCCAATCGTCGGTAGAGCGAGGACGCTCGATAGTTCTTTAAGCCTGTAGATAGCAAGACCTTCTTCCGGTTGGCCTGCGCTTCGCTCACGGTATCGCGAAGTAGCATCGACCCGATACCGCGGCCTTGATACGACGGACTGATCTGGATCTCTCCAACTTCAATCGCATCAGGCCCATCGAACAACTGAATCATGCCGACACGCACGCCACCGACTTCGACACAGAAGATGTTGCCCTGATCCCAACACTCTGAGCAGTGCCGTAGGTGACGAGCTTCGTCCCAATTGCCCCACGTTGCGAAGAAGAGGTCTCGATAGACCGATCGTCGCAGCTGCTCGAGCCACTGCCGATCATCTTCGGTCGCGGCGACAAGTTGGTAGTCCATTGAGCAGCACCGCTAGCGATCGGACGGCGCCTAACTCCTCAGTTCAGCGGCGGCGCGCTGACTTAGGTGACTTGGCAATTTATCTCTGACCATCCGCTGCAACTGCTTGTTATGCCCTACGGATCGCCGAATCCAAGCCAGAACCCACGAAGACCGTCCTCGTGCTGCATGCGGATGTCCGCTCCATTCACCTTCATGGTCACGACGCGACAGATCCCTGGATGGTCCGCCACGTAATCGAATGCCACTCCCCACCCATCTGCAGTAGCCTTGATGCCAATCGCTTTCGGGCTCAGTGTGTTCCAGCGCGATTTCAGCAGTTCTGCCCGGCTATCTGCCCGCTCGATGCTTTCATAGTTCAGCCGAGGCCTGACCTCGCTCTGTGGGGCGTTGGTGTAACCGTTCTCGCGAACGAATCGCTCTGCCAACTCCACTACCTCATCCCTTGAGAGCGACTGCGGCGAATCTGCTGGAGGAACTCCCTGCCCAAAGCCGGACTCCGCTACGCCAAAGACCAAGGCAGCAACGATCGACAAGCGAACGAGAAAAGCGCTATCAGCGACCATGCGCGTAACGCCGCAGTCCAGCGGCGGCGCTCTGACCTACGTAACTTGGCACTTTACTCACGACCGTCCGCGGCAACTGCTTGTCAGGCGGCTGAACCATGGGGGCTTCTCATCGATCGTCCGCTGGTGACATACCGAAAATGTTTCGGACCTCGGATCGCGCGTCATCGAGCGTTCCATAGATTCCCGGCCGCGGCTCATGGTCTTGGTACAAGAGATCAAGAGGCGTCTCGTCGATTTGCCATTCCTCAGCGTAGTCGTCTCCGACTCTCCAATTGAGTTGACGGAGCGCATTCACTGGCCATTTCCAGTGCACATATATGCAAAAGAGGCCGTCGGGCCTTTTTGCAATGGCTGCTCGGCCGTGGCCGTTTTCCGAGATATGGACCTCAACCTCGTCAATAACCACGCGGTCGCCCCAGAGAGAAGAGATGACCTTCATGCGCCGTCTAACGCCGCAGTTCAGCGCAACTTCGCGACAGGTGGTGGCCCAGGGGTCCGAGACGCCAACGTTTTCTCGAAGTGAAGCACGACGTTGTCATCCAAAGTGATCGTTTGCGCCTCGCTGACCGTCCGCTCGCTAACAGTGATCCCGTTACCGTCTGGGACATAGCCGAGTTGCACATACAAACGCTGCGCGGCGTTGTATCCGGGATGCAGCCCGACGGCGATACCCACCGCCGCCGAACGGGCTTTTGCTTCGAACTCCGCGGCCCGAATAAGCGCGGTACCAATACCGCGACGACGAAGGGTCGGCAGTACGTTCAGATCTTGTAGCTCAGGTATTTGCGCTGCTGCTAACGGCGCGTAGGTGGGTTGCCAATTCACCGTTACGTAGCCCGCGAATTCACCGTCGATCAGCCCCAACAGAACGGTGCGGCGACGTTCTTTTTGCTCGGCGAGGTAGCGCTGAAACAAAGTGGCGGTTTTGCCGATGACGCTGAAGGACTCCGTCGCCGTCGTCAGATCGTCAGCACGAAAGCGACGAACTTGAATCTCGGCATGTCGGTGAACCATGACGGCTAACGCCGCAGGTCAGCGGCGGCGCGCTGACCTATGTGGGTTGGCACTTTATCCATGACGGTCAGACGCAGCCTGTCGAGCGTTCGGCACAACGAACGGTACGTGTCGTACCTGTAGGAGATCGCACGACCAACTCGAAGGATTGCGCGTGAGCAAGTTCGACCATGAACTGTTGGACGCCTAGCACGCTTGCGAGGCTTTCCCCGTTAAGCTGAACTACGACGTCCCCAGCGTCGATCCCGAGCGCTGTGAGCAAACTGCCTGGCTGATTGATCCTCACGCCAGCAACTTGGTTGTTCTCGACGTACGGCATGACTCGTCCGATTTCATCGAGCAGTGCTTGCCAATCACTCTTCGTCAACGACCTGGTGTCGTCGCGCAGCTGGCCACTCACCGCAAAGGAGTAACCGAGGACCGCAACCGCGAAGAGGAATTGTGGCTTTGTCTTCATGACCGTCTGCTGCAACTGCTTGTTAGGCGCCACGCGATGGCGGCACATGCACCTGCTCCACTACCCACGTTTGTATCGCGCCGCCGTCGGGGTTTTCGGTGCGCTTCTTGAAGTTCGCTTGCAGCTCGGCGGAAACGCTCAACTCGGCGAAGTATGCGTGCGCCGCAAAAAGAAGCGCAGCGTAAAAATCCTCGGCGTTTAGCACCGTAAGCCCATTGGGGGCAGTTAGATGTGCCCTCGACGAACGATGCGTCAGCGCATACGGCCCTGGATTGAATGAGTGGACCATCGCGTTCCTGAATCGCCACATTTTCTCGGAATCCTGACGAAGACCCGGCGGATAGAACCGACCTACGAACGCTCGAAAGCGTTCACCCGTTCCCTGTGATGGAGCGTAGAGCCCTGCGAGTGCCTCAGTGCCGGTTAGGACAGCAAGAAACGACAGAAATGCGCCGTCGTCGTTGAGCAACCGCGGAATACCCGCCACGTACATCGAGTCGAAGTGAGCTCGGTAGTCCGAAACGTCCGATGACATATCAATGGCACCTAACGCCGCAGTTCGGCGACGGCGCGCTGTTCTGTGTGACATGGCACTTTATCCATCACCGACCGCTCAATTGCTTGTTAGGGGTCGCCGCAATCACTTCAAGCCTAGCGGCGGTCGCAGGCTCTGCTTCTGCTTTTGGCGGAGTTGGCGTGCTTGACACTGACCGCCCCTTCCCGGGATTGAGCATCTCTTCAGTGGCTTCCTCGGAGATGGGGAAAAACTGACCAAGCGGGCACAGTATGTGAGGGGGGTTGGGCCCCTTGGGCTCAAGGCGCTGCTCGCCGGATGCGGGGTTTGCCCAAATGTGGTACCCCGCGCAGACACGGGCTGCCCCTGGGTTCCGGCCTCCAATGCGTGGAGGATACGTTGGACCAAACTCTTTTAAACCTGGGCACCCCAGCTTGAGCACATTGACGTAGACGCGTCCGTCCTTGAGGAAGTAAAGAATCGTAGCGTCGTCCACGACGACCTGTTGTCGCACGGTGCCCAGCGCCAAGCAATCGATCGGCTTTCGATCCACCGCATCGTCTACCCGCGCCGTCAATGGCCAAAGTTGGGAGAACGCGAAGACGGTCAGAGCCACAAATTGCCTTTTGCCGAACATGCTTCAGCCCTCCCGCGATAACTGTCACTGCAAGTTGATGTTCCGATGCGCTCCTGAAAACGAGGCCGCCTAACGGCGCAGTTCAGCAGCGCCCCGATGCTGCCGAGAACGATTGTGGCGTCGCCGGTTGGTCGGCTGGCGGGTCAGCGCTATCGACTTCAACAATATTCAAAATCCAACCCGGAATGCCTGTGTCCCCAATCGATCAGAATGTGGCATCCCTCCCGCGATATCGAGGGCCTTTCAAAGTCTTTGCCGTACGGCCCGAGGAATTCCCAACCAATGGCCCCCGGGCCAACGTCAAACCACGCCATGTGTTTTGCGTCCTCTACGACCACCAGCACCAACGCCGTTTCGGGAAGGACAATGCGCGCTCGCTCAGACGTCGGGAAGAAAGGCTGCGCCGGTGCGGGCGGGCGCCCAGCCTCCAATTGGTTCCACAATCCGGCCGCAGCAGCGAACAGCGTCATCTGAGGGTTCCTCTTACAAATTCGAACAACCCATTGCCACTGCGCGTCCTCAAAATCCATGAGATCGAACGGCTTTTCATGCGAGCGGAGGCGCGACGCGTTCAGCCCGCTTAGAAATCCGAATAGCCACTGACTATAGTGCTCCGTGCCCAAATCACCATCCCTTGGACTCGACACTACGTCCGCGCAAGAGCGCGACCCGAGCGACGACACGACAGCCGTCTGGCCAGACGCGGACCACTGGAGCACGAACGCCGCAAGCACCGCGAAAGCTGTTGTTAGCTTCATGTTCGCCCTATTGTTGCTCCGCGGGTTGCGGCTTAGGCACATACGCAATCACGACCGGATCGCCGTATTTATCGAGACCCGCCGGCACGGGCTGACGAAAATCGAGATCTAGCGCACCTATAAAGGACCCGACCGGCTGTTGGCCGTTCCATTGTGTTCCCTTCGGAACGTCTCCGAATTTTTTCTGGAGCAGCCGCTGAGGGAACACCATCTCCACGCGGCACAAACTGCTTCGGCAGTCGACTTGTAGGTTGGCGAACTCCAAACCGAGAGCCTTTCGCGAAATTTCGGTAAGAATTCGCGCTTCCATCGCAGGCGCCCAAACTGGATCTTTGTCCTCGATCGCCAGTTCCGCCTCAGATCTTTCGATCAATCCTGCGAAGATTGGGGCTCCGTTCTTTAGGTCCTCTACGACTTGCGGCGTTTCTGTGGCACTCGGACTCTGCGCTGTGGGGCTGTCCTCTCGTGCAGGTCGTTGTCCCGGCCCCCGGATAGCGGGTATGTCGGACCCTATCTTTGGTTCTGGTGCTTTCGGGGCATCGTTCGACTCGACGACCGTGGGGAAGCCACGATCAAGCGTTTGCCCGAGCGATCTGACGGTCTGCAGTGCCCGGGTTACCACGAGCGCAAGCGCGATCAGTGCCGCTAGAGCGCAGGCTCCCGTGAGCACTCGAACTCTTGTGCGAGTCATTGCGCGTAGCCCCGTTTGCTCAGCGCCTAAGGCCGCAGTTCAGCGGCGGCGTGTCAGACTCTGCATCATGGTGGGGGGTTTTGGGAATGTTTTGGGAATATCCGAAACCCAACTGTGCCGGAACGACGCAAGTGTTTGTGAGCTACCCGACACAAGGGTAACACCTCATTCCGGACACATAGGTAACACTTCTGGCCTTTGCGGGGGATCGCAAAGTGCCGTGGCAGGAGTGTTCCAAGATGGACGAACGGCTTCGGTTCGTGGCGCGGTTGCTCGATGGAGAGAAGATGGCGGAGCTGTGCCGAGAGTTCGATATCTCGCGTAAAACCGGCTACAAGATCTTCAACCGCTACAAGGACTGCGGGCTCGAAGGCCTCACCGATCGCAGTCGCCGGCCTTACCGGCACGCCAACCAACTGCCATTTCAAATCGAGAAGCTGATTGTGCAGCTGAAGCAGGAACGGCCGAGCTGGGGCGCACCCAAGATCCGCGAGAAGCTCAGGCGACTGCATTCCGACGTGCAGCTGCCGGCGATTAGCACGGTCCATGCTGTGCTCGATCGGCACGGCCTCGTCAAACGGCGTCGTGGCTACAAGGCGCGGGGAACGACGCTGTCCAAGCCTTGCCAGCCGAACGATCTGTGGTGTGCCGATTACAAAGGCGAGTTCATGCTCGCCGACAAGCGCTACTGCTATCCGCTCACGATCACCGACTTCGCAAGCCGTTACCTGATCAGCTGCGATGCCTTGGCAACGACGAAGGAACGCTACGCGTTTACCGTGTTCGAGCGCGCCTTCAAGGACTTCGGGCTGCCCAGAGCGATCCGCACCGACAACGGTGTGCCCTTCGCGAGTGCTTGGGCGCTGTTCGGCTTGAGCAAGCTGTCGGTGTGGTGGCTACGTCTGGGCATTCACCTCGAGCGCATCAAGCCCGGCCACCCGCAGCAAAACGGTCGGCACGAACGAATGCACCTGACGCTCAAGAGCGAAACCACTCGGCCAGCGGCCAAAAACTTCCTGCAGCAGCAAGCGAAGTTCGACGACTTCATCGAGTGCTACAACCACGAGCGGCCTCACCAGGCGCTGAACATGAAATACCCGGCCGAGCTCTACCAGCCCTCGACTCGACCGTATCGAGGCCTCAGCGAGCTCGAGTACCCCCTCCACGATAGAACCGTCACCGTTACTCAGTGCGGCCGCATCTGCTTCGGCCGTCAGAAGATCAACTTGAGCAAGGTCTTCGCCGGCCAAAACGTCGGCGTCAAACAGGTCAGCGACCAGATCTGGCTGGTCAGCTTCATGAATTACGACTTAGGGTTCTTCGATGACGAGACATGTCGACTCGAGAGCGCCGAGAACCCCTTCGGCGCTAAAGTGTTACCCATGTCTCCGGAATAAACCGTTACCCATGTGTCCGGAATGGACCGGAGTCGATTGGCGCGCCCGGCGGGATTCGAACCCACGACCCTTGGCTTCGGAGGCCAATACTCTATCCACTGAGCTACGGGCGCGACGAAGTGCAGTATACGCGACCGTCACGGCGTCGCTGACGCGGGCGGCTCGCTACTTCTTCTCCGGCAACGCGAACACATACAGCGCGTTGCCGGTCGCCGGATGATGAATTTCAGGCGCGATCAGCGACGGCACCTGACGCGGGCTTCCGCCGCCGACGCCGGTCGGCACCGCGAGATACTGACGGCCGCCGGCACTGAACGTGATCGGGAAGCCCTGCACGGAGGTCGCAAGCCGCGTCCGCCACAAGATCTTGCCGGTCGCGACATCGACGGCCTTGAGCTCGCGATCGAGGTCGCCGACGAACGCGAGGCCGCCGCGCGTCGACAGCACCGCCGTCAGGAACGGAGCGCGCTGCTGAACTGACCAGAGCTCTTTCAGCGTCGCGGTGTCGTAGGCCGCTAGCTTGCCGATGTTGCCGTTCGTTCCCGGCATCTCGTAGAAGCGCCGATCCGCACCCGCGCCGCCACCGCCCTCGACTTGCTGAACGTCGAGCGCGCGCATCGCGATGCAGCTCTGCGAGAGCGGGATGATGAGCCGGCGCGCCGGCAGGTTGTAGCTCATCGCCTGCCAGTTGTGGCCGCCCTCGGTGCTCGGGCACGCGTCGATCCACTCGCCTTTCTTCATCGCGACGATGTCGGCGCGATAGTGCGGCTCGCCGGTCTCGGGATCGATCTTGTCCCAGATGTTCTGGAACACGGTCTCGTGATGGGCGAGGTACTTGCCGTTCGTGCGATCGAGCTTCCAGAGGATGCCGGGCTTGCCGATCGTGAACACCGCCTTCTCTCCGCCGACGTCGACGAGCACGCGCTCATAGACCTCGTCGAGATCGAGCGACTCGCCCGGCGCGTGCTGGAAATACCACTTCAGCGCGCCGGTGCTGGGATCGAGCGCGAGCGTCGAGCTCGTGTAGAGCGCGCGGTCGAGCGACGAGTTGCCGCGGCTCGCGGGCATCCACGGCTTCGCCTGCGCGACACCCCAGTAGGTCGTATCGAGGTCGGGATCGTAGGTGCCGGTGATCCAGGTATCGCCGCCCGCGCGGTAGTAGTCCTTCACGTCGCCCCACGTGTCGGCGCCGCGCTCGTTGCCGGTCGCGACCGTGCGAAACCGCCAGAGCTCGTGCCCATCCTTCGCGTCGTACGCGCTGATGAAGCACTTCTCCTTGCGGTAGCGCGTGCAGTTGCCGAGGCCCTGGACGAGCTTGCCTTTGATGACGATCGGGCCGCTCTGCCCCCAAAACTCCCCCTCGGTCCGGTCGCCGATCGTCGTTTCCCAGACCGTTTGGCCGCTGCGCGCATCGAGCGCGACGAGCCGCGCGTCGCTCGTCGCGACGAAGACCTTGTCCTCGTAGATCGCGAGCCCGCGTAGGGCCGTGTTCGCGATGTTCGGGCCGACGCGGTTCTCCCAGAGCAGCTCGCCGGTCGCGGCATTGAGCGCTTGGACCACGTTGCCCTGGTTGTTCACGTACAGCACGCCGCCGTGCACGATCGGCGCGGGCTCGTTCCAGCCGCCGTCGGTCAGCGACCAAACCCACTGAAGCGTGAGCCCGGCCACGTTGTCGCGAGTGATCTGATCGAGCTCGCTGTAGTTCCACGCGCGATAACCGCCGCGGATCATCAGCCAATCGGCCGACGCGGGCGCGCGTAGATCCGCGTCCGTGACCGGCTTGAAGCCCTCGATGTGGCCCGGCAAGGTGAGGCCCGTGCGGCCCGCGCCGCCCGCCGCCGCCGCGGGCGCCGCAGTGGCAAGCGCTTCCTTGAAGCCCGCGGGCATCTCGCCGTTCGCGACGCTGCCGATCGCGACGCTCGTCGTCGCGGCGAGCGCGGCAGATCCGGGCTTCGCACCGTTCGCCTGCAGCAAGAACGCCGCGAGGTTGAGATAGGTCTGACCGCCGAGGCTGCCCGGCGCTGCGGGTGCCGGCGGCATCGCGGCGCTCATGAACGCGACGAGGTCCTGCGTCGTGCGCCCACTCCAGTTGCGCATGAAATCGGCGCCGGCGAGCGGGCGCGCCTCGTTCGAGCCGCGCAAATCAGGCTGGTGGCAGCCCGCGCAATTCGCGACGTACGACGAGCGGCCCGCGGCCGCTTGCTGCTCGGTATATGGGCCGCTCTGCGCGAGAGCCGCGAGCGGCACAAGCGCAGCGAGCACGGTGAGTCGGACAGAAGCACGCATCAGGGACTCCTCGCGTTTTGATCCCACGCGTATTGGCTTCACGGCAAGAGCCAACCCCAGAGGTTGCCGTCGGGCGCCGCGGCGCTATGGATCTGCAGATAAAGCCGGCCCTGGTGCAGGCTCGTGAGCTGCGCCGGCGTGAGCTTAAACTCCGCGCTGAACGAGCCGCTCGCCGACTGCGGCACCGTGAATTCGGCAACCGCCGGGCCGCGCACGCCGAGCACCGGACCCTCGTGCAGTGCGGCGACGGTCGCGGGGCCGACGAGACCCGTGAACGAGCCCATCACGCTCAGCGTCGAGCCGTCGAGCGACGCGCTCGCGCTGCCACCGCCCTTCGTCTTCGCGGCGGTGGACGCCTCGATCGGCACCGGCGTGAGCCGAACCTTGAAGCCTTCGGCCGCGTGCGCGCCGAACATCGCGATGACCGCGGCGACCGCGGCGGCGGCGCGTAGCGATGCCCGCGGCGAAGACCCGCTTCTGTACTCGGAAGCCATTTCATCCCCCCGGAAGACGCGGCGCGGAATCGGTCGAGCTCGGCCTGGGATTCTACTCAGCCGCGGCCGAATGAGGACAGCTTTTAGGGCTGCTCGGCGGAGCGCGTGGAGCCCGCGTGCCAAAGCGACTCGAACTCGGCTTTCGTCACGTTGCTCGTCAGCATCACGAGCGATAGCCGCGCGAGCCCGAACCAGCCGGGTCGCGCGTTGCACGGCACGAGCTGGTGCGTGATCAATCCGTCGTCGCCGATCCCGAGCTCGCGCTGCACCCAGCCGTCCTCGTCGATCTCCGTATAAAGAGCGCCGACTCGCAGGGTCGCAAGCTCGCTCGGCGTCCATTTGAGGTAAATCATGGCGGGAACGGACCGTCCTTAGTGCTTGGTTCTTGTTTGACCTCGAGTATAGCGGCCCCCGCAGCTCGTCCGACGCGGCGAGACATAACCTGGCGACCCAAGCGCGCAAGCGACCGGCTGCTGAGCGCGGGGCGCTCAACGTCTCGATTCGACGGGCTCGGCGCCGACGCGCACTTCCCGTTTCTGTGCCCAGGCCGACATCCGTTCGACCGGGCGAAGAGTCAGCGGCTCAGCGTCGCTCTCGCGGCCGTGCCTCGTTGATGCGTAACGCGCGACCGCCGAGGTCTTTGCCATTGAGCTGCGCTATCGCGGCCTCGGCTTCGCCCTGATTCGGCATCTCGACGAAGCCGAAACCCCGCGACCGTCCCGTCTCTCGATCCATCAGGATCTTGGCCGACGAAACTTCCCCGAAGGCAGCGAAGGCATCGCGAAGCTCGCTCTCGCTCATGCCATACGACAGATTTCCGACGTAGATATTCATCACCGACATTCTCACGTCGCCGCGCACACCACTAGCAACTCAATCGGCGACGTGGAGATCAAGCGCTAGAGCGGCGATCAACTTTTCGGAATTTTTATTTGCGCCTGTAAAGAAGTCCTTTCGATGGGCACCGTTGATCGACTCGCAGCCGATTTAGACTCTACGGCGGGCTCCAAGACCGGTCAATCCCGCATCCATAGCTCGATCGGCGGTCGCGCAATGGCAACCGCGCGCGGCTCAGCGGGCGAGCGGCGAGACGGTCGTCAGCACGACGTCGAGCTCGTCGCCGATCGCGTTCTTGTCGTAGTCGATGTGGATTTCGGTCGGGAAGCCGCGCTGCGCGTCGTAGCTCGCGTTCACCGTGGCGCCGCGCGCTCTCGCGGAGGCGATCAGCTCGAACAGCTCGTCGATCGTCCAGTAGTAGTGCTCGCTGCCCGCCTTGGCCGGCACCTCGCTCGTCGAGTCGACCGGCCGGTGACGCACTCCGACGACCGTGCCGCCGCGCACCGTGACGATCGTTTCGGGCGGCGTGTCGGGATGACACGCGCAGTACTTGCGGTAGCCGTATTCGTAGTCGGTCAGAGCCGCCCGTCGCCACAGGTTGCGTGCGGCGGCGAGGTCGGATGGCTGTGCGGCGACCGCGAGCCCGAGGCATGCGATGGTCGCGAACCAGAACAGCAGCGCTGTCGCTCTCACGCCGGGCTCAATTGCTCTTCTTGGTGTCATTGTCGGGAAGCACGCAGTGCTTCGCGAAGTCGAGGGCCTCGTTCGCGGTCCAGTCACCCTTCGGCTTCGCTTTCATATTGGCGCACCAGCGCGCGGAGCCGACCGGCGCGCAGCCCGCGAGCAGTGCGCCCGCGGCGAGCATCGCGAGCGGCAGCTTCGCCCAAGAGAAACGTCCGGCTCTGAGCATCGCGAAACTCCACGAAGGCATTCGCCGCATTCTAGCTAATCGGCGGTCTGGGGCACGGGCTGGCCGCGCGGACGTGTGAGCCAGAGCAGCGCGGACGCGGCAAGCAAACCGACGTCGAGCCAGCCGACGATCCGGAGCCAATGGTCGATTCGGATCAGCGAAGCGCCGACCGGAAAGAACGACGCGAGAAACAGCAGCACGACGACCGTCGCGTGGCCGCGCAGCGACGCTATCGTTGCGAAGAGCGCGAACACCGTGAACATCAGCGCGCCGATCGCGCTGATGCCCGGCAGGGTCAGACCCGCCGCCGGCACCCAGAACGTGGATGTCCAGATCACCGCGAGCGCCGCGCCGCAGAGCGCGCCGAGCGCGCGGGCGATCGTGTTCACCGTGTTTCGCACTCGTTTCCTCGCGGCGTGTCTAGAGGTTGGCCGACGCAACCACGACCGCGGCGGCGAACAGCACGAGCCCGATCCCGACGCCGAGGCCTAAGCCGACGAGGGCGCCGATCAGCACGTTGCCGAGCGCGAGCCCGGCGAGAATGCCGAGCGCGAGCCCCCACAGGATCCCCCCGGGAATCGCGAGGCTGCCCCAAATCGGGAAACCGCGTCGGGGCCTTCTGCCGCCGTCGTCGGTCATCTCGAGCTCCAGGCGAGGTCAGCCCGTTCGCCGCGTGACCTCGATCAAGTGATACCCGAATTGCGTCTTCACCGGCCCCTGGACGACGTTCAGCGGCGCGCTGAACACGACGGTGTCGAACTCCCGTACCATCTCGCCGGGCGAGAACTCGCCGAGGTCGCCTCCTTGGCGCGCCGACGGGCACGTCGAATGCTCGCGCGCGACGACCGCGAAATCGGCGCCGCCTTCGATGTCTTTCTTCAATTGCGCGCAGGTTTGCTCGTCGTTGACAAGGATGTGGCGCGCAGCTGCGGATTTTTTCATTGCCGTACCATTGGTTTGATGCCGTACGGCTTAGTTTGATGCCGTACTCGTAATAAAACAAAGACGCTACTGCATGGCGTACAGCCAACTCGAGCATCAGAGGCGTTGGATGACGAGCTTGCCTTTGGGGGGGTCGCGGAGCTCTTTGTCCTTGTACATCATCCGGTCCGCGGCCGTCATCACGGCCTGGAGCGAGTTACCGCTTTCGGGGAAGCTCGCCGCGCCGACGTTGACCTTGAGCCGCACCATCTTCACGTCGACCTCGAGCGTCGTCGCGAACACGACGTTACGCACCCGCTGCGCGACTTCGTCGGCCGCCGCCTTGTCGGCGCTCACGAGCAACACGATGAACTCGTCGCCGCCGAAGCGAGCGACCGCGTCCGTCGAACGAGTGAGCCGCTGCAGCGCCTCGGCGACGAGCTTCACGGCGCGGTTGCCCGCCTCGTGGCCGTAAGTGTCGTTGAGCGCTTTCAGGTGCTCGATATCGACCATCAATACGGAGTAAGGGCGCTCGGTGCGGCTCGCGATCTCGTGCTCCTGCTCCGCGAGACGCGTGAATGCGCGCATGTTGTAGATCGCGGTCAGCTCGTCACGGTCGGACAAGGCGCGGATCCGCTGCTTCGCCGTGTTGATGTTCTCGACCAACAGCGTCGTGCAGAACGCGACGAGCAGAAACGGCGCCAGCACGCCGACCGCAGTCACTGCGAAATCGGGCGTCAACCGTTCGACGCCTCCGTTCAGCACCTCGAGGAGCGGGTAGCACACACAAACGAGCACGACGACGAGCGCCGTCGCGCGCTTGCCGAGCGCGAGCGCGGCCGTGACGATCGGCAAGAGATAGAGATTGATCAGCGGGCTGCGCACGCCGCCCGCGAACGCGAGCACCGCGGTGAGGAACGCGAACATCCCGAGGATCTCGATCGTGAGCTTGATGTGCGTGTTCGCAGCGAAGGGCCGCGCGTAGCGGAAGACGAGCACGAACGCTGCGAACCCGAGCAGCACCCCGAGCACGCTCGGGCTTCGCGCGAGCGCGGGGTTGACGAAGAAGAGATACAGGACGACGAGAATCAGCAGCAGCCACTCGATCTCGGAGACGCTACGCGCGAATCCGCGCAGCTGCGCCTTTTCGATCTCGAGTCCGCGCTCGAATGGGTCGCCGCTCATGCTCGCTCCGGCCGTCCTGCGACGGCCGCAGGCCCGGGCAGGATAGCGCGCCGCGGACTCTCGCGCCTACCGTGCGGCGCTGAGCGAGGGCGAGTCGTTGTTGACGAGTCGCAGAGCTTCGAGCAGTTGTTGGTCGTCCGCCATCGGGACTGGGCTGCCCGGGCCGCGATACTGACGCTGCGGATCCTTGTTGTGCACCACGACGTCCGGATCGATGCCGACGCCGTTGATGGAACGCCCCGAGGGCGTGAGATAGAGCGACGTAGTGAGCTTGAGCGCGCTGCCTTCGCCGAGCGGCATCACCGTTTGCACGGAGCCCTTGCCGTACGTGCGCTCGCCGACGATCCGCGCACGCTGATGATCCTGCAGCGCGCCCGCGACGATCTCGGACGCCGACGCCGAGCCGCCGTTCACGAGCAGCACGACGGATACGTTCTCGAGCTCGTCGCCGGCCGACGCGTATTGCTCGAAGCGCGCCTGCTTCACGCGCCCCGTGCCGCTGACGATCACGCCGTCGGCGAGGAACTCGTCCGCGACCTGCACGGCCGCGTCGAGCACTCCGCCCGGGTTGTTGCGCAGGTCGAGCACGACCCCGTGCAGCTTGCCGTTGGCCTTCTCGATCACGGCGTGCGCGGCCGTAGCAAGGTCGCGAGGCGTGCTCTCGGCGAACGTGGACAGGCGGAAATACGCGAGACCCTGACCCAGATACTCGCTGCTCACCGTCCGCACTTGTACCGGCGCACGCGTGAGGGCGAAGCGCAGCGGCTTGCCGCTTCCGCCCCGCATGACGCCGACCGTGACCGGCGTGCCGGCTGCGCCGCGCATCCTATTGACGGTTTCCGCGACGTTGCCCTGCTCGACCGGCATGTCGTCGACGGACACGACGACGTCGCCCGGCAGGATTCCCGCGGCGGCGGCGGGCGCGCCCGCGAGCGGCTCGACGACCGTGACCTTGCCGTCGTCGACACTCACATCGAGGCCGACGCCGGTGTAGTTGCCCGAGGTGCTGATCCGGATCTCCTCGTACTGAGTCGGATCGAGATAGCTCGAATGCGCGTCGAGCTCCTTGACGATGCCGCGGATCGCGCCCTCGACGAGCTGACGATCGTCGATGCGGGTGACGTACTCGCGGCGCACGCGTTCCATGACCTCGGCGACGAGGGCCATCGCGTCCGGCGAGACGGCATCAGCGACCTTGGGATGCACACGATGCTCGACGCCGAGTGCCGTCCAGACCGTGGCGCTCACAGCCAAACCCAAACCCAGCACGATACCGACGGAGAGAATCAGGAGAGAGCGCAGAGCGAGCATAGTTTTTGTTGTTATTCGACTTCGCTTCTAGTGCGCTCGAACCTTAGCACAGTCCAATCGAGGCCGGATACGCTGCGGCTTTATGTCATTCGCGCCGACCGACGGCCGGTCCCAAGCTAGCGGCCGACGGGCTTCTTGATCCAGTCGTGCGGGTTCACGGGCTCGCCTTTTGCGCGGATCTCGAAATAGAGCGCGGGACGTGCCTGGCCGCCCGTGTCGCCGACTTGCGCGATCGTCTCGCCGGGCGAGACGGAGTCGCCGGGCTCCTTCAAAAGAGACTGGTTGTGTCCGTAGAGACTCATGTAGCCGTCGCCATGATCGAGCACGAGCAGCAGCCCGAGCCCCGGCAGCCAGTCGGCGAACGCGACGCGGCCGCGATAGATCGCGCGCACCGGCGTGCCTTGGCTAGCCTCGATCAGCACGCCGTTCCATTTCACGGTTCCGCCGTCGCGCGGCTGGCCATATTCGCCCGCGAGGCGGCCCGCGACCGGCCATGCGAGCTTGCCCTTGAAGCGCGCGAACGGCTCCTTGCCGTCGACCGGGAACCCCGCCATCAGCTTCGTGAGCTCGGCCACGAGATCCGTTAGGCGCTTCTCGTCGGCGCGCGCCTTGTTGATCTTCTCGTTCGAATCCGCGATGCCGGCATCGAGCTTCGCGACCACCGCGCGGCGCTCGTCGCGCGCGTGCTCGAGCGAGGCGACTTGCGCCGATTCGGCCGCCTCGAGCGACGCGAGCTCCGCCGTCGCGCGCTCGGATCGGGAGCCCAAGTCCGTGAGCTCAGCGACCTCGGCGCTCACGGTGCTGATCCGTGCGCTGCGCGCGCGATTGAAATAATCGAAGTAGACGAGCATTCGCCCGAGCCTCGCGGGACTCTGCTGCGACAAGACCAGCTTGAACAGCTCCGCTTGGCCGTTCATGTAGCTCGTGCGGACTTGGCTCGCGAGCGTGGCTCGCTCCGCGGCGAGCCGGCGCGTCGCGCGGGTCGTGCGCTCGCCGAGCGCCTTCCGCTCGGACAGCTCCGACGCGAGCCGGCCGCGCAGGTCGGCGAGCTTGCGTGCCTCGCCGGCCGCGTCGAGCTCCGCCGCGCGCAGCGCGCGTGCGCTCTCATCGCGCTGAGCGGTCTGGCTCGCCACCCGTCCCTCGAGCGCCTTGATCTCCTTACGAACGGCTTGGAGCTCCGCGTCGCGCTCGCGAACGCTTTGCGCGAAACC
>Ga0068864_100001928_pt1 | contig 17037 bp, 10 predicted proteins | sample KBSSwiS72_FD_66586 | JGI IMG/M metagenome (GOLD analysis project Ga0068864, IMG submission 66586) | Switchgrass rhizosphere microbial communities from Kellogg Biological Station, Michigan, USA - KBS Switchgrass S7-2 | ecosystem: Host-associated > Plants > Roots > Rhizosphere > Soil ... | reverse complement strand
TCTACGTCGCTGCACTCGGTCATCCGTACGGCGCGAACGAAGAGCGAGGAGTGTTTCGCTCGACTGACGGCGGTGAGACGTGGCAGAAGATCTTATATAAGGACGCGGACACAGGAGCGATCGCTCTCACCTTCGACCCGTCGAATTCAAAAACTATCTATGCAGATCTCTGGTCAGCACGGCAGGGGCCCTGGGAGAACGGTGCTTTTCAAGGACCCGGAAGTGGTTTGTACAAAACTACGGACGGCGGTAATACGTGGCATCAACTGATAAAAGGACTGCCAACTTTCGAGCAGGGTCTCGGACGAATCGGAATCGCAGTGGCTCCGAGCGATCCCAAACGCGTCTACGCCACCGTCGATGCCGGGCAAACAGCAGGTGGAATCTATCGTTCGGACGACGCCGGCGAATCATGGGAACGCGCCACAGGTGACCGCAGAGCGTGGGCGCGCGGTAGCGACTTCGCGGAAATCGATGTCGATCCTGTTAATAAGGACATCGTTTACTGTTCGGCAGTCGAGATCTACAAGTCAACTGACGGCGCGAAGACGTTTACAGGTTTCAAAGGCGCTCCGGGTGGCGACGATTACCATACGATGTGGATCAATCCGGACAATCCGAAGATCATGTTGATTGCTGTCGACCAGGGTGCCGTAGTCACAGTGAATGGCGGTGAGACCTGGAGTTCCTGGTACAACCAACCTACCGCACAGTTCTATCACGTGATAACGGATAACCAATTTCCTTACTGGGTCTATGGAGGCCAACAGGAGAGTGGGTCTGCAGGTGTTAAGAGCCGAGGTGACAACGGTGCGATCTCATTTCGCGATTGGCGAACAGTCGGTGTTGAGGAGTACGGTTACGTTGCACCTGATCCGCTGAATCCAAACATCATTTACGGTGGTAAGGCCACAAGGTTTGACGCTACGACAGGACAGGTCCAAAACGTAGCGCCCGAGATCTTACGCAGCGGCAAATACAGATTCCTTCGAACCGCGCCAATTCTCTTCTCGCCGGTTGATCCACACGTTCTCTATCTCGCCGGTAATGTCCTGTTCAAAACAAGTGATGGAGGAATGAATTGGCAAGTCATCAGTCCGGATCTCTCGCGGGAAAAACCTGAAGTTCCGGAAAGCATCGGCGTGTTCCGAAAACCCGAGATGGCGACTCAGCCGCGACGCGGCGTGATTTATGCCGTTGCACCTTCACCGAAAGACATCAACACAATCTGGGCTGGAACTGATGACGGATTGATTCATGTAACAAAAGATGGCGGCAAGACCTGGAAGGACGTGACACCGCCTGGCTTGAGTTCGTGGAGCAAGATCTCGCAAATCGATGCCGGGCATTCCGATACTCAAACTGCATACATCGCTGTAAACCGCATCAGGCTCGATGATCAAAAACCACATATCTACCGAACCACTGACGGCGGCTCAACCTGGAAAGAAATCGTAAACGGTTTACCCGATGGACCAGTGAATACCGTTCGGGAAGATCCACAGAGACGCGGTTTACTCTTTGCGGGGACCGAACTCGCCGTGTTTGTCTCATTTGACGACGGCGAACATTGGCAACCGCTGCGCTTCAATATGCCGGCGACGTCGATCCGCGACCTCGTAGTACACAACGACGACATTGTCGTGGGAACACATGGCCGATCGTTCTGGATTCTCGACGACATCACTCCACTACGACAGATCAATTCTACAGTGGCGAGTTCACCGGTGTTTCTATTCGCGCCCCAGGTTGCTTACCGAGTGAAGCGAAATGTGAACAGCGACACTCCTTTGCCGCCGGAAGAACCCGTCGGGCAAAACCCACCGGACGGCGCGATCATCAACTACTACTTAAAAGCAAACGCTACCGGTCCCGTGGTGCTGGAGATCTTCGACAGTAAGAACCAACTGGTCAGACGTTACTCCAGCGATGACAAGCCACAACAAATTAACGAGAAAAATTATCAAGTCCCTGCTTACTGGTACCGACCGCCTCAGATGTTGCAGACGCAAGCAGGCATGCAGCGATTCGTTTGGGATCTGACGTATGCTCCGCCCCCCGCTTTCAGTCACGGCTTTCCCATTTCGGCAATCTATAAAGATACTCCGCTGTATCCTCTTGGTCCCGCAGTCTTGCCCGGCAACTACACACTCAAGTTAACCGTTGACGGAAAGACGCTGTCTCAAACAATAACTGTGAAGATGGACCCGCGCGTAAAAACCGGGGACACCGGTTTGGCTAAACAGTTCGAGCATTCACTTGACGCCTACAACGGGATGGAACAAACGTACAAGACAGTGATTGAGATGCGTAAGCTGCGTGATCAAATCAAGACGTCGATCGATAAGGTCGGTCGCGGTCCACTTGCCGAGGCACTTACTGCCTTAGAAAAGAAAGCAGCTGCGATTGCTGGCGAAGGACGTGACGACGCTAGTTCGCCAGGAACGCCAGGGGGTTCGATCGATTTGCGAAATCCCAATCTTACTAGCTTAAACAGTGGGTTTTCATCATTGCTCGAAAGTTTGGAAAGCGCTGACGTTGAGCCAACAACATCTACCGTTACCGCGGCGGGAGAGTTGCAACGAGCTATGACAAAGTTGATGAACGATTGGAATGATTTGAGGACGAAGGATGTGGTGACTGTGAATGAGCAACTAAAGGCCGCCAATCAACCTTTGCTTGTGCCTTAGTTCAATTTGCCGGCGAGATTGTGAACCACCTGATTGTTTTCTACGACGGTGTTTGCGGACTGTGCAATCGGCTCGTTCAGTTTCTGTTGAAGCGAGACCGAAATGACAGACTTCGCTTTGCGTCATTGCAGAGCGAATTCGCGGCAAAAGTACTTACTCGGCACGGCATTGACCCGAGAGACCTGGACACGCTTCATGTCGTAGAAAACTATGAAGAGCCGAGTGAGCGTGTGTTGAATCGGTCGGATGCTGTTCTTCGTGCTATCGGAGAGCTTGGCGGCCTTTGGAGTTTGGCTGCAATCGCCGGGTCGATAATTCCTCGACCATTGCGGGATCTGTTCTACAGGTTCGTCGCGAGAAATCGTTATCGCGTGTTTGGTAAATCAGAGACCTGCATGTTGCCGGAACCGCGGCATCGAGCGAAGTTCCTGGACAATTGAAGAGGGCAATCAAATAGGACAAGTCTGGAAGGGTGGTTTACCGCCGCTGTTTTTAGATCACTTAGGTTGAACAAACTTTGGTAGCGGGGGTAAACCACCCTTCCTAACCTGTCCTTGGGAATGTCTTTTATTGTACCTGGCAGTGTCTTTCAGTTGCTTACAAAACCTGGTAGGAGTGAACAAATGTTACTGCGAGTGTTGACTGGCCTCACACTTCTCTGTCTTCTCATGTCAACTTATCAATCCCAAACACATATGTTCGATGTGCTCATTAAGAACGGGCGCATCGTCGATGGCTCGGGTCGACCCGGTTATATGGGCGACATCGCAATCAAAGGTCAGCGCATCGTTAAGATTGGGAACCTCGGCAGCGCAACTGCAACGAGAACAATCGATGCTAATGGACTCGTCGTCGCGCCCGGTTTTATCGACATGCTGGGCCAGTCAGAAACCTATCTGCTCATCGATCCACGCGGCATGAGTAAAGTTATGATGGGAGTCACAACGGAAATCACTGGCGAAGGTGAATCGGTGGCTCCAATCAATGATCGTCAGATCAAAGAACAGGAGGACTATCTCAAACGTTTTAACCTGACGATCGACTGGCGAACCCTCGATCAGTATTTCAAGCGCCTTGAGAAGCAACGGACTGGACTGAACCTCGGAACGTTTGTTGGCGCGACGCAAATTCGCGAATACGTGGTTGGCTACGACAATCGTCCCCCGACGCCGGCCGAACTCGAGACTATGAAAAAGTTAGTGGCTGACGCTATGCGCGACGGTGCACTCGGCTTATCGACCTCTCTTCAATACATCCCGGCACGATTCGCAACCACAGACGAAATAGTTGAACTGGCAAAAGTGGCCAAACAGTATGGCGGCATCTATGCGACACATCAGCGCAGTGAAGCTAACGCGCTCGATGAATCGCTTCAGGAAGTATTTGAGATTGCTCGCCGTGCGAGTATCCCCGCGGAAATCTGGCATCTCAAGACGGCCTACAAAAAGAATTGGGGTCGAATGCCGGAGATACTCAACAGGATCGAACAGGCACGTGCTCGGGGTCTCGATGTAACCGCAGACATCTATCCATACGTTGCCGGCAGTACGTCTTTAAGTGCATGTTTGCCTCCGTGGGCTCAGGAAGGTGGGCTGGATAAGATGCTCGGCAGGCTGCGTGATCCGTCCACGCGTGAACGTATCAAACGTGAGATTTCCGAAGACCACAAAGATTGGGAAAACATTTACCTGGGAAGTGGTGGCGGTGACGGCATTCTGATTGGTTCTGTTGTCAATCGCGAATTGGAACAGTGGCAAGGAAAACGTGTGTCAGAGATCGCCGAGGCGCAGAAGAAAGATCCACTCGATGCGTTGTTGGACTTCATACTCGCGGACCATGCTCAGACTGGTGCGATCTTTTTCATGATGAGTGAAGACGATATGCGCGCAGCGATGCGTGCACCATTTGTCAGCATCTGCACAGACAGCGGCTCGCGCTCTACTGACGGACCGCTTGCCGGTTCAATGTCACATCCGCGCGGCTGGGGAAGTTACCCAAGAATCCTGGGCCGCTACGTCCGCGACGAAAAATTACTTTCGCTTGAGGCTGCAATCCACAAGATGACCGGAGGGCCAGCAACTCGAGTTGGTTTGAAAGATCGGGGACTACTGCGCGCGGGTAATTTTGCAGATATCACTGTTTTCGATCCACGAACGGTGATCGATCGCGCAACGTTTGAGTCACCGAATCAATACCCGGTGGGTATTGATTATGTCCTGGTGAACGGACAAATCAGCGTGGATAAAGGCGAGCGTACATCTGCATTGGCAGGCCAGGCGCTGCGTGGGCCGGGATATAAGAAGTAGTTAGAGGAGAAAGTGGGCAAGCTCAGCCTCTCATTCTCCCCAAGCTTCAGAGACTGTTTCAGAAAGCCGAATTGAAAAAGATAAACCACTAAGACACAAAGACACCAAAACACGAATTGGAGAACGCCTCAAATAATCTAAGTTTGTGACCTTCGTGTCTTGGTGACTTGGTGGTTAAGTTGACGTCAGATGGATCCGATGATCTTGCGATAGTCTGCTTCAGAGAACGCCTTTAACGTTTCTGTCTGCACGTTCCCTTGCGATCCCAGCTGAAGGATTGCAGTTGCATATGTCTCATCATCAGGCGCATCAATAATGCAGATGAGATCATAACGCCCCATCGTCAGGTACGTGTCCTTGATCTTTACACCGATCTTTTTGAGGGCCTTGCGACCGGCGTCAAGTCGACTTGGACTGTCCTTAACATTCGTAACTCCCTGCCCAGTCCATTTTAGAAGTGCAATGTATGTTGCCATTTTTGAGTTCCTCCATTTTGAATTTTCTTCTTTGCCTTCTCTGCGCCTCCTCTGTGCTCTCTGCGTCTCTGCGGTAAACGATCCGACCTACTATCACCGCTGAGATGCAGAGAGCGCAGAGGAGGCGCAGAGAAAGATCGGAGATCCTAGACCATAGTTAGATTCGAATAAATATCTTCTTCCTGTACAGCAACCACATCAAAAACAACCACAGCAGAACAAACCAAATCGCATAAGCCAGCGATGCGTTTATTGGCGAGGCCCACGACAGAAACAGGTTCTCAAAGATCCACCCCTGCAAAGATGTTTGTGAGCCATCTGCCAGCGGAACCTTGATCCGGCCCATCAATATCACCATGAGGTCGGAACCGACAAACAACGCGATCGCATTCATGCCAAACACAATGAATGGCCAGGCCCAACGCTTGTAGCCTTTGATATCAACGAGCCAGTAACACAGCGCCAGCAATTGAAGTCCCAGGCCCGCAGTAAACACAACATACGAACTGGTCCAGAGTGCTTTATTGATCGGAAAGAAAGGATTCATCGCCCAACCAATCATTACGCAGAACGCGCCAGCCACGAACAGGCCTGCAGCCTTTTCGAATTGCGAACGTTCAGTTCTAAGCCAATGCCCAGTCAATATGCCGAAGAGCGCCGTAGAGATCGCCGGTATCGTGCTTAGTATTCCTTCAGGGTCATAGACCTTCGCTTGTCTCCAAACGTGTGGACCAAAGACGAGACGATCCACGTAGGATGCCAAACTTCCTTCCTTCGTCAGATCGCCGGCTGAAAAACCTGGTGCTGCGATCTTGGTCATTACAATCCAGTAGATTATGAGCAGAGCAACAGCGATGATCGCCTGTGTCCTGAGTTTTGTAGAGAGAAAGATCAGGCCGGCGATCAGGTAACAGACAGCGATGCGTTGCAGGACTCCGGGGATTCGGATCGTGGAAAGATGAAAGAGTGGAAAGCCATTCAGGAACAAACCGAGGCCAAAGATAATCAACGCCCGCTTCACGACCTTCAAGTACAAAGGCCTCGTTGGCGCTCCTTCTTCGAGACGACGTCCGAAGGCGAGGGTGATCGACACTCCAACAATGAAAAGGAAGAATGGGAATACGAGATCTGTCGGCGTCCAGCCGTTCCATTCAGCGTGTTCGAGGGGCCAATAGATCGCGCTCCATGTTCCTGGATTGTTTACTAAGGTCATCGCGGCGATCGTCATGCCGCGGAAAACGTCGAGCGATAAAAGTCGATTGGGGGTTACCGCGGACATTGGAGTAGGCCCTCGAAAAAAACCAATTATTGACAATCGCCGATGCAGGCGCGGACGCCTGCGCTCCCAAGCCATTGGCGTTCTTTGCCGGGCGGACATCTAAAGTCCCAGGATGTTACTGCACACGTTGCGCCGGCGGGGCAGTTGGAAATCTCGATCCTAAACCAAACTCTTCCGGACTAGGCAATATAAAAGTCGCATCATACGTTCTCATCGCTTCTTCTATGGCTTTACTTTTCGCCAACCATACACCAATCGCATAGTCGTATCGCGACAAAATACTATCCAACCAGTATGGACGATTCTCAGCTAACCATTGCTGACGATATTCAGCCTTCAGCTCCGACAACTCCTCCGCCATTTCACGAACCTGGTTATAAATAGGACTCGCATAACGACGCAGGCGCCGGACCTTTGTTCGATCACCAAGATTCAAATATGCGTCCCAGTATTCACGACTTAGTTTTTCAACTGTCTGAGCGCGTCGCCCAAGGTGATCGAATCGTCGCGATGCGAAAAGCATCGACGAAACCATTGAGCTGTTTCGCTTCGCGCGTTGTCCGCTTTGAAGCAACGTTTCTTGAGCAGTCTCAACGAGTAAACGCATCTGGCGTATCTTTTCAGCGTTCGCTCGTGCTGCATTTTGAAAGTTAGTCGTGAACGGTTCTCGCCAGAACGCATCATCACTGGTTCCCGGGCCGAGAACTGCGTTGACGCTGCCGAGCGCGTGAATCACGCCCACAAACTCATTGCCGTCGTTTCGAAAAAAGGACCAATCGAAATCAGCATCGAATTGTTTCTGATCGACGGCCTCGTGTTGCCACGATGCCGCTGCACCCAGGACGATTCCATACCACGTCATCTCAAAGAGCGACTCGCCATCGTCGTCCCAGGACGTATTGAGCATTCCTGTCGCACCAGCTTTTTGTCCATCGCGCACAAAGTTGATTATGTTCTTCGATGAAGCATCGACGTTAGGGAAGATTTGATTCCAGCCCCACACACCAGGACAAACAAACTGTTCGAGACCTGCATCTTTAAAAGGCTTGATACGACTTGTGTAGTCGTCCTTTGGACCGTAATCCCAATTTGCAACAATCATCTCCTTGGGAATATTGCCGATGAGGTCGGGATGATTCAGCGCAATGTCGCCCCAGAATATTAACTTGCGATCGTAAGTTTTTAGTAAGTCGCGAATGCGGTTCAGATGTTCGAAATAAACAGCGCCAACACCCTTTACCCTGGCTGCTTCGCGGCTCTGCCCCTCGCCCAACTCGAACGTTTCGTCTTCGCCTATGTGAAAGAACTTTCCCGGAAACAGTTCATTAAGTTCTCGATACCAATCTGCAACCAGCTTGTATGTTCCTTCTTGTTGCGGTGAGAGCACATCACCGTAGGGCGTCTCTGCAAGCGGATTGTACTTTTCATACTTCAGGGCCTTGTGCAAATGACCAAACGTCTGCTGCTCGGGAACCAACTCGATGTGATACGACTTTGCATAAGCAACTAACTCCCGAATTTCATCCGGCGTCAACGATCCGCCTTCCGGCCCAATCAGCGGGTGTGCTTTGCTCGAGAACGTATGCTCCATGTAGAAGGAGTGCATGTTGAGCTTGTACATCGCAAACGTTCTCAGTTGACGTTTGATGTAAGCCAGCGTTGGTACAGGTCCACGGCTGATGTCATCAGAAACTCCGCGCCAACGCATCGCAGGCCAATCGACAATCGTTACTCCTTGAACGTATCCACCACTATCAGCGTTTCCGCGGACGAGTTGTTTGAGAGTCTGCATTCCGTAGAACACACCTGCTGCACTTGCTCCCGCTACGACAACCGCGTCGCTCTTCACAATCAATACGTAACCTTCCTCATTGAGCGAGGTCGGCAGCGTAACTCCAGCCTTTTTCAGTGCCGATGTAATTGCTGGCAAGTTTAACGACCCGATCAAGATGGTCTGCCGTCCTTTGCCCCGAGTTATCTTTAGATTGATTCCGGATGTTTGCTTGGCGTCCTCGATGAAGTCATTTGCCGCAAAGCGATCATCTACTGAAGACGGATCTGCCAGTGTGATACTTGAATTACGATCGAGTGGAAAATTCTCACTTGCAAGTTTGACCTCGCGAGGTTGGGGAATTATTTGTATCCGACTTGCGATTGCGTTCGTTTGAGTTTGAGCATGATCGGATATAACTAAAGGGCCAATAAACAGCAGTAGAAGAGTCAGACGTATAGTATGTGTTCGTGTTAGAGTGTTAGACATCAGCACAGAGTTGAGTCTTGCCGTTAGCGCACGCGGGTTGGAAAGATCGGACGAGTATTTAACTGAAAACTGTTGCGAATACAAGGAGATCTCAGATTTCAGATCTAAGATCTCAGATTGGTTTCTCTATTGTTCTTTTGATCTGAAATCTTAGATCTGAAATTTGAGTTCGAATCACTCATGTCACTAATGCTATCCGAAATAGCTGAGCAACCTGCCGCACTCTCACGCACTATTACTGAAGAGCGCGGCAAGCTTGCGAAGTTGGGCAAAACATTAAAAGGTAGCAACATCGATCTGATCGTCCTGGTAGCGCGTGGCAGTTCTGACAATGCTGCTTTGTTTGGCCGTTACCTACTCGAAATCACAACGGGAATTCCTGTCTCGTTATCTGCACCTTCAGTCCACACAATCTACAAGGCGAAACTCAAGCTGGATCACGCTCTTGTCGTCGGAGTGTCACAGTCCGGAGAAGGCGAAGATATAAATCGCGTCCTGGAGAACGCGAGGCAAGGCGGCGCATACACGGTCGGCATTACTAACGAGCCCAATTCGACTATGACGAATTTGGTTGACGAAATTCTGCTGACACATGGCGGACGTGAACGATCAGTAGCGGCGACCAAAACCTTTACGGGTCAGATGCTCCTCTTCTATATGCTCGCGGCTGAACTGACCGAGAGTCAGTCCTCAATTCGGTATGAAGCTATTCCGGAGTTTGTCGAGCGTGCACTTGAGCAGAAGCCGGCGATTCTTGAACTCGTGCAACGTTACGTGTTCATGGAAAACTGTGTTGTCGTAGGGCGCGGACTTGCCTATGCAAATGCGTACGAACTGGCACTTAAGTTAATGGAGACTTGCTATGTGGTAGCTGAGCGCTTTTCGTCGGCCGATTTTTTACACGGCCCCTTGGCCATGGTTGAGCGACACTTTCCTGTGATCCTTTTTGCGCCTCCGGGCGAGATGTTGGCAGGCGTCAAAAACTTGATCGAACGTTTGCGGGAATTGCATGCAGACACTTTAGTAATTACCAGCGACATCGAGTCGGCAGGCTTGTGTACGCGGTCGATAGTTATGCCGCGCGAGATTGATGAGTTCCTCGCGCCAATTCCCTACATTGTGCCAGGACAACTATTCGCAGCATTGCTGGCAGAAGCAAAGGGTCTGGATCCTGATTCACCTAGATCGTTGTCGAAAGTAACGAGAACATTGTAGAGATTGCTGATTGCTGATTTCTGATTGCTGATTTGAACGCAGCAGCAATCAGAAATCAGCAATCAACAATCAGAAATCTCCTTATATGCACATCGAACTCAAAGACTTGTCCCACAATCCAGTCTACGCCCAGGTTCGTGAGCAGATCGAAGCTCAGATTAAAAGCAAGGCTGTAAGTTCAGGCGACTCACTTCCCTCGCCCTCGGCGTTAGCTTCAAAGCTCTCCGTAGATAAAGGAGAGATCCAACGAGCGTATTTTGAATTGGAGCAGAGTGGACTGATTAAGAAGCAAACTGGGAAGGACATGTTCGGTAAGCCGAAAGTAACGTACAGCGTCGCCTGACACGTGAGGATTTCAGATCTCAGATTTCAAAGCTAGGGAAATATTTGCAGGTAAAGAAGGGGACCCTGTCCCCGCCGGAGCGCTCTTATTATTGTTGCGCAAGCAGTGAAACTCCGCGGTGACCCGCCAAAAACTTTTACGGCGGAGATACCAAAGAAACCGAGTAATCTCAGTACCCTCCGCAAGTCGCCTCAAGAATTGCCTCCTTGTGACTAACTTCAGTACCGCATGCTATTCTTGCCAGCGCCTAATAACCAGGCACTTTTATTTTCTAATTTTGCGAAAGTGGCGGAATTGGCAGACGCGCCAGACTTAGGATCTGGTACCGAAAGGTGTGGGGGTTCGAGTCCCCCCTTTCGCACCACACGAGTTGAGCTTGGAACTTTGTGCTTTGTTCTTTGTTCGCCGTTTTAAATGTAACTTGAAATCACAAAGCACAAAAATCAAAGTTCTAAGCTCAAAGGCTAACCTTGAAAGATGAAAACAGAATTAGTAGACGTCTCTCCAACACGCAAAGAGATCAAAATCGAAATTGAGCCGGCGCAGATTCGCACCGCCTATGACCGCATCAGTGAACGATACGCAAAAGGTGCAAGCGTTCCCGGCTTTCGTCGTGGCCATGCTCCTCGATCTGTGGTTCGCACTCGTTTCAAGAGCGAAATCAGAAGCGACGTCTTGCGAGAACTCCTGCCCGACGCCGTTAACACAGCCATCGGTGAGCATTCACTCGCAACAATCGGCGAACCCGATGTTCATCTCGACAACACTGAAGCTCTGGAAAATTTTGGCGAAGAGCCAATCACCGTAATGGTTGGTGTCGAAGTTTTTCCTGAAGTTAAGCTTGAGCAGTACAAAGGGCTCGATGCTGTTCGTCGTACGCGACCGGTTACAGATGAAGATGTCCACAAGATGATCGAAGGACTCCGGGACGCCTCGGCTTCATTGCAACCTGTCGAAGATCGCGGTGCAGAAGCAGGCGACACAGTAACGATCAATGTCCAGGGAAAATTCGTTGATGCTCCCGATGAAGAGGACATCAAAGCGGATGATATAGAAGTAGTGCTTGGCGGCGAAGGTGTTCAGCAAGAGTTCACTGATAATCTGCAGAACACAAAGCCAGACGATACGAAGAGTTTTCTCGTCACCTACCCTGAAGATTTCACTTCACAGGGACTCGCCGGAAAAAAGGTTGAGTACCAGGCCAGCGTTACTGCCGTGCGAAGGAAGGAATTACCTGAGGTCGACGATGAATGGGCGAAGAGCCTGGGTGACGACTTCGATTCCGTTGAGACGCTTCGATCGAAGATTCGCGAAGACCTCGAGAGACGGTCTGCAACTGAATCGGATCACCGCTTACGAGCCGAAGTCATGCGTAAGCTTCTTGAGGCTCACAAGTTTGAAGTGCCGCAAAGTCTAGTCGAACACCAAACAAGTCAGCGCCTTGAATCTGTTGTACGCGACATGATCGGGCGTGGGATTGATCCGCGCAGTCGCGACGTCAATTGGGAAGGCGCGCGCGAAGAGTTAAAGGTGCAAGCGGAAGAAGATGTACGGGCAAGTATGCTGCTTGAACAGATCGCCGAAGAGGAAAAAATCGAGGTCTCAAACGAAGAAGTGGAGACCGAGATCGAGGCGATCGCAACTGCTTCACGACAACCAAAAGAGCAAGTACGTGCTGCCTTGACAAAGGATGGGGGCGAACGTAGCATCGCGCACAGATTGCGCAACCGTAAAGCGCTTGATCTTTTGATTGCTAATGCAAGCGTGACTGAAGAAGAGTGGAGCGATAGTTGATGTCCGATATGCTTTAGCTTGTCGCGTTAGTGGCTTACAAATTTCAATAAGATCAAGCGACAAGCTGAAGCATATCGGACTCTTCACTCTCTTCCATGCGAAGTGAGTTTAACTCATCAACCTTCATCATTTGTTCTTGAACGAGGTTAGACTTTTATGGCTTTAGTCCCGATGGTAGTCGAGCAAACTTCGCGAGGCGAGCGCGCCTTCGATATCTACTCACGACTACTGAAAGACAACATCATTTTTCTTGGCACTCCGATCGACGATCAGATCGCAAACCTAATCGTAGCTCAGTTGTTGTTCCTCGAAGCAGAAGATCCCGAAAAAGACATTAACCTTTACATCAATTCCCCGGGTGGCTCGATCACTGCTGGTATGGCGATCTACGACACGATGCAGTTTATCCGTCCAGACGTAACCACTATCTGCGTAGGACAATGCGCCTCGATGGGCGCCCTTCTGCTCGGGGCCGGTGCCAAAGGTAAACGGTTCGCGTTGCCAAACTCTCGCATTCTGATTCACCAACCGTCAGGCGGTTCGCAAGGTCAAGCTACTGACATCCGGATCCAGGCTGAAGAAATCCTCCGCATGCGCGAACTCACGTCCCAGATCATCGCCAAACATAGCGGCCAATCGTATGACACGGTCGAGCGCGATGTTGAACGCGACAAAATTATGTCTGCCATGCAGGCTAAGGAATATGGTTTAATAGATGAGGTCATTGCGCACCGCGAGTAGACTACGAATTCTCAAGGAGCTTCTTCAGTTAGATTATGGTGAGACGAACCGATGACACTCTACGCTGCTCGTTCTGTGGCAAGTCGCAGAATGAAGTCAAGAAGCTCATTGCCGGACCAACCGTCTACATCTGCAATGAATGCATTGATATCTGCAACGAGATTATCACCGACGATCAACAGGCAGAGTCAGTTGCTACACGACCGCCGTTACCCAAGCCGGGTGAAATTAAAAACTTTTTAGACGAATATGTGATCGGCCAGGATGAAACAAAGAAGCGCCTGGCCGTTGCCGTGTATCAGCACTACAAAAGGATCGAATTGGGTCGTCGACGATCAGATGTCGAAATCCAAAAAGCGAACATCCTGCTGATCGGGCCTACCGGAACCGGCAAGACACTTCTCGCCCAAACACTCGCCCGCATGCTGAGTGTGCCTTTTACCATCGTCGATGCCACAACACTTACCGAGGCAGGCTATGTTGGCGAAGACGTCGAGAACATCATTCTCAAACTTTTGCAGGCTGCTAATGGCGACGTCGAACGTGCACAACAAGGAATCATTTACATCGACGAAGTCGACAAGATTTGCCGCAAAGATGAAAACCCATCGATTACCAGAGACGTGTCGGGCGAAGGTGTTCAGCAAGCACTCTTGAAAATCCTGGAAGGAACCGTTGCAAACGTTCCACCACAAGGCGGTCGCAAACATCCGCATCAGGAATTCTTCCCTGTCGACACAACAAACATTCTCTTTCTCTGTGGCGGCGCGTTTGTAGGTTTGGAAAAAGTTATCGAGAGGCGACTGCGGAATAAGTCCCTGGGCTTCCACGCAGAAGTGAAGTCTGGAATACATCGTCACGCGGAAGCGTTGGCACAGGTTCAACCGGAGGACCTGATTCGTTTCGGATTAATTCCGGAATTTGTTGGCCGCTTGCCGGTGGCTGGCGTACTTCATGAACTCGATGAAGGTGCTTTGATTAAGATCCTGACCGAGCCCAAAAATGCTCTGGTCAAGCAATACCAGAAGAAATTTGATTTTGATAATGTTAAGTTAAAGTTCACGGAAGACGCGCTCAAGGCTGTCGCCCGACAGGCTGTTGATCGTAAGGTCGGCGCCCGTGGACTTATGATGATTCTTGAGGAACTCCTCCTCGACGCAATGTATACCCTCCCTTCGCAGAAGCGCGTAAAGGAATTTGTGATAACCAGCGAGATGGTAGAACGCCGACGCGCCGTCCCCGGCGAAGGCCTGGCTGGCATCGACGGCGCGGCCGCATAACACCTGACTTTCCTACAGCAAAGTAGCGCGCCTAGCCGGAAATGAATTACAATTAGGCATCTTTCAGATTTAAGGCGAGACGGCTTTTGAGCGGCTCGCCTTTGTTGCAAAGACTGGAAAACGCATTCAAAAACCATGGAAGAATATTCAGATATAACCCCCGCCGATGTCGCTTGGTATCCAATGGTGCCGATTCGCGATGTCGTTATCTTTCCCTTTACAAAAGTCGCTTTCAAAATAGGCCGGTCTGGCTCTGTGCGTGCCCTTGAACAAGCGCTCGCTACGGACCGCACAATTTTCCTGGCCACTCAGCACGACGCCACCGTCGACGAGCCTTCACCGAACCAGATTTATGGTGTAGGCACCCTTGGCAAAATCCTTCAATCTCAGAAGCAAGATAACGGTCAAATTAAAGTCGTTGTCGAAGGCCGAGAGAGAGCCACCACCGTTCGCGTCGAGAACACCGACGGAGCATTCCTCGCGCTTGTTCGACGTGCTCCTGTTGTGAACGAAGAAGGAACTCGTCTCGACGCACTGATTCAGAAGGTAGGACAACTCGTCGAACAACATCTGCGGCTTGCTCCCGATACACAAACGGATGCGCTGCAAACTGCGCTGCGTAATCAGGAGCCATCACATTTGGCTGATGCGCTCGCATCCCAGCTGAAAATCTCTGTGGAGGATAAACAGGGACTTCTCGAGATCTTCTCGACTCAGGCGCGCTTACAGAGACTGATTGAGTTGTTGGAAACTGAAATCGAGAAACGACAACTGGATCGCACTATCCAAACCCGGGTGAAGCGCCAAATGGAGAAGGCTCAGAAGGAGTACTACCTGAACGAGCAGATCAAGGCGATTCACAAGGAGCTTGGACGCAAGGATGAGAAGGCCGAACTGGAAGAGCTAAAGAAGAAGATCGAAGAAGCCGGCATGACGGAAGAGGCAAAGGAAAAAGCGATGCAGGAACTGCACCGCCTTGAAGCAATGCCCCCAATGTCCGCGGAAGGCACCGTCTCACGCACCTATATTGACTGGCTGCTTAGTGTGCCGTGGAAACAGAAGTCAAAAGAGATTAAAGATCTGACCAAAGCGGAAGAGGTGCTAAACGAAGATCACTTCGGGCTCGAGAAGATCAAGGAACGAATTCTCGAATACCTTGCTGTGCGTCAGCTTGTAAAGAACCCTCGTGGTTCAATTCTCTGCTTTGTCGGACCTCCGGGTGTAGGTAAAACGAGCCTGGGTAAATCGATTGCTCGCGCGACAGGCAGAAAGTTTGTGCGACTCTCGCTGGGCGGTGTTCGCGACGAAGCCGAGATCCGAGGTCATCGTCGTACATATATCGGAGCTCTCCCCGGGCAGATCATCCAGATGATGAAGAAGGCCGGCGCAGTGAATCCTGTGCTTCTCCTGGATGAAGTGGATAAGCTTGGAGCTGACTTCCGCGGCGACCCGAGTGCCGCTTTGCTCGAAGTACTCGACCCTGAACAGAACCACACATTCCAGGATCACTATCTAGACGTCGAATACGATTTGTCGAAAGTCTTCTTCATCGCGACTGCGAATGTGCTTCACACGATTCCGCCCGCACTCCAGGATCGTTTAGAGATTCTGCGACTATCTGGATACACAGAACGGGAAAAACTCGAGATAGCCAAGCGACACCTCGTGCCGAAGCAGTCGGACGGAAACGGTTTGAAGGCGGACCAGCTTGATTTCACAGACGAAGGAATATTGGAAATCATTCGTCACTACACTCGTGAGTCCGGAGTGCGAAACCTTGAGCGTGAAATAGGATCATGCTGCCGGAAAGTCGCGCGAAAGTTTGTTTCCGAACAAAGTGGCGAAAGTATCAAAGCCACTATCGGAGCTGAAACTGTTCGTGAAATGCTAGGACCGATCAAGTTTCGCCAGCAAGGAATTGCCGCGGAGAGTGAAATCGGTCTCGCAACTGGATTGGCATGGACTGAAGTCGGAGGCGAGGTCCTGCAGATAGAGGCCACTCTGATCAAGGGCCGCGGTGGCGTGACGCTCACAGGAAAACTCGGTGAGGTCATGCAGGAGTCAGCGCAAGCGGCACTGACATGCATTAAAGCTCGCGCCGAACGGCTGGCAATGAGTGTCGACTTCATTCGAAAGCGCGACCTGCACATTCACATTCCCGAAGGTGCGATTCCAAAAGACGGCCCGTCAGCAGGAATCACAATGGCTACGGCAATGGCGTCGGCTCTGTCGCGCGTTCCAGTCAGACGAAACGTAGCAATGACTGGCGAAATCACGTTACGAGGAAAGGTCCTGCCGATCGGAGGCGTCAAAGAGAAACTACTGGCCGCTCATCGTTTTGGCATCGACACCATTATTGTGCCGAAAGATAACGAAAAGGATTTAGTAGAAGTGCCCGAAGAGGTCCGCAACGCACTGTGTGTCCATCTGGTCGAAACGATCGATGAGGTGCTGGCGATTGCACTCGAAGACGCGTGTCCGACCGATGCTGCGACCGCCGAGGCGCCTCCACTGTGGACAACAGAGCAGCCCACGCAAGGCATTCAAACCAGCTAGCAGCAACCTGACGAACTTTGTTCTTCGTTCAGGCATAATCCGGGACATCAATCTCTGCATTCTCTGAGAGTTTGATCTCCTGCTTTCTTCGTTTCAC
>Ga0068864_100001920_pt1 | contig 17070 bp, 13 predicted proteins | sample KBSSwiS72_FD_66586 | JGI IMG/M metagenome (GOLD analysis project Ga0068864, IMG submission 66586) | Switchgrass rhizosphere microbial communities from Kellogg Biological Station, Michigan, USA - KBS Switchgrass S7-2 | ecosystem: Host-associated > Plants > Roots > Rhizosphere > Soil ... | reverse complement strand
TTGACGCGGCCGGGTGGAAGGCCACGATGACGAACCCGGCGGTGACCAGTACCCCGATGAACTGCGGCATCTTCACCGGCCCGATCGCGAATGCGCCGAATGCGGCGGTGGACCAGGAAGGCGCCCCGGCCTGCTGGTAAGGGTCGCGCGGCACCGCAACACCGAGGGGGCGGCGGAGCGATCCGCCGCCTCTTCTGCTTTTCCGGGGAGTCGCGTGATTTCCTCTGCTGTTTCTGGGTTTTGGAGCCCTGATTTTGGTCTTGCACAACTCCTTCGGGATAAGGCACTTCCGGCAATTTCCAAGAGACGTCTGCCACTTTTCGCACCGGGATCGTGCCCCGGATCACATCGCTAACTCCTCCGTTTGCAATCAGTTACAGCATTCCTTCTCCCCCATGGCACTTGGGTTGCCCCCTCAGCGCGCTGCGTGTGACTAGTTGCAAGGGCATCTCGCAGTGGGGCATCAACGAGCCCTTGCTTAAGGAACCAAAAAGCCTTGCGGCGGAAGCGGGAAAAGCTAATTACAGCAGTGTCGTGACAGCAGTGTAGCCTTGAAAGGCTGCCTGTCAGAGTTTGTGCAGTCTCGCTTCGTCAGATGGCTTCAAGCTCTGTCTCATCGCTGGGTACGTAAAGTCTCACGCATTAATAGTTTGGCAGAACTGACTTAAAGCATTTTAGAAGCTTGACAAAAGCAGGCTCGCATAATAGCGTAGCCTACCGTTTCCACCTCAAGTCACGCCGGGCAACTATGGGCCTCTTCAGCAGAAAGAAGACGACCGTTGCGCTGGATATTGGCTCCGGGCTGATCAAGCTCGTTGCCATTTCCCATGGCGCCGGCGATCCCGTTCTCACCAAGGTGGCTTACACCAGCGTGGTGGACGATGCGATCGTCGAGGGTGAGGTCATGGACCCCGGAATCGTGGCCGACGCGATTAAGGGCCTGATGGCTTCTGCAGGAATCAAAGCCAAGCAGGTAGTGATCGCGGTGGGTGGACGCGACGTGATCATCAAGAAGATCGCGATGGATCGCATGCGGGAGGCTGAAGCTCGGGAGGTGATCCGCTGGGAAGCGGAGCAGCACGTTCCCTTCGATATGGAGAACGTCGAGCTCGACTTCCAGATCCTGGATCCCGGCGGTGAGGGGCTCCAGATGACCGTGCTTCTGGTCGCCGCCAAGCGTGAACTGGTCGAGAACAAGGTGGCGTTGCTGGCAGAGGCGGGGCTTGCGCCCGCGGTCATCGACGTGGACGCCTTTGCGCTGCACAACGCTTTCGAAGTGAACTACCCCGATGCCATGCGGGGTGTTGTCGGCCTGGTGAACCTCGGCCACGAGATGACCAACATCAACATCCTCGAGGACGGGGTGCCCGTGCTCACCCGTGACCTGCCGGTCGGCACCCGCCGCTTCCGGGAGGACATTCAACGGGAGCGCGGCCTGTCCGCGGAGGAAGCCGATCAGCTTCTGCAAGGCTTCGAGCGGAGTGAGATCCTGGATCCTTTCCTCGAGACCCGCGGAGAAGAGCTGGCCGTCGGCATCGAGCGCGCCGCTGCCTTCCTCCAGTCGGCCAGCCGCTCGGCCAGTGGAATCGGTCGGCTCTGGCTGACCGGAGGTGGTGGTCGGATCCCCGGTCTGAACAAAGTGCTGGGAGACCGGCTGCGTCTTCCGGTAGAGCTGGCCAGCCCGGTCGAGCGGCTACGGGTGGCAGATGGGGTCTTCGCAACGATGAACATCGACGAGGTCTCACCGCTCCTGATGCTGCCGATTGGCTTGGCGCTCAGGAATGCGGCGTGATCCGAGGCCCGGAGCCACATCAATGATGATCACCGTCAATCTCCGTCCCGGACAGAAGCGCAAGCGCGCCGGCGGCGGGGGCAAGGAATTCCTCGAGCAGTTCAGGGCGCTGGGGACCCGGGTCAAGGATCCCATGCTGCTCGCCGCTACTGTGGTCGGAGTAGTGGTCGGTGGATACCTGATCTGGGGCTTCGGCTCCACCCGGCGCGAGCTGGCTGTCCTCGAGCCGCGGCTGGAGCAGGTCCAGGACGAGCACAAGCGTTTTGAGGGATTGCTACAGCAGAAGCATCGCGCCGAGGAGATCCGCGACTCGCTCCTGACCCAGATCCACACCATCCGGTCAGTGGATGGCAACCGCTACATCTGGCCCCACGTGATGGATGAAGTCGCGAAGTCACTCCCGCCCTACACGTGGCTCACCTTGCTTGCGGTCCAGGGCGCGGTGGCGGTCACCGATACGGCGGACACCACGGACCGGCCGATGCAGTTCAGGATGGAAGGCCGCACCATGGATCTCCAGGCGTATACCCGGTTCCTCCGGCAGCTCGAAGCCTCACCCTGGCTTCAGGACGTGGCGCCGCTCGAGGCGGCCACCGTGGTCGAGCTGGAGCGCCCAGTTACCAAATTCACGATCCAGGCCGCGTTCAAGCAGGCGGACTCGGCGTATATCCGGACCGTGCCACTCAGCCAGTCGGTGAGGTAAGCATGGCCGCTATCAGCAACCAGCGCACAACGCCGCTCCTGATCATCCTCGTGACTCTGCTGCTAGGGTACATGGGATATTCGGGCACCGGCCTCGAGATGCTCGGCATTTCGGGTATCACGCAGGCGAAGGACACCATCGCCGCCCGGAAGAAGACCATCGACTCGCTCGTAACCCTGACCGACAGCGCCAAGAAGATCTTGGCGCAGGGAAGCGTGGACGATCTGCGCCGCCGGTTGGAGGGGTATCGCTCGAGTCTCGAGCTCATGCGTCGGCTGGTCCCCGACCGCAACGAAATCGCCAACCTGATGGACGAGATTACCACTCGCGCCAAGATCCGCGGGGTGACGGTTGCGCAGTTCCTGCCGATGCCTACGGAACCGGGTCCGGCGCCGTTCGAGACCTATCGCTATCAGTACTCCGTGATGGGCCGCTACGACCAGCTGGGTGAATTCCTGTCGGACGTGGCCAGTCTGCAGCGCATCATCGTCCCGGTCGACTTGACCCTGTCGGTCGTCGACGTGAGTAAGGCCAAAGCTCTGGGCGATTCCACCGGATCGCTACTCGAAGCCCGTTTCCAGATCCGCACCTTCGTCAAAACCGCGAGCTCGGAGGGAGAAGCCAGTGGCACCTGATTCTCTGCGGCGCTCGCTCCTGGCCCTCGTGCTCCTCGCGGCCGCGTGTGGCGGCGGCGCGAAGAACAATGAGGCCGATGCCGCCGTTGACCTGGCGGCGGTCCGCGCCAAACGCGATAGCACCCGGATGGTGGATTCGCTCGCGCGAGTCAGCTACACGGCCTGCTCTGATTCAATCATCACCGATATGGGCAAGACCGCGGCGGGCAAGAAGAAACTCGCGCTGCAGCCGCCTGAAGGCATGATCCGTCCCGAAGTCCTCACCGCGTGCGGCAAGCCGCCGGCGGGTCTGGCGACGGCGCCCGGGCCGACGACCGAGGCACCTGCGGGTGAGAAGCTCACGCCAAAACAGCTGGCGGTGCAGCGGGCCGATTCGGCCCGTAAGGCCCGCGAGCAGGCGAAGGAAGACTCGCTGAAGACCAAGGCGGAGCTGGCGCGGCAGGATTCGATGAGCCGGGCCGGGGCCGATTCCATGCGGAACGACTCACTCGCGCGGACCCGGGAAACCGAGGTGCAGCGGGAGACCTTCACCTACGCGGGCGGATCTCGCGATCCCTTCGTCTCGCTGATTTCGACGGCCAAGGTCGGCCCCGAGTTTTCCGACCTCATCCTCCTAGGCATCTATCTCGACCTGCGCCGCTCCAGTAACAGCGTCGCGGTGCTGCGAGACAAGAACTCCGGTAAGCGCTACAAGCTGCGGGTAGGAGACCAGGTCGGCCGCCTCAAGGTGGCACAGATCCGGCAGCAGGACGTGGTATTCACGGTGGAAGACATCGGGTTCGAGCGACAGGAAACCCTGTCGATGCGCAAACGGGAGGCAGAGACCCCATGACGAGTAAGCTTCTATTCGCCCTCGCAACGGCAGCGCTCGTCGGAGCGACGCCCGGCCGTGCGGCTCCGCCGCCAACCGGCCAGGTGACTGCCGTAAGCGTGGTCCCGACTCCGGGTCGTGCGGAGATCGTGATCAACATTCGCGGGGCCGTGGAGGTCAAGGACTTCGTCCTCCGCGAGCCTAATCGTCTGGTGATCGACGTCCTCGGCGCGACGTTGTCGGCCTCCGGTGCCACCTACGACGGAATCAACCGGGCTGGCGTCTCCGACGTTCGGTACTCCCAGTTCCGCCCCGACGTGGTCCGGGTAGCCATCTATCTCGATGAGCAGCGCGATTATCGCGTTGAGCGGGATGGTGACGCTGTTCGCATCAGCTTCGGCGCCGACCAGAGCTTCCTCGCCTGGTCCAGCACAGCGCCCTCCGAGCTGAAGCCGCCGGCAGAGCATATCCGCCCGACCGCAGCGGAGCCCGAGGTCACGCCGCCAGCACCGGTCGTCACGGCCGCCCATGCGGAGCAGCAGCCCCGGATTACGGTGACTTGGGACAAGGCCGACATCTCGGACGTGGTCGCCGGTTTCGCCGCGTTCTCCGGAAAGACCATCGTCCTCGGCAAGGATATCAAGGGAACCGTTTCGGCCGAAATCAAGAATCAGCCCTGGCCCGAGGCGTTCGCCGCCGTGCTGGCCACGCAGGGGTTGCAGGCGATCGAGCTCCCCGGCGGCATCATCCGGGTCGACTCGCCGGCTGCCCTCGCCGCCCTCGATTCCATCGAGCCGCTGCAGACTCGGCTGGTACAGGTCAACTACGTCACCGCCTCCTCCCTCATCGGAAGCGTCGGCGCGATCCTGACCAAGCGCGGCAAGGTGGTGGCCGACACGACGTCTAACTCGCTCATCGTCACCGACACCCGCAGCCGGGTGGTCGAGGTCGCGGATTTCGTCAAGAACCTCGATATCCGCACCCCGCAGGTCTCGATCCAGTCGAAGCTGATCTTCGTCGACCGGACCGACGTGCAGAGCCTCGGCCTGCGCTACGACCTGGGGGGCAGCGAGGTATTCTTCAACAAGCTGGTGCAACGGACGGACCCCGCGACGGGCGATCCGTTCGACAGGAACACGGTCGTGGTCGGCGGTGAGTCGGTGGCAGGCATCGCCAATGCCGACGCGCTCATCGTGAGCCCGGCACTCGAAGTGGTGTGGCGGACTGCCATTGGCGGGTTCGATCTCACGACCTTCGTGCAGGCGCTGCAGCGGGTGGAAGTGGCCGATGTGCAGGCGGAGCCCCTCATCACCACGCTGGACAACCGCGAAGCCTTCATCAACGTCGGTGAGGACGTTCCGGTTCGCGTGGTCGACGTAAGCTCGGGCGCCAGCGGCACAGCGGGGCCGCCCAAGGCGACGGTGAACTTCAAGGAGACCGGTATCAAACTGAAGGTCACGCCGCACGTGACCAACAACCGCCAGGTGCTGATGAAAGTCGTCGCCGAGCGGTCGGACATCCGGACTCTGGCCGCCGCCGACCTGGGCTTCACCATCAGAAAGCAGAACGCGGAAAACCAGCTGCTGGTGGCCGATGGTGAAACGGCGGTTATCGGCGGCCTGACCGTCACCGAAGTGAATCAGATTCGGTCCGGCATCCCGCTCCTGGTCGATCTCCCGATCGTGGGCAAGCTTTTCGGGTTCTCCTCCAACGAGGAGCATCGGCGCGACCTGATTATTCTGATTACGCCGCGTATTATCGACGACGGCCAGAGCTGAGCAGCCTGGCGGTGTGTCGTCCGGGCGACCGGACCTACGCGAGCCCGACGCCGTGTCGGGCTCGCATGTTATAGGGAGGTATCGAGGTGTCGTTGCGGTTTCTCACGGCCGGTGAATCTCACGGCAAGGCCCTCGTAGCAATCGTCGAAGGGCTTCCCGCCGGACTGCCGGTCGTGGCCGAACAGGTGGACCGGGAACTGGCCCGACGGATGATGGGATACGGTCGCGGTGCCCGGATGAAGATCGAGCGGGACCGCATCGAATGGCTGAGCGGTGTCCGGGCCGGAGAAACGATAGGTACGCCTGTCGCAATGCTGATCCACAACCGCGACTGGGCGAACTGGGAAGAAGTGATGGCGGCCGAAGGCTCGCCTGGGGAGGTCAGACGCCGTCGCCTCACCAGGCCGCGACCGGGCCACGCCGACCTGGTCGGAGTCTTGAAGTACGACCGGCAGGACGCGCGCGACATTCTGGAGCGGGCGAGCGCGCGCGAAACCGCCGCTCGAGTGGCCGCCGGCGCACTCGCCCGCCGCCTGCTGGAAGAGTTCGGAGTGGAAATCGGGAGCCACATCGTGTCGCTCGGTGGTATTCAAGTACCCCCGGTCGCGCCGCTTCCGGTCCCCCTCAATCCGGCGGCCGACAATTCGGAGATCCGAGTCCTGGATCGGACGATCGAGGCTGAGATCATTCGCCGGATCGATCAGGCGAAGAAGGATGGCGACACTCTTGGGGGTGAAGCGCAGGTTGTGGTGCGGGGACTCCCGGTTGGCCTGGGAAGCCACGTGCACTGGGACCGGAAGCTGGATGGTCGCCTCGCCGGCGCGTTGATGTCCATTCCGGCGGTCAAGGCAGTCGAGATTGGAATGGGATTCGAGGCAGCGCGCCGCCCAGGTTCCGAGGTGCATGACCCGATCGACGCGGATGCGGTTCCCGGCCGCGATGCGCCGGGTCCCGCGCTTCGCGGAGGATATCGCAGGCGCAGCAACAATGCAGGTGGGCTGGAGGGTGGCGTCACCACGGGCGAGCCGCTGGTCATCCGGGTGGGCATGAAGCCGATCTCCACTCTCATGTCGCCGCTGCCGACCGTGGATCTGACGACCGGCAAGGCCGCCAACGCGCAGAGCGAGCGCTCCGACGTCACAGCGGTGCCGGCGATGGGAGTCATCGCGGAGGCGCTCACCGCGCTGGTAGTGGCGGATGCGTTTCTGGAAAAATTCGGCGGCGATTCTCTCGGGGAGATCCGACGCAATTTCGCCGCCTATTTGCAGATCCTAGCCGCACGATGGGGGGCACTGTCGCCATGAAGAAGCACATCGTTCTGGTTGGCCTTCCGGGGGCCGGCAAGACCACGGTAGGAAAGCTCGTAGCCGATCGGCTCGGAGCGGACTTCGTGGATTGCGACAGCATCATCGTTCGGAAGATGCAGATGCCGGTGAACCGGATTTTTGCCCAGCACGGCGAGACCAAATTCCGCGAGCTGGAGCGGCAGGCGATGGTGAACGCCTTGAGTCTGCCTCCAGCGGTGATCTCTCCGGGCGGAGGGTGGATCGCTCAACCCGGTGCTCTCGAAGCGACCAAGGCTGCCTCCCTGGTCATCTACCTCAAGACGTCAGTTACTACTGCCGCCAAACGGGCCGAGGCGTCCGGGGTTAGACCCCTGCTGGTCGGCGAGGATCCGGTTGAGCGAATGCGGACCCTCCTCCGGGAGCGGGAACCCTACTATACGAAAGCCGACGCTGAGGTCAAAGCGGACATCAAGTCGGCAGTTCAACTGGCGGACGACATCGCCGCTTTGGCGAAAGACCGCGCAGGGTGGTAATTTAAGTCGATGTAGCGCAACGGATTAGAAAATCTCTCCTTGCCAACCCCCCCGGGTCCGCGTTTTCTTGTGGGCGATCTGGGTAGTACCTCCGGAGAAACGAAGTCGTCAGTTTAGGAGCCATGGCAACGCAGAAAACCAAGACTGCGGCCAGGCGCACGTCGCGGAAGAAAGCCGCGACCAAGCCGGCCGCCGGAAGCAACGGTAAGGCACTCCCCTCCGCGGTCACCAAGCCTCGGAAGCGCACCCGCAAGCCCGAACCTACCCGTGCGGTGGCAGGGAAGGGGGATGCGCTCGTGGTGGTGGAATCCCCTACCAAGGCCAAGAGCATCGGCAAGTACCTTGGCCGGGGCTTCGATGTCAAAGCGACGATCGGGCATGTGCGGGACCTTCCTACCCGGAAGCTCGGCGTTGATGTCGACAACGGGTTCCAGCCCGAGTACGTCACTATTAAAGGAAAGACCAAGACCCTGAACGAGCTGAAGCACGCAGCCAAGTCGGCGCGTGCCGTGTACCTGGCGACCGACCCTGATCGCGAGGGTGAGGCGATCGCGTGGCACGTGGCCGACCAGCTGGATACCCGAGCACCCCTCCACCGGGTCCTGTTCCACGAGATCACCAGAGAGGCGGTCCAAAAGGCCGTCGCCGAACCTGGCGTCATTGACGACGACAAGGTGAAGGCACAGCAGGCACGCCGGATTCTCGATCGTTTGGTGGGCTACAAGGCCAGCCCCATCCTCTGGCACAGCATCAAGACCGGGCTCTCCGCCGGGCGAGTGCAGACCGTCGCCCTCCGCCTGATTGTGGAGCGGGAACGGGAGATTCGCGCCTTCAAGCCGCAAGAGTACTGGACCATCGAAGCGGCGTGCGCCAAGAACGGACAGGAATTCGATGCGGAGCTGAAGAAGATTGATGGGCACAACCCGCATCTGACCAACGAGAAGGATGCGAAGCAGATCGTCGCGGAGCTGGAGAAGCTTCCGTTCATCGTCTCCAAAGTCGAAAAGAAGCAGCGTCGTAAGCGGCCAGGCGCGCCGTTTACCACCAGCACTCTGCAACAGGAAGCGGCGAAGAAGCTGGGCTTCTCCTCCCGGCGGACGATGCGGGCCGCGCAAGATCTCTACGAAGGCGTGGACGTTGGTGAGGAGGGACCGGTCGGTCTCATCACCTACATGCGGACCGACTCGGTTCGAGTCTCCGATACCGCGATCGCCGCGGTAAGAGGCTTCATCGAGAAGAATTATGCCAAGCCGTATCTCCCGGAATCGCCGAACACATATACCTCGAAAGCGGCTCGCACTCAGGATGCCCACGAGGCGATTCGTCCGACCGACGTCAGCCGCCGGCCGGAGCAGGTCCAGCCTTACCTCGAACCCGACCAGTTCCGCCTCTACCAGCTGATCTGGCAGCGGTTCGTGGCGTCTCAGATGAACCCGGCGGTCTACGATGTTACCGTCGTGGACTTCGATCTGGGCCGCTATCTGTTACGCGCGACGGGATCGGTGCTGGTCTTCGACGGTTACCACACTCTCTATCTCGAGGGTCGCGAGGCCGAGGAAGGGAAGTCCATGGACGATCTGCCGCCCATCCCGCCGCTTGCCGTGGGCGACCGGGTTGAGGTCCGTCAGATCACTCCGAACCAGCACTTTACCGAGCCGCCACCGCGCTTCTCGGAAGCGAGCCTCGTGAAGGAACTCGAGCGACTGGGCATCGGGCGCCCGTCCACCTACGCGCAGATCATCAGCACGCTAACCGCGCGCGAATACGTGCGCCTGGAGCAGCGGCGCTTCTCGCCCACCGAGCTGGGCGAGACCGTCGAGCGGATCATGGTAGAAAGCTTCCCCTCGATCTTCAACGTCGAGTTCACCTCCGAGATGGAAACGGAGCTGGACAAGATCGAAGAAGGGGAGTTGGGCTGGCAGCAGGTACTGCAGGACTTCTATGGGCCGTTTACCAAAGCCCTGGATGCCGTGAACCTGAGCGCCATCGTGGCGGAGGCACACGGTCTCAAGTCCGAAGAGCTGGCCCGCGAGCGCTGTCCCAAGTGCGGCGGCCGGGTTGAGCTTCGCACCGGACGCTTTGGGCCCTACTTTGCCTGCGAGAACTACAAGAAGTCGTGCGACTATGTGAAGTCGCTCAAGAAGCAGAAGACACCGGACCGTCCTTCGGACGAAAAGTGCCAGTTGTGCGGCGCGCCGATGGTGATCAAGACCGGCCGCTTCGGCGAGTTTCTCGCCTGCACTCGCTATCCGGAGTGCAAGGGCACGCGCTCGATGCCATTGGGGATGAAGTGCCCCAAGTGTCTCGAAGGAGATCTGGCGGAGCGGCGCACCAAGCGGGGTAAGTCCTTCTGGGGATGCGTGCGGTATCCGGCTTGTGATTTCTCCACATGGAATCGTCCGGTACCCGATGCATGTCCGAACTGCGGTTGGGTCGGTATGGAGAAGAAGGTCAGCAAAGCAGAGGGGGAGACCCTGACCTGCCTCCGGTGCCGGCACAGAGTAGTCGTGATGGACGCCGAGGAGGCCGCCGCGACGTGAAAGCGACCGTAGTCGGTGGAGGCCTCGCCGGCTGCGAAGCAGCGTGGGCCCTGGCCGGGCGGGGCATCGATGTCACGTTGTGCGAGATGCGGCCCGTGGTCCGGACCGCGGCCCATCAGACTGATCGTCTCGCCGAGCTGGTCTGCAGCAACTCCTTCAAATCGGTCGAGCTCACCAACGCGCACGGTCTGCTCAAAACCGAGTTGCGCGACTTGGGCAGCCTGCTACTGGAGTGCGCCGACCTGACCCGTGTGCCGGCCGGGGCGGCGCTCGCGGTAGATCGCGATCAATTCTCTCAGGAAGTGCACAATCGGGTGACCGCCCATCCGCGGGTGACGGTGCGCCGTGAGGAAATCGCGGACCTTCCGTCTCCCGGCATCGTGGCGACCGGTCCCCTCACCTCTGATCGGCTGGCGGAATGTATCAGCCAGCGACTGGGCAGCACCGCGTTGGCATTCTACGACGCCATCGCTCCGATTATCTCGGCCGAATCCCTCGACCACGACCGCCTCTACGCGCTTTCCCGATACGGGAAGGGTGAGGGAGACGACTACCTCAACGCACCGCTCGACCGGGACGCCTACGAGTCTTTCCTCTCGGAACTGGTCTCGGCGGACCAGTTCAGCGGCCACGACTTCGACAAGGTTCCCTATTTCGAGGGCTGCCTCCCCGTCGAGGAGATGGCGCGGCGCGGTCCGGAGACACTGCGCTTCGGGCCAATGAAGCCGGTCGGCTTGCGCGATCCCCGAAATGGCCGCGAGCCGTACGCGGTGGTGCAGCTGCGCCGCGAAGACCGGGCGGGGCAGATGTGGAACCTGGTCGGATTCCAGACTCGGCTGAGGATCCCGGAACAGCAGCGGGTCTTCCGGATGATTCCCGGACTGGAGCAGGGTGAGTTTCTGCGTTACGGAAGCATTCATCGAAACGCCTACGTGAACAGTCCCGCCTCTTTGGGTCCTGCACTGACTGCGAAGGATGATGACATGCTCTTCTTCGCGGGCCAGTTCACCGGTGTTGAGGGGTACACCGAATCACTGGGCACCGGTCTTCTCGCCGGGATTAATCTCGCGCGGCGCCTGCGCGGTCTCCCATCCGCAGTCCCTCCGGTCACCACCATGTTGGGCGGCCTCTATCGTTACCTTCGAGAGGCAGATCCTCGTCACTTCCAGCCGATGAACGCCAATTTCGGCCTGCTCGACCCCATCGAGACGACGAAGGCGGCGCGGGGTGGGAAGGAGGCGAGGAAGCAGGCCCTGGTCGAACGCGCCCGGCGAGACTTTCAGACATGGTCATCTCAACTATGAGCCTGCCGAGCCGCCGAGGCGCCGAGCCGCCGAGCCGCAAGCAGATTCGGAGCTTTCTCGAATACCTCGAGAAGCAGCGCCAGCAGTCGCCCAACACGGTACGGGCCTACGGGCGCGATCTGGAGGCGTTCGAGCAATACGGTCTGAAGGAGTATGGCTCGCGCTTCCGGTGGGAGAAGGTGGACCGGTTGGGAGCACGCGGCTTCCTCGGAGAATTGCAGCGGCGAGGCCTGGCAAAGCGGTCCATCGCGAGAGCGCTCTCCGCGGTTCGCGCGTTCTACCGGTACCTGCAGCGCGAGCATGGTATCGAGAGCCCGCTGCTCCGTGTAGCGAAGGCTCCGAAACTGGGCCGGAAGCTCCCGACCTATCTCGACCGCTCACGGACCGAGACGCTGTTCGAGGCGATGGAGGCGCGAGCCAGTGATGATCAATTCGCCGCTTTGCGGGACCTCGCCATGCTGGAGCTGTTCTACTCCAGCGGGCTTCGCCTGTCGGAGCTCACCGGGCTCAATCTCGATGACCTTGACCTGTTGAGCGATCAGGTGAAGCTGCGCGGCAAGGGGAGGAAGGAACGCATCGTCCCGGTAGGGAATCGGGCGAGCCGTGCGCTCCGGAGGTACCTTGAGGCTCGACAGGCTCTGGTGCGGCTTCCCGGCGCCGACCGGCAGGCCATCTTCGTGGGCCGTAGTGGGCGGCGGCTCACTCCGCGCAGCGTACAGCGCTTGATCCATCGGGCGTTTGAAACGGTTGGCGGCGATGGCCTGCGGGTGCACTCCCTGCGCCACACCTTCGCCACGCATCTGCTGGATGCGGGGGCCGATCTTCGGGCGGTGCAGGAACTGCTGGGTCACTCGAGCCTGAGCACGACTCAGATCTACACCCACACCAGCGTCGAGCGGCTGAAGCAGGTGTATCAGCAGGCGCATCCGAGAGCGTAGGTGGTGGGGAGTGGGGAGTAGGTTGTAGGGTGGGACTCGACCGACATTGTTGTGTGGCTGCGTATGTGGGATTGACCGACCCTGACCCCTACGACCTAGCAGCGAACTCCTACGCCCTACATCCTACACCCTACGCCCTACTCCCTACTACCCACCACCCACCACCCACAACCATGTCCCCGACCTACCACGCCACCACCATCCTCGCCATCCGGAAGGGCGGCAAAGTCGCCATGGGCGGCGACGGTCAGGTGTCCATCGGGGAAACCATCGTCAAAGCGCAGGCCAACAAGATCAGGGCCCTCAAGGGTGGCAAAGTGCTCGCCGGGTTCGCGGGATCGGTGGCCGATGCGATCACACTGTATGAGAAATTCGAAGAGAAGCTCGATCGGTACCCCGGCAACTTGCCTCGCGCCTCGGTCGAGCTCGCCAAGGACTGGAGAGGCGATCGGGTGCTGCGGAGGCTGGAGGCACTCCTGATCGTGGCGGACCTGGAGCACACTTTTCTGCTGAGTGGCGCAGGAGAATTGATCGAGCCCGATGACGGTGTGCTGGCGATCGGCTCGGGGGGCAACTATGCCTTGGCGGCAGCACGAGCGCTGGCTCCCGATCCGGCGCTTTCAGCGCGTGACGTGGTGCAGCGGTCGCTGGAAATCGCGGCTGATATTTGTGTGTATACTAATCGTAACTTGACGATCCTGGAGCTGTGAGCGGTTAGCTGTCAGCTATTAGCTGTTAGCTATAATTCTCTTTAGACCCCGCAGCTAACAGCTAACAGCTAACAGCTCGAGCTAAGAGCTAGAAACCGGTAGTTTTCGAACTTCATGACCGACGTACTACCCATCCCTCACACCGAGGAACCGCCTCCCCAGCCACCCTGGCTCGAGGAACTGCCCCCGGCGCAGATTGTGGCGGAGTTGGATCGCTACATCGTGGGGCAGCAAGCCGCGAAGCGCGCAGTCGCGATCGCCATCAGGAATCGCTGGCGCCGGTCCCAGACCCCGGAGTCCATCCGGGACGAGATCACCCCCTACAACATCATCCTCATCGGCCCTACCGGGGTGGGGAAGACCGAGATCGCGCGCCGGCTGGCCCGGCTCGCAGGCGCACCGTTCATCAAGGTCGAAGCCTCAAAGTTCACCGAGGTGGGTTACGTGGGACGGGACGCGGAGTCCATGGTCCGCGATCTGGTGGATGCCGCGATCAGCATGGTGCGGACCGAGCGGGAGGATGATGTCTACCCCATCGCCGAACAGCGGGCAGACGAACGGCTGCTGGATATTCTCCTCCCCCCTCCGCCACCCAAGGTGGAATCTGGGGGAAAGCCGGGAGCGCCAGGGTCCGACGCCGCCGGCATCTTCGTTGTTGGCCCGGCCGGCCAGGCCCGACAGGAGAAGCCCTCCAGTCCCGAGGAGGAGCGGCACCAGCGCTCTCGGGAGAAGCTGCGCCGGATGCTCAAGGAAGGGCAACTCGACGACCGTGAGGTCGAGGTGGATGTGACGCCGCAGGCCTTTCCCATGCTCGAGATGATGCAGCCACCACAGGGCATGGAAGGTCAGGACATCAACTTCATGGAGATGCTCCAGGAGATGCTGCCCAAGCGGAAGAAGCGGCGTACCGTACGGCTTCCCGAGGCGCGCAGGATCCTGGCGGACGAAGAGCTCAAGAAGCTGGTGGACATGGACGACGTGGTGAATGAGGCGCTCGACCGGGTCGAGAACCACGGGGTTCTGTTCATCGACGAGATCGACAAGATCGCAGGTGAACGGGCGCAGACCGGGCCCGACGTCTCCCGCGAAGGTGTGCAGCGGGATCTGCTCCCCATCGTCGAGGGCTCGACGGTTCAGACCCGCTACGGCTACGTGCGAACCGACCACATCCTGTTCATCGCGGCTGGGGCGTTCCATGTCTCCAAGCCGTCGGATCTCATTCCCGAGTTACAAGGAAGGTTCCCGATCCGGGTGGAGCTCCAGCCGCTTACCGAAGAAGATTTCGTCCGGATCATGACCGAGCCGGAGAACGCCCTCACCCGGCAATACCAGGCGCTGGTGGCCGCCGAAGGGGCGACACTCGAATTGACGGACGACGGCGTGCGGGAGATCGCCCGGCTCGCGTTCATGGCCAACGACCGGATGGAGAACATCGGCGCCCGCCGGCTCCACACCGTGATGTCGACAGTGATGGATGAGGTGCTGTTCGAGCTGCCCAATTATCCCGAGAAGCACATCGTGTTCGACGCGGAGCGGGTGCGGCAGAAGCTGGCCAAGATCATCGATGATGATGATTTGAGGAGATACATCCTTTAAGTCCTGGTACTGAGTACTGAGTACTGAGTACCTAGTACCTAGTACCGAGTACCGAGTACCGAGTCCCCCCTCCTGTGCGGGCTGTCGCGGACGATGCTCTCCAAGTTGTATCGACTGCGAGCGACCTGATTCACTCCTGCTTCACCACGACTCCACCCTTCATCACGAAGCGGACCTGTTCGAGCACGTGCACATCGTTGAGCGGGTTGCCGGGTACCGCGATCAGGTCCGCCAGCTTCCCCGCGGCAATCTCGCCGCGGTCGGTGACGCCAAGAAGATCGGCCGCGTTGAGTGTGGCGGTCCGGATCGCGTCGATCGGCTTCATCCCGTAACCGACCAGGACAGCGAACTCTTTTGCGTTGTCACCGTGAGGATAGACCGCGGCGTCGGTACCGAAGGCGATCTTCACGCCGGCGCGAATCGCCTTGCGGTGGCTCTCCTGCGCCAGGGGAATGATCTGCTCCATTTTCGCCTTGATCGCAGGCGGCATCTTGGCGGGATCAACTACCGTAAGCAGGTAGGCGGTGGGGACGAGGTAGGTTCCGTGCTGCTTCATCAGGGCGATGGCCTCGTCATTGAGCATGGACCCGTGCTCGATCGAGGCAACCCCGGCCCGCACGGCGGCGATGATCCCGTCGGTGCCGTGGGCATGGGCGGCGACCTTGAGCCCGTGGCGCGCCGCCTCCTGCACGATGGCCCGCATCTCGTCCTCGGAGAGCTGCTGCGCTCCGACCGGACCCTCGAATGACAGCACGCCGGCCGTCGCGCAGATCTTGATGACCTTGGCGCCGTACTTGATCTGGTAGCGCACGGCCTTGAGCGCCTGGTCTATCCCATCCGCGACTCCGTCTTCCGGCCCCAGCTGGGCGATCCCGGGCGCGTAGCCGGTCACATCGCAGTGACCACCGGTAATCCCGATGGCGCTTCGAGCGGGTACGATGCGCGGGCCGATGACCCATCCCTCGTCGATGGCGTGCATCAGGCTCACGTCCGAACCACCGGGGGCGCCGACGTTCCGGACCGTAGTGAAACCGGCGAGCAACGTCTTTCGGGCGTTCACCACGCCGCGAAGCGCTGCGTCCACTGCAGTCTCGGTAACGTCACGATGAACCCAATCTCCTTCGAGATCGCCAGTCAGATGGACGTGCATGTCGGTGAGACCGGGGAGAAGGGTCACGTCTCCCAGCTCGATCACCTTGGCGTCGGCCGGCGTCTCTGCGCGAACGGCCTGGATGCGGTCACCCGAGATGACCACGGTGGCGGGGCTCTCGATCTGTCCGGTCCGCACATTCAGCATGCGGGCGGCATGGATGAAGACGGTCTGGGCCGACGCCAGCGCTGGTGTGATCGAAAGGGCGGCAAAGAGCGTCGCGACTCGGTGAAGGTGCCGCATCAACCTCTCCAGTTCGATTGGGGGTGCGAGGAAGCTACCCGGCCCTTCGTACTCGTCAAATTTCTCGGTATCGTTGAGGGATGATATCACAACTGCTCCGCAACGCCGGCCGTGGAATTCTTGCGGCTGGCCTCCTTCCGCTGTGCCTTGCGGCCCAGGCCGCCCCCAAGTCACCAGCCGCGTTCCTGATTCGGGATGCCCTGATCTACGATGGAACAGGTTCGGAGCCGGTCCGGGGTAGCGTCCGGGTTCGGAGTGGCAAGATCGAGGACCTGGGTAACCTCCAGCCGAAGGATGGCGAGGCCGTCGTCGAAGCCCATGGCTTGGCCGTCGCTCCCGGTTTCATCGACACCCACAGCCACGCCGACGAAGGATTCAGCGAGATCGACAAAGGGCAACGTGAGCATCCCGATGCGCTTGGCTCGGTAAGTCAGGGAATCACCACTGTTGTCGTGGGACAGGACGGCGGCGAGGTCTATCCGCTGCGCGACTTCTTCGCTGGATTGGAGAAGAATCCGGTTGCGATGAATGTCGCCTCCTACGCCGGCCACAACACCATCCGGCAGATCGTCATGGGCGCGAATTTCCAGCGCCAGGCGACCGCCGAGGAAGTGGGCCGGATGGCTTATATCCTACGGCAGGAAATGGCCGCCGGAGCGCTCGGCTTTTCCACCGGTCTCGAATACGATCCCGGGATCTATTCCGCTCCTTCAGAAGTGCTCGCGCTGGCGCGAGTAGCCGCGTGGTACAAGGGCCGGTACATCAGCCATATGCGAAGCGAGGACCGGTATTTCTGGAAGGCTCTGGATGAATTGATCACGATCGGGCGGGAGACCGGCATGCCGGTGCAGGTGTCGCACATCAAGCTCGCGATGCGAGACCTGTGGGGAAAGGCGGACAGCCTGGTAGGCGTCATGGACGCGGCGCGCGCATCCGGGGTGAACATCAGTGCCGACATCTATCCTTACCCCTACTGGCACTCCACTCTGACCGTGCTGTTCCCCGACCGGGACTACGAGGATCGCAAGGCCGCCGAATTCGCAGTGACCCA
>Ga0068864_100001917_pt1 | contig 17077 bp, 17 predicted proteins | sample KBSSwiS72_FD_66586 | JGI IMG/M metagenome (GOLD analysis project Ga0068864, IMG submission 66586) | Switchgrass rhizosphere microbial communities from Kellogg Biological Station, Michigan, USA - KBS Switchgrass S7-2 | ecosystem: Host-associated > Plants > Roots > Rhizosphere > Soil ... | reverse complement strand
CGGGCGTCGCGAATTGTGACTTTGTCATCTTCCCCGACCGCTGGCTTGTCGCAGAAAACACGTTCCGGCCGCCGTGGTATCACCGGAACACGATGAGCGAATACATGGGCTTGATCTACGGAGCCTACGATGCCAAGGAGGAGGGCTTCGTCCCCGGCGGCGGCTCGCTCCACAACCAAATGTCCGCTCATGGGCCGGACCAGGATGCTTTCGACAAAGCCTTGAACGCCGATCTCAAACCGCAAAAGCTAGAGGGCACAATGGCCTTTATGTTCGAATCGCGATACATAATCCGCGCTACAAAATTTGCGATGGAAACGTCACAATTGCAGCACGAGTACTCCGACGTGTGGCAGGGATTGAAGAAGAATTTTTCTGCTTAGCTGATGAACAGGCAACCGACGATCGGAATGATGCTCTATTGTGCAGTCGGCGACGAAAAGAGTGTCTTCGCTGAGGAAAAGTACAAGATGTTGGCCGAGTGTTTTGTCCGGTCCGGTATTTCGGTTGAAACCGTTTTGTACAACAATAGTCGTGCCGAATCCTTGAGGGACGCACTTCGGGATCTGGACGCTCTGCTGGTTTGGGTGAACCCGATAGAGCAGGGTCAGGATAGAACCTTGTTGGACCATCTGCTTGTGGAGCTCCAAAATACGGATGTCTTTGTCAGCTGCGTTCCCGAAGCAATCATCAAGATCGGTACTAAAAAAGTATTGTTTGATACGCGGAACATGGAGTGGGGGTCGGATGTCAGGATGTACTCGACCTTTGACGATTTCAAGAATGGTTTTCCGGACACCGCCAAGAATGGAAAACCGAGAGTTTTGAAACAATTTCGGGGAAATGGCGGCGATGGAGTCTTCAAAGTGACGAGTGTTAGTGATGTTTCTGGAAAAGTATCGGTGCTGCATGCAAAACGTGGTTCATCGGAACAGTCAGTAAGTGTAGACGCGTTTTACGAGGCTTTTCGTCCGTATTTTGATAGTGGCGGACCGATGCTCAATCAGGAATGGAACGATAACCTCATGAATGGCATGGTTCGATGTTACATGACAGGTAAGCGAGTTGTTGGATTTGGCTATCAGGAGATCAATGCTCTTTTTCCAACCGAAGACGGGCCTTTCACACCGGGCAAGAGATTTTACTTTACGGAGAATTGCGCACTATTCTCCGACCTTAAGGATAAAATGGAAGACCAGTGGATAGATCAATTGACAGTGGAAACCGACCTTTCGCCCGACAAACTGCCGGTGATCTGGGACGCAGATTTCTTTATCAACTCGATGGTGCCGCACGTGGCGGGTAGGTATACGCTCTGCGAGATCAATGTTAGCTCAGTTTCACCGTTCCCTGAGAGCGCGATCCCGGTGATAGTCGATGAGATTAGGAAGGTCATAACAGGTAAAGATAGATGAGGAATAATTTCAATAAAGACGTTAAGATAAATATATGGGAATCAAGAGAACTTCAGAAGCAAGATGGGACGGTAGCATCACTGGCGGCAAAGGCAACATTAAGCTAGGTAGCGGCGCATTCGAGGGCGAGTATTCGTTTAATTCGCGGTTCGGCGACGACACCAAAGCGACAAATCCAGAGGAGTTGATCGCAGCCGCGCATGCGGGCTGCTTCACTATGGCGCTGACTGCCGCCCTTGGACGAGGCGGTTATGAGCCCGCAAGCGTCGAGACAAAGGCGACCGTACATCTCGAAAAGGACGGCGAAGGCTTCTCGATACCGAAGATCGACCTCGTCACTGTCGCTGAGGTGCCGAATATCAGTGAAGATGATTTTCAAAAGGTCGCAAAAGCCGCGAAAGAGAATTGCCCGGTGTCTAAAGTGCTCGCCGCTGCCGAGATCAGCCTGGACGCTACACTAAAATAGTGTCCGAAACTCTTATCAAGTTCACTGCCACGCCTGAAAAAGGCGACGTCTCCGCGCTTCTAATGCGCTCGGAGGGTGCGACGCATATTCTTGTGCTTGGACACGGTGCAAGCTCAAATATGCGTACCCCCATGCTGCAAACGATCGCTGAGCGCCTGACTGAGCAAAACATCGCAACGTTTCGGTATAACTTTCCTTATTCCGAAAAAGGCGGAGGACGAAACTCGGTCGCGACGTGTATAGCGACGATACGGTCGGCAGTCGCAGCGGCACATGAAGCGGCTTCCGATCTACCGATCCTTGCCGGCGGGCACTCATTCAGCGGACGGATGACATCGACAGCGGCTTCGGAAGCGCCGATTGAAAATGTCAAAGGCCTTGTTTTCTTTTCATTTCCGCTTCATCCTGCGGGCGAGCCTTCTACGAAGCGCGCCGATCACCTCGCAGCGGTCACCGTCCCGATGCTTTTCCTTTCAGGAACGCGCGATGCGCTTGCAGAACTCGATCTGCTCGAGCCAGTCGTCAAGAACCTGGGGAAACAAGCGACGCTACATCTCGTCGACACCGCCGATCACAGTTTCAAAATTCTCAAACGAAGCCGCACGAGTAACGAGGATGTGTTCGTCGAATTGGCACGTGCAACACGGACATGGACTGACGGCTTGAAGTAAACGATTTCTTCCTATATTGTCGCTCGTGTAACATGAAGACCCCCATCTGCCTGCTCGTGTTGGTCCTTTGCCTCGGAAACCTGCTTTTGGTTTCGGCGCAGAGCGAGCCATATGTGCCCGAAAAGGACCCTCTCGTTCTCAACAAGCTTGAACATTGGCAGGACATCAAATTTGGCCTCCTGATGCATTGGGGAGCATACAGTCAATGGGGAATAGTCGAGTCATGGTCTATCTGTTCCGAGGATGTGCCGTGGTGCCGCCGGCCCGCCGGCATAAGCTATGTCGATTATGTAAAAAAGTACGAAGATCTGCCTAAGACATTCAACCCGGTCGGATTTGACCCGGACAAATGGGCTACGGCTGCAAAAGACGCTGGCATGAAGTATGTCGTTTTTACCACCAAGCACCACGACGGCTTTAACATGTTCGACACGAAGTACTCTGATTACAAGATCACTGGCCAAGACGTGCCATTCCATACAGATCCAAAAGCTAACGTCACAAAGGAGATATTTCGATCGTTTCGCCGCGAAGGCTTTTTGATCGGAGCTTATTTCTCAAAGCCCGATTGGCACAGCAAAGATTACTGGGCTCCGGAATGGGCGACACCTGACCGGAATAACAATTACGACACCGCTAAATACCCGGAGCGTTGGCAGCGGTTTAAGGATTTTACTTACAACCAGCTAAATGAAATAACAACAGAATACGGCCCGGTCGACATACTATGGCTCGACGGGGGCTGGGTCAGGTATAGAAAGGAGCCGCTTGATGCAGCTGTCGGCAGCGGCCGCGTCCCCTGGCAACAGGACATCGACATGCCGCGGATCGCGACGATGGCTCGTAAGAATCAGCCGGGAATCATCATTGTCGATCGCGACGTTCACAGCCCCTTTGAGAATTACCGCACGCCGGAGCAGACGGTTCCCGACAGACCGCTGCCGTACCCATGGGAAACATGTATGACGATGGCGACTTCGTGGTCGTATGTTCCCAACGACGTCTATAAGCCCACGCGTCAGTTGATCGATACCCTTGTTGGTGTCGTCGCAAAAGGCGGCAATTTTCTGCTCAACGTCGGCCCGAGTCCCAATGGCGAGTTTGCCCCTGACGCTTACGACCGCCTGCGCGATATCGGCGCATGGATGAAGATAAACGGTGAAGCGATCTACGATACTCGGCCGATCGCACCTTATAAAGAGGGCAAGATATGCTACACGTCGCTAAAGGATGGTACGGTCTACGCGATCTATCTGGCGGACATTGGTGAAAATGAGCCGCCGGCCAAAATATGGCTGACGGGCATGTCTCCGGCAAAGGATGCTACTCTTCATTTGCTCGGAACCGACCTTCCGCTTGTTTGGGAACGGATCGGAAACGGCGTATTGATAAGCATTCCCGACGGAGCGCGGAAAAAAGCTGTTGGCAAATACGCGTGGATAATTAAGTTTTCGCGCATTAGCAAATAGAATCAAACTATGGAAACTTTATCACCCGCACGAATTATGGAGGTCGGCATGGCGTTTTGGCCGGCCAAGGTTTTGTTGTCAGCGATCGAGCTAGGCCTTTTCACCAAGCTCGGAGGCGGATCGATGATAGGCAGCGAAATTCAAGACGCTCTTCAGTTGCATCCGCGAGCGAATCCGGATTTCGTCGATACATTGGTCGCCCTTCAATTTTTGGACCGCGACGGCGACGGCCCGGATGCGAAATATCGCAACACTGCTGAGACTGCGGCGTTCCTCGACAGAAACAGCCCGCAGTTTATGGGCGGCTTTCTCGAGATGGCGAACGCGCGGCTTTATCCTTTCTGGGGCGACCTCAGCGAAGCGCTCAAAACTGGCAAGCCGCAGAACGAAATAAAACACGGGGGCGAGGGCGTTTTCGAGGAACTTTACCGCGAACCTGAACGGCTCGAGCAATTCATGGACGCGATGGCAGGCATCTCGGCCGGCAATTTCATGGCACTGGCTGACAAGTTCAATTTCTCACGTTACAACAGCCTTTGCGACGTCGGCGGCGCAGCCGCAACGCTTTCGATGATCGTCGCCGGGCGGCATCCGCATCTCTCAATTGTTTCCGCCGATCTCCCGCAAGCGACGGCAATTGCTGCGAAAAAGGTGGCGGGGGCTGGTTTCGATGATCGAGTCACGACGACTAACATCGACTTCTTTAAGGACGAGCTTCCCAAGGCTGACGTGATTACGATGGGCATGATCCTGCATGACTGGAATCTTGAGAATAAAATGATGCTGATCCGAAAGGCATACGACGCCTTGCCCGAGGGCGGCGCATTCATCGTAATCGAGGCTCTGATCGACGACGCTCGTCGCGAAAACGCTTTTGGTTTAATGATGTCACTCAATATGTTGATCGAGTTCGGCGAGGCATTCGACTATTCGGGCGCGGATTTTGACGGGTGGTGCAAGGAAGTTGGTTTCAGGAGGACCGAAGTGATGCACCTCGCCGGACCGGCAAGCGCCGGGATTGCCTATAAATGACCTATGTGTAGAAATATTAAAACACTTTTCAATTTTGATCCGCCGGCAACGTCGGATGAGGTTCATGCTTCGTCAATCCAGTTTGTGCGTAAACTCTCGGGTTTTACAAAGCCGTCGAAAGCGAACGAAGAGGTATTTAATCTGGCGGTCGAACGAGTGGCGGCGGCGGCGCAGGAAATGCTCAACACGCTCGTTACAAACGCAGCGCCGCGCGATCGCGAAACCGAGGCTAACCGCGCTAAGGCGCGATCCGCTCGGCGATTTGGTTCACCGTCTTAAATAAAGGAGAAATGATGACTAATGGAAGGTTAGAAGGAAAAGTAGCGATCATAACCGGCGCGACAGGCGGGATCGGTGAGGCGACAGCCAAGCGATTCCTCGAAGAGGGAGCAAGCGTGATGCTCGTCGGGCGTTCGGCAGCGAAGCTTGACGAGACGCGTCACCGCCTTTCGGGCTTTGACAATCTAGCGACCTCGGTCGCAGACGCAACGGACGAAAAAGCGACCGCCGCCGCCGTTGCCGCAACCATCGAAGCGTTTGGAGGAGTCGATATACTGTTAGCGAACGCCGGTATCGAAGGGAAAATTGCACTGATTGAGGACCAAACCATAGAGAATTTTGAGGAAGTTCTCCGTACCAATGTCATCGGAGTCTGGCTCTCGATGAAGTACTGCGTTGAGCCGATGAAAAAACGTGGCCGGGGTTCGATGATCGCTCTTTCGTCAATATCGGGTGTTATCGGCGTGCCCGCTGGTTCTCCCTATTTCGCCAGCAAACATGCGGTTTGCGGTCTTGTAAAGTGCGCGGCACTTGAACTTGGGCCGTTTAATATTCGCGTAAATGCCATCGGCCCCGGCCCAATCGATAATCGGATGATCCGCTCGATCGAAACGCAATTGTCACCTGATGATCCGGACGCTATGCGAGAAGGGTTTTCACAGTTGATCGCATTGAAGCGGTACGGCACTAACGAGGAGGTCGCAAACCTCGCCCTGTTTCTCGCGAGCGACGAATCCTCATACTGCACGGGCAGCATTCATATGATCGACGGCGGCTTTACGGCGGCTTAGACGCGGGACATGTGGGTGAAGATCGTTTTCAGTGGTCTGCAAAAGACGCTGATCAAATACGATGGATCGACCGGAGCTCGAACAACTTTTTCGTGAGACGCTTGGATCGGCTGAGCCGCGCGAGGAGCAATTTGATCGTTTGGCCGAAGCCGTCGTCGAAACCTATAAATATGCGGACGTTAATTTCCGACGGCACATCAAGAATCGATCCGAGCGCGTGACCCAAAGCACGGGCCAGACCTTTGAAGCTGACCGTTTTAATCTTGCGATGGCGCGGGCTTTCATAGCTGACGAGATCGGGTTTACAAGTTGGAGCGAGCTTATTGATGCCATCAATAAACCGTCAGAGCAACAGTATACGATACTGTTTCGGTACGCGATCGCTGCTCTGTGGCGCGGCGATTTTACAAGTCTCGAAAAGACCGTCGGCCCCATGGCCTTTGACGACCAGATCAAAGCCTGGTACGAAGCGGGCTACTTCGCCGATGAACCGGAAACCCTTGCCGAGGCGTTTGCGGCCGCGTGCTGGCTCGGCCACGCAAAAGCCGCAGGGTACCTGCTCGATAAGGGTGTCGATCCTTACGCGGGAATGAAAACCGGCCTTGCCGGTTTTCATTGGGCCGCCTCAAGTGGTCGGTTAAACGTGATCAAGTTGCTTATCGACCGCAAGGTGCCGATGGTAGTAGAGAATATGTATGGCGGAACGGTTTTTGGACAGGCCATCTGGTCGGCCGTAAACGAGCACACTCCTGATCATGCAGCGGTCGTCGAAGCTTTGGTCAAGGCCGGTGCCGTTGTTGAGCCCGGCTATCGCGAGTGGTGGAACGATCAAGATGTCCCTGACAAGGTAACAAAGAAGAGGATCGCAGACGTTCTAGAAAGGCACGCTGAGTTTTACAAACGCGTGTCAGATGCGAAACAAGGCGTTGCCGATGCAGAATCTGGTGGGAATAAGCGGACAATTGCTGATTCGTTAAAGGCTCTCGGCAACATCCTTAGGCGGCCGCCGTTTCTGAGAGACGCTGCTGACGAGGCTTATACACGGGCTGCCGAACTTTATCATGAGCTCAGCCTGCCGCTCGAGGAAGCATGGGTCAAGCGGCACATCGGTATTAATCATGAATATGCAGGACGGCTGGCAGCAGCGGAAACATATTACGACGAGGCCCTCGCGTTATATCGTAAGTATTCGACCGATGATGATTTGAACTACGCCAACGCGGTACGCTACCCCGCCGTGATAAAAGGACGGCTCGGCAAAGCGGAAGAATCCGCCCGGCTGTGGGAAGAGGCTCATGATCGGTATCGCAAACTCGGTCCCGATGGATTGGGCGAGGGTGTGGCAGAAGCCGCCGCTCATCTGACGCTGCTTGCATTGGATGACGGCAATGCCGATCTCGCGCTGAAATGGTTTGCCAGGGCGAGTGCGGCTTCTGAGGCATCTAGCGATCCGGATACGCACAAGCTCATTGCCGAGGTTAAGGCGCGGCTAGAGGAATCCACATGAGGACAGCTCCGATCAAGGCTGTGTTGTTCGATCTAGACGGCACACTGCTTGATTCTTTTTCACTGCATTACGAGGCCTATGAAGCAATGTTTGGCCGATTTGGGATCGAGATGTCGAAGGACCTGTTTCTCACAACATATTCGCCAAACTGGTACCGGACGTACGAGGCGTTTGGACTCCCCGATGAGCACTGGGAGGCAGCAAATGCATTATGGCTGGAAGAAGCCGAAAAGCGTCTGGCGAACCTGTTTGATGGCGTTGTTGATGTTCTTAACGCATTGAGCAAGCATTGCCAACTTGGGATCGTTACGTCCGGCTCGAAGAGTCGGGTGATCAAAGATCTGGACCGGACAGGTATTGAGAGGTATTTCAGTACGGTGGTGACGGGCGATGATATCCGCACGCCAAAGCCCGCTCCCGAGGGTTTGGAGATCGCGTTGAGCGAGCTTTCTATAATGCCGCATGAAGCCGTTTATGTCGGCGACGCCCATGCGGACTTTGAAATGGCCCGTGCCGCGAACGTTGCGTTTATCGGGGTGCCGAGCGAATTTGCCAATCTAAGCCACGATCACCCGGAATACGATATTCATCCGATCACAGTTTTGCCCGATGTCATTGGTCGGCCGCGGGCTTCTTGATCCTATACCCGCCATTACACATAGCAATTTCACAAGATTTCACAAAACATCACGACTTACTTCCTACGAGTTATTAAAATGATGTGATGGAAAATCAAATGGAAAATCAAGCCACAACGGTCTCACGCGCGGGGATCTCCGGACGCATTTATTCAGTCGATTTTCTTCGCGGCGTTGTCATGATGATAATGTTGCTCGATCACACCCGCGATTATGTTATGGCCGGAGCACTGCAGTCTGATCCGACCGATCCTGCAACGACTACGGTAGCTGTTTTCTTTACGCGTTGGATCACGCACTACTGCGCACCGACCTTTGTTTTTCTATCGGGTGTCAGCATCTACCTGCAAAAGCTCAGCGGAAAAACCAACGCAGGGCTGGCATGGTTTATGGTTACTCGTGGCTTCTGGTTGATCTTTCTCGAATTCACGATCGTCAGATTTGGCATTGTCTTTAACCTTGATTACTCGTTCTTTGGCATGGCGCAGGTCATTTGGGTGATCGGCGTTTCGATGATCGTGATGGCGGCGCTCATCTATTTGCCGGTAAGGGTCGTCGGAGCGGCGGGTGTCGGGATGATCGTTCTGCACAACCTGCTTGACGGCCTTCGGGTGCCGCCTCAGATCGCATTTGCCGCGACGCCACCGCCGAGTTTCTCGCAGGATTTTTGGATGGTGCTTCATCAACAAGGAATCGTTCCGATCACGAGCTCGTCGAGCGCATTTTTTGCTTACCCGTTGATCCCCTGGATCGGCGTGATGGCGGCGGGTTACGCTTTTGGTTCGATATACGCTTGGGAACCGCAACGCCGACGCAAGTTGCTGCTAGGACTTGGCATGGCCGCAATGGCCCTTTTCATTGTCATTCGTTTGATCAACATCTACGGCGATCCCAATCCGTGGAAGTTTCAGGAAACGGGTGTAGCGACACTTCTCTCATTCCTCAATACGACAAAGTACCCGCCGTCACTTCTCTTCCTGCTAATGACGCTTGGACCGGCACTGCTTGTGTTGGCGCTAACGGACCAGATCGATGGTAAGACGATATGGCCGCGCGTCGGAATCGTGTTTGGCCGTGTGCCGATGTTTTACTATCTTCTGCAGTGGTTTATGGCTCACGGAAGCGCGGTTCTTCTTGGCTATTTAGCCGGAAAGGATGTCGGCTATCTTTTTCTTAACCTGCTGCAAATGGGGCAAGCCGCTCCGCCCGGACACGGATTTCCGCTGTGGGTCGTTTACTCTGACTGGATCGGCGGACTTATCATTTTATATCCGCTTTGCCTATGGTGGGGTAACCTAAAGCGGCGTAAAAAACACCGGCTCTTGAGTTATATATAGGACGTAGACTCTATCATCAAAATAAAAAGGAAAGAGACCAGCTTTAGGCTCTTGCCTTTTCACTATTACTTTTGAGTTTCCCGACTACTCCATCTCGCTCTCGTCTATATCAAAATTGGCATAGACCTTTTGGACGTCGTCGTTGTCATCGATGGCTTCGTAGAGTTTCATCATGGAACGTGCGTCGCCGCCTTCGAGTCGGATATAGTTTTGCGGGATCATCGAGATCTCGGCGGCCTGCGGCTCAATGCCGGCGGCCTTGACGGCGTCGTGAACGGCGTCAAAGTTTTCCGGGGTCGTGTAGATCTCGAAAACATCCCCCTCATCCTGCATATCGTCGGCTCCGGCCTCGATAGCGATCTCAAAAAGCTCGTCCTCTGACTTCGCGGTTTTATCGACGACGATGTAGCCCTTTTTATCGAACATCCAGGCGACCGAGCCGGCTTCGCCGAGGTTGCCGCCATTCTTGGAAAAAATGTGTCTCAATTCTGCGACCGTGCGGTTGCGGTTGTCGGTCATCGTCTCGACCAGCACTGCCACGCCGCCGATGCCATATCCCTCGTAGGTGATCTCATCATACGCGACGCCCTCAAGTTGGCCTGTTCCACGTTTGATGGCACGATCGATCGTGTCGTTCGGCATATTGAGCCCTTTGGCGTCTGTGACAGCCTTGCGAAGACGAGCGTTTGAATCAACGTCGCCGCTGCCGCCGGTGCGGGCCGCAACGGTGATCTCCTTGATCAACTTGGTAAAGATCTTGCCGCGTTTAGCGTCGAGCGCGCCCTTTTTATGCTTAATCGTGTGCCACTTGGAGTGTCCTGACATTTGTAAAAAACCTTTGTTTTATTGAATTAAATTCGAATAAAAGAATATATCACGCTAGTTTTTGACGCGCAAAATGCGAGCATCGTTAGCTCCACTGCACCTCTCTTATCGAGTACTCGTCCCGCAATATGTTATGCACCAGATCACAAAGCCTCGATCGCGAGCGTGAATCTTTAGATCCGATAAATTTCCATTTTCGCCGCTTATCGATCGTGATATGCCATTCCGCATAGTCCAATCCGAGCGAACTCTCTACGATGCCAAACCCAAGGACAAAGCTCTCGCCGTTTGCAGTTACCGATTCTGACCAGCCACTGGCATTCCAGATGGGGTCGTCAAATACAAATTCGCTTCCCATGGACTTAACTTTCAACCAGCGCGCCAAGTCCTCGCCGGGACGCACTTCATCAACAGAGATCGGTGCGATATGGCCGCTCTCAAAAAGCCCTGTCATAAAGGAAATTTCATTTTTCATTTGTAACCTCATGAAACTTTAATTGTGACAGGTTATTGATCTTTATTCGCTTCGTCTTTGAAGTTTCTCCGCTGACGATCTCGACGTCACCCCTCGAAACACCGAAATGTTTCGCCAATAATTTGACCAATTCGCGGTTGGCCGCGCCATCAACGGGCGATGAAGCTATTCGCACTTTTAGCGCCTGATAGTGTTCACCTACGATCTCGCTCCTGGAGGCACGCGGCACGACGCATACCGCCAAAATGACCGCTCCGTCTTTTTCAGCAATTTTGATCGCCATGTGATTCGGATTTAACACTTTCTACGCTATCATAACTGACAAATTCGATTTGTAACTTCTGGATAAATTCATGCCAAAACTTAAACAGCTTTCATCGCTGCCAGCTATTATTGTTCTCTCGTTGATCTTTTGTACCGTTGCATTTTACCTCGGTTCACAAGACTCAGAGGCCCTGACGGGGGAAAATACAGGTCTTTTGGCCGAACAGATGTCCCTGACACCTGCGGGCCATCTTGTAATCGACGCATCCAGCGGGCTTCCGGCAGTTGGGTCATTGACGATGAATTTTGTCCGCACACCCGATACCGCCGGACCGGACGGTAAGGGGCGCTATCTCATTGCCGTAAATAGCGGTTACGGTATCGAATTTAATTCAAAGAGCAAGGGCCAGCAGTCACTATCGGTCATTGACCTCAACGTCAAGCCCGAACCGAAAGTGGTGCAGAACATTTATTTTTCCGCACCCCAGAGCGCAAATTTTGGCCTCGCGTTTGACCATAATCTCCAGCCAGACGGCAAATACAGGTTGTTCCTTTCGGGTGGTTTCGAGAACAAGATATGGATTCTCAGCTTTGATCCGAATGCCGCCGTGCCGCTCTCACCACAAAATAAACCCGACGAAAAGTTTGATTCGCCGTTCATTGACGTTTCGGCATTTGCGGAAAACGCACCTTCGCCGGACTACAACAGCAACGCCGCTGCTGTTTATCCGACGGGCGTTGCGGTCGCTCCCGACGGGGAAACGATCTACTCGGCGAACAATCTCGGCGATACACTTGGCGTTATCTCTCACCTGCGTGAGTCCAGAAAGATCGATCGGATTAGCCTTCGACGTCCAAGTTCAAATCAGTTGGTTTATCCGTACGACGTAAAGCTCCTAATCAGCGGAAGCCGTGTCGCAAAGGCCTATGTTTCCCTTTGGGGTGACGGCTCGGTCGCGGTGGTTGCTGCCGGTAATCGCGTCTCACATATCTCGGTCGATCGTCACCCAACGGCGATGCTGCTTAACAAAACCCAGACACGTCTGATGGTCGTGAACTCCAATGCCGATGTCGTGTCCGTTATCGACACTCGGACCGACCGTGTCATTGAACGCATCAAAGTCCGCCTCAGTGAATCCGCCCAGATCGGAGCAAGCCCCGAGGGCCTCGCGCTCAGCGGCGACGAAAAAACACTCTATGTTGCTAATGCACACGCGAATGCCGTCGCCGTAGTCCAGCTTGCGGCAAACCCGATGCCGAGAGCTGGTTCGAAACTCCTCGGATTTATCCCTACCGGTAAATACGCATCGGCCGTCGCGGTGGTAGGCAATATGATCTTTGTCGCAAACGGTAAAGGCACCGGCGTCGATAACTCGTCAAACAAAGTAAATAATTCGGGAACGTATCCCAACATGCCGAATAAAGATTACCCGGCTGACAGTTATAACAAACGTGGCGAATATAGCGTTGCCGTTGTTTCGGGAAACATCAGCATGGTCGACATGCCGAATGAAAAAGAGCTTTACGCCTATACGCAAGCTACGATGCGAAACAACGGAATGTTGGGTCGCGAAAAACGCAGCATATTCGCTGGCGGAAGATCGCCTTTCAAACACGTTATCTATGTGATCCGCGAAAACCGGACGTACGATCAGGTCTTTGGCGATGTGGCGGTTAGCGGCAACGGGCAAAAGGCTGATGGTGACGGTTCGGTGGCCATATTTGGTGCCGGCGAGGCGGCAAAATCTCCCAAGGGTGACCGGCAAAACATTACGCCGAATGCCCGGGCGATCGCGATGCGCTTTGGTTTGCTGGATCGATTCTTCGTCAACGCGGAGGCAAGCCCTGACGGGCATAATTGGTCGACTGCGGCGTTTTCCAATGATTATGTCGACAAAGCCTTTCGTTGGAACTATTCGCGACGCGGCCGGACCTACGATTTCGAGGGTTTCAACCGCTTGCCTTCGTTCGAAGCTCCGTCCACGCAACCACCGGTAGCGCTGCCGTCAGTCTTCAACCTGCCGGCAACGGCAGACGACATCGTCAAATTTCAAAAAAAGTACATTCCTTATCTAAATGGTGGGCGGGATATAGGCGAACCTGAGACACTTTACTTATGGGACGCTGCAAACCGCGCCGGGCTGACCTATCGAAACTATGGCGAATACATTGCGACGGTCTCGCAGAACGATGTGGCAGAGGTAAATACGCAAAAACGAAAAAACTATCCGGATACATCGCCGACGGCCACCGCTTTTGCCGTCAAAAAAACTCTTGAGCGGCATTTCTCTCCGACTCATCGCAATTTTGACACTGACACACCAGATTCATTTACAACGGACTCGTATCGCGCCGCCGGTTCAACTAAGAGTGATCCGGCAATTACGGATAACAATGCTAATGAAAAAAATCGCGGCAACTCGCGCTACGGCGCGTGGGCGTCGGAATTTAGCTCGTTTGTCGCCGATCTTCAGGCCGGCAAGGGCGACCGGTTGCCAAATCTTTCGATCGTTCGGTTTTCGAACGACCATACGGCCGGATTGCATCGCGGCACGCCGACACCGCAATTCTACGTTGCGGAAAACGACTACGCAATCGGCCGCCTGGTCGAAGATGTCTCAAAAAGCCCTTATTGGAAGGACACGGCGATCTTCATCGTCGAGGACGATGCGCAGGATGGCCCGGATCACGTAGATGCTCACCGTTCTCCCGCGTTCGTTATCTCGGCATACAATCGTCCCGGAGCTCTTGTTCACGAATTTCACAATACGGTCAGCCTTATCCGCACCCTGGAGTTGTGTTTGGGTTTAGAGCCGATGAACTTGCTCGACGCTAACGCCACGCCGATCGACATTTTTGGCGCGACGGCCGATCTCAGCCCTTTTACTGCGGTCCTGCCAAATGTCGCTCTCGACAATCTCTTTCCCCCGGACAGACCGAGCGGCAGAATGGCCTATTATATGGATCTGACCGATCGTCAAGACCTGTCACATCCGGATATGGCGAATCCGAGAGAATTGAACGAGATAATTTGGTTTTCTGTAAGGGGAGATCTACCTATGCCGGTGGCTGCGCACCTGCCGGCTTTTGATCTGATGACGGCGGGTATAAAACCAGGGAAAGAAAAGGAACGCGGTGATGGCGACGACGAATAACGCCTATTGCGCCACAAAGATCCTCAGGACCATCGACTGAAGAAAGCTGATCAGCAACAGCACGATCATCGCCGAAATATCGAACATTCCGATCGGCGGTATCAGACGCTGGACTGGCAGCATTATCGGGTTCGTCACTTTCATCACAAAGGCTAGGAATGTTTTCCTCGTAAAGACAAACCATGAGGCGATAAACCTGACAAAAATAAAGAGTACTAGCACACTAAGCAATCCGTAAATGACGTAGCCGGCTATTGCCTTTGCGTTCCCCGCAACTACCCCGGCTGTTAACCCGTCGATAATGAAAAACGTGTTCCAAACTATCTGCGCGAAAAAAAATGTAAGAACAAAACCAATAAGAATGGTTAGGATCGGCGCGAGACGCGTATTGATACCGTACATCGCAAAGAATCGCGCTGCCGGATAGACCCATTTTTCCGTGACCTTTCGCACCTTAAAACCGAAACGCCCGACTTTGCCGAACGGATTCGGGTCCGAGTAATTAAAGATCAGCCTAAGTATAAGCATGCCAAAAAACACGCCGAAAAGGCCCCAAACGATCCAGCTAAATATTGGGTAAACCAAAGCCTCAAGCATAAGATTTTATCGCCCTTTCTCCAAAAATGGCCGTTCCCACTCGCACGACCGTCGCTCCTTCTGCGACCGCGACCTCAAAGTCGTGGCTCATGCCCATCGATAGCTCGCCGTGATTTGCGAATGCACCTTCGAACGAAAGACGGTCACGGATCTCTCTAAGACGCTTAAAAAAAGGCCGTGTCGCCTCAGGCTCGTCAAAAAAAGGCGGCAATACCATCAAACCATCGAAATGCAGGCGTTCACATGATTTCAAATACGCGACCAGTTCAGGTAGATCGCTCTCCGCAATGCCGGATTTTGTCTCTTCGCCGGCGAAATCCACTTGTACGAAAATCTTAAGTTTGTCGCGGCCTTCATCAACACAAATACGCTCAAGCCTAGTCGCTAGTTCGACGGAATCGACGGAATGAATAACGTCAAAAAGCTGAACCGCCTTACGTGCCTTGTTGGACTGCAAATGTCCGATCAGATGCCATTCCGCCGCATTTCGCCCAATCTCGGCTATCTTGCCCTCGGCTTCCTGAACTTTGTTTTCGCCAAAGATCATTACACCGGCCGCGATCGCATTTAACAACGTCGCGGCGGGATGGGTTTTGCTGACCGCGACCAATTTAACATCATCCGGATCTCGTCCGGCGTGCATCGCTGCTATGTCGATCCTCTGCCTAACTGCGGCCAAATTTGCTTTAAGTTCGCTTTGCACACCGTCAAATATATCAAATCCCAAAGGCTTTCTTGAGTTTTGGCGCCTTAATTCGTATTATCGATAGTTCGCCCAAGCGGACGTGGCGGAACTGGTAGACGCGCGGGTCTCAGAAGCCCGTGGCCGCGAGGCCGTGATGGTTCGATTCCATTCGTCCGCACCATTTTTAGCAATGAAATATTCGGGATGAGGGATGAAAGTTCCTCGTCCCTTATGTTTTGTGTTCTCCTCTTAGATAGGCAAAACTCTTACTCTGATGCATCAGCAACTAATTAGTGCGATCAACCAACACCAAAGCCAATTCAGTCTAGTACTCAGTCCGAATAAGATCGAACGGCTGGCCGATTATTACGATCTGGTTATGGAGCATAATCCGCTACTACATCTTGTTGGGCCATGTTCGGCCGAGGAATTCGCCATTCGTCACATTCTCGAATCGCTAATGCTGCTTGAGCATCTTCCGACCGGGGCAAAGTTTGCTGATGTCGGAACCGGTGCAGGGCTCCCGTCGATCCCGTGCCTCCTTGTCCGCGACGATCTGCGGGGTGTATTGATCGAGTCCAAAGAGAAGAAGTCAAACTTTCTCGGTATTGCAGTAAAAAACCTTGGAATTGATGCGCGGGCCGACGTGGTCAATAAGCAGTTTCAAGAAGTTGATCCAGCCAACTGCGAATCGGTGACTTGCCGTGCGCTCGACAAATTTACAGAAAATCTGCCTCGTTTATTGAGATGGAGAAAACAACGGCGACTCATGCTGTTTGGCGGGCCTAACCTTAGAGAGGCTCTAGACGAACAGAAAGTGGACTTCGTCGAGAAACTGATGCCAATGTCGGAACAGCGATTTTTGTTTGTTTTGACGCGGTAGCATTTCAACGCGAAAGAAGCTGCGCCAATTTGTTGTAAATGATTTGATCCATGGCGCAAAGAATAGTGTTGATTATTACAAAAAACAAAAGAGAAGTTTACTGTGTAACCTGAAGCATGTTGTAGATTAGATATCTGCCGCCGGTCAACTGGATCACATGGCGTCCGACCTTAAAATATACGGCTTCATCGTTTGCGGCCTTTTCAAGCAAACTTCGGCTTAAGCCGTATATTAATGTTTCGTACACGCCATCACTGTATTTTGAGACCGTTCTTTTAGGCTTGCCTACCACGATGATCTTACCGTTGTCCCATACGACGAGCTCGTTGTTGGTGATAAACTCGGCCTTTTGTGATAAAAATGCCACGCTGACCACGTAGGAGCCCTTTCTAGCTTTCGCGTCGTTTTCTTTGTAATAGTACGTTACGTCTATCGCAGCTCTCTGAACGGAATCAACATCCTTTGGCAATTGAATGGGCAAAAATGTCGTGCTGAGCAACCCCGTCCTGCTCCCAGGATCGTAACGATTTACTAAGGCCCCAACATCTCCAAACGATGGATTGGATCTGCCCGATCTATTTGGCCTTG
>Ga0068864_100001915_pt1 | contig 17082 bp, 17 predicted proteins | sample KBSSwiS72_FD_66586 | JGI IMG/M metagenome (GOLD analysis project Ga0068864, IMG submission 66586) | Switchgrass rhizosphere microbial communities from Kellogg Biological Station, Michigan, USA - KBS Switchgrass S7-2 | ecosystem: Host-associated > Plants > Roots > Rhizosphere > Soil ... | reverse complement strand
GTTCTTCGCGACCGTGATGTTCATGCGCGACGCGCTGCTCCGGTAGCTCGGCGGGCGCAAGCGACATGGCCGATGTCGACATCCTCGCTCTCGGCGAGGCGATGATCGAGTTCAATCAGACCGGCGCCGAAGACGGACGCGTCTACCTGCAGGGCTACGGCGGCGACAGCTCCAACTTCGCGATCTCGGCGGCGCGCCAGGGCGCACGCGTCGGCTACCTCTCCGCCGTCGGCGACGACGCCTATGGCGCCTTGCTGCGCGAGCTGTGGCGCAACGAAGGCGTCGACGCCAGCGGCGTACGTATCGACGCCGACGCCTTTACCGCGATCTACGTCGTCACCCACGATGCCGCGGGGCATCACTTCAGCTTCTTCCGGCGCGGTTCGGCCGCGAGCCGGATGACACCGGCGCAGTTGTCGCGGGCGCAGATCGAGGCGGCGCGCGTGATCCATCTGTCGGGCATCTCGCTGGCGCTTTCGGAAGTCGCGCTCGACACCTGCTTCGCCGCGATCGCGATTGCCCGCAGTGCCGGCGTCCGGGTCTCTTTCGACACCAACCTGCGCCTGAAGCTCTGGCCCCTCGGGCGGGCGCGGCCGGCGATCGAGAATGCCATCGCCTGCGCCGACATCTGCCTGCCCAGCCACGACGACCTCGCGGCGCTGCTCGGCCTGAGCCAGCCCGAGGCGATGCTCGACCATTGCCTCGCGCTCGGCGCCAAGGTCGTGGCGTTGAAGTGCGGCGCACAAGGCGCGTGGGTCGCCGACGCAGGCCGACGCATCCGGATCCCGCCGCATCCGTGCCATGCCGTCGACGCGACCGGCGCCGGCGACGCGTTCGGCGGTGCGTTCGTCGCCCGTCTGGTCGCCGGCGACGACCTCGAACTCGCCGGCCGCTACGCCGCGGCGACGGCCGCGCTCTCGACCGAAGGCTACGGCGCGGTCGCGCCGATCCCGCACGCCGAACGCGTCCTTGCAGCGCTGCGCGCCGGCTGAACCCCTCACTTCTCAGCGGCCGCCTTGAGGTTGGCAAGGCCGGTCTCGAAGTCCTTGCCGATCATCTTGTCCATGTCGACGAACACGCCCATCAACTTCGAGACGAACGGCGCCGGGCCGCGCATCAGCCACGTGACTTCGGTCGTGTCGCCGCGCGGCACGAGGGTGAAGTCGGTGACGTTGTGGCCTTCGAACGGCTTGATGAAGTCGAGCTGGATCCGGACCTGGGCCGGGGCAGTGACCTCCTTGATCTCCATCCGTCCGGCGCCGACCTTGCTCGAGCCCTGCCAGGCGTAGGTCGCGCCCGGCCCGCTCGCCGGGCCGCCGAGCGTGCGCTTCATCTCCGGATCGAGCTTTTCCCACGGCGACCACGCCGGCCACTGACGGAAGTCGGCCAGCATTGGATAGATCTTCTCGGGCGGCGCCTGGATGCTGGCGCTGCGCTGGACCGAGAAATCGTCGGGCCGCACTGCCGCGACGACAAGAACGCCGACCACCAGGACGGCAACGACGACAAGCACGATCTTCCACATGGCGGTCTACCGGCGATGAATGATTGGCGGTTTCGCTACGGGCCGTTCAGGCGCTGCCCGGTGGCCCCTGGAAGCCGCCCGCGCGATAGGTGAGGACGAGCGTGTCGCGGTGGCCGTAGCCCTCGAGCGGCTGGATCGGCGTGCTCTCGTGGATGACGCGGGCGTCGTCGAGGACGAGCGTTGTCCACGGCTCGAGCATCGTGAAGCGCATCCCTTCTGGCCGATCGGTCGCGAACACGCGCGTCTCGCCGCCCTTGATCCCTTCGCGGCCGACCAGGACGACGGCGACGAAGTCGACGCCGTCGCGATGCGCGCCCTCCGGCGTCGGCCGGCCGATCCCGTCGGTGGTGTCGATGCGGAACTGATGCGCCTCGACGAACCACGGCTGCGCGCCCTTCAGCTGCGACGCCATCGTCGCGAACGACCGCAGCATGCGTTGCCACGCGCCTGCGGCCAGCACCGCCGGATCGATCGGCTCGAACCAGCGCTCGAGGCCGCCGTGGAGAGCGTTGTATTCGATCGGCTGCCAGTGCGCACGCTGCGGCACGAGCCTGATCTCGCCCGCGTCGACGACGAAGCTGGCATGACGGCGGCGCCGGTAGCGGCCGCCGTCGCGCAGGTGGGCGTCGGGCGGCAGTTCGTCCCACGACGGTCTGAGCCGGTCGAGCTCGGCGACCTCGGCACCCGTGAAGCGGGCAAAGCCGGCCGGCGCAAGAACGGCTCGGCCATGCTCGCGCAGCGCCGTCGCGAGCTTCTCGGGTGGCGTCGTCGGCGGATGCAGCGCGGCTGCGCTCATCGGCCGTGGCGTTCTCGGGCCAGGGCCGCGCCCTGCGCCAGCGCGGCCAGCTTGGCCTCGGCGACGGCGCGCCGCATCGGCGCCAGGCCGCAGTTGGTGCACGGGAACAAGCGCTCCTTGGGCACGTAACGAAGCGCGGTCGCGATCGTCTCGGCGATCTCCTCGGGCGTCTCGATGACGTCGGAGGCGACGTCGATGACGCCGACCATCACGTCCTTGCCGTCGAGGAGGCGCATCAGCTCGGCCGGCACGTGCGAGTGAAAGCACTCGAGCGACACCTGGTCGATGCTGCTCTTCGCGAGTGCCGGGAAGACCTGCTCGTACTGGCGCCATTCGTTGCCGAGCGTTCCCTTCCAGTCGACGTTGGCCTTGATGCCGTAGCCGTAGCAGATATGGACCGCGGTCTTGCACTTCAGCCCCTCGGCGGCGCGCTCGAGCGCGGCGACGCCCCACTCGGCCGCGTCGGCCATGTAGACGTTGAACGCCGGCTCGTCGAACTGGATGATGTCGACGCCATCGGCCTCGAGCGCGCGGGCTTCCTGGTTGAGCAGCTCGGCGAACGCGAAGGCCATCTTGATGCGGCCTTCCTTGCCGGCGCCGTAGTAGCGATCGGCGACCGTATCGACGATCGTCATCGGTCCGGGCAAGGTGAACTTGAGCTTCCTGGCGGTATGCGCGCGCGCCAGGCGCGCCTCGCTCGCATGCACCCGACCGGCCAGGCGCAAGGGCCCGATCACCTGCGGCACCATCGCGTCATAGCGGTTGTCGCGGATCCCCATCTTCACCTTGTGCTCGAAGTCGATGCCCTCGACCCGCGCCAGAAAGCCGTGAACGAAATGCTGGCGCGACTGCTCGCCGTCGCCGACGATGTCGATGCCGGCATCTTCCTGGACCTTGAGCCAGACCAGCGTCGCGTCGGCCTTGGCGCGCTCGAGCTCGGCGCCGCTCGCTTTCCATTCGGGCCAGAGCTTCTCGGTTTCGGCGAGCCACGAGGGCTTGGGCAGGCTGCCGGCGATGGCGGTCTCGAACATGGTGGCGATCCTTTGCGCGTGGCAGGCGCGGCCCTGCCGTGGTGGAGGCAGTCGCCGAACGCCGATGCGCTACCGTCGTTCTCGTGACCGCCGCCGTTCCGAACGTCGCCGACAACGCGACACCCGTGCCTGCGAACGAGCGCGTCGCCGCGCTCGACGTGCTGCGCGGGGTCGCGCTGCTCGGCATCTTCATTATGAACATGCCCGGCTTCAGCCACTCGCTGTTCGCCGCGCCTCAGCTCGAGGCGAGCACCGGCGAGGCGCTGGTCGCGGGTCTGCGCGAGCTGCTCTTCGCGGGCAAGTTCAACCTTCTCTTCGGCCTGCTGTTCGGCATCGGCTTCGCCTTGCAGATGACGCGGCTGGAACGCGCCGCGGCGGCACGCGACGAGGGCGTGCGCACCGGGCGCGCAACCCGCATCTACGCGCGACGGCTCCTCTTCCTCCTCGGCGTCGGCCTGGTCCACGCGATGCTGCTCTGGCCCGGCGACGTGCTGCTCGTCTATGCGGTGCTCGGCTTCGCGCTGCTTGCGCTGCGCCGCGTCGGCAACCGCCACCTGATCGCCCTGATCGCCGCGTGCCTGCTCTTCCCGGCGTTCGCCGAGGTCGCGCGCGTCGACTTCTTCTCGCTCGCCACCGACACCGTCGCCGCGTTCCAGTACCAGCAGTTCGAGGCGTCGAACGATCTCGCCTTCGGCCGCGGGTCGCTCCGCGACGCCATGGTCGAGACCGCGCGCGTCTTCTTCTGGAGCTACACGTCGCCGCTCGGGCTGTTCGCGTACGCCAGCTACTACGTTCAGATGGCGACCGGCATCCTGGCCGGCTTCGTCATCGGCAGGCGAGGCTGGCATGACATCGCGGCTCGGGATGCAGCAACCCCGGCGCGCTTGCGACGGGTTGCCCTCGCGCTGTGCGGCGGCGCGATCGCGGCCGGCGTCGCGGCGTCGATCCTGCTCGGCAGCTTGCCGGATGCAGACTCGCCGGTCGCAATCTTCGTCGGCACGCTGGCGCGGACGATCGAACGCGCGGCGCTGGCCGTGTTCTACGCGCTCACGGTCCTGCGCCTGGTCGATCGCGGCGTTCCCGGCTGGCTGCGACCCTTCGAGTCCGCCGGCCGGATGCCGCTCAGCAGCTATCTGCTGCAAACGGTTCTCGCGAGCACGGTCTTCTACGGATGGGGCCTCGGCTTTTGGAATCGCGCCGGACCGGCGAGCGAGATGCTGCTCGCGATCGGCCTCTTCGTTCTGGTCCAGCTGCCGCTCAGCGTTTGGTGGCTGCGGCGCTTTCGCTACGGGCCGATGGAATACCTGTGGCGCCGCTTCACGTACGGCCGGGCGCCGGCGTGAGGCCGAAGCGCTCGGCGATGAGCGCGTAGGACGTGCGACGCACCGCCGGGTCATGGGCCCAGGTGTTGATCACGACCTCGTCGAGCGCGAACTCCTCGACCAGCCGCTCGATCCGCTCGGCCACCGTCTGCGCCGAGCCGACGAAGGAGCGCGCGCGCATCGTCGCCAGGCCCTGCACTTCGCCGGCGTCGAAGCCGCGCGCGGCGATCACTGCCGGCGACTGCAGCGGACCGAGGACGCCGCGGCCGCGATCGATCCGCCAGCGGTCGCGCGAGAGCGCGTGATGCTGCGCTTCCTCGTCGCTTGCCGCGGCGAGCGCCCAGATGCAGAGCGTCGCCCGCGGCTCGGGATGACGCTCGCTCGGCTGGTAAAGGCGCCGGTAGAGCTCGAGCGCCTGCTCGGCGCCGACGCCATCGGTGAAGAAGTACGCGAAGGCATACGGCAGGCCGAAGTGCGCCGCGAGCTGTGCGCCGTAGTCGGAGCTGCCGAGGATCCAGATCTCGGGCGCGTGCGGGCCGAGCGGATGCGCGGTGATGCCCGCGTGCCGGCCGACACTGGTCCAGGCGAGCAGGTCGCGCACCTGGACCGGAAAGTCTTCGGCCGCCATGGCCGCGTTCGGGTTCAGCGCGCGCGCCGTTCGCATGTCGCCGCCCGGCGCCCGGCCGACGCCGAGGTCGATGCGGCCCGGCGCCAGCGCCTCGAGGACTCGGAACTGCTCCGCCACCTTGAGCGCCGAGTAGTGCGGCAGCATGACGCCGGCGCTGCCGATCCGGATCGTCGAGGTTCGCGCCGCAATCGCCGCCATCAGGATCTCGGGCGCGCTGCCGACGATCGTCGGCAGGCCATGGTGCTCGCTCAGCCAGAAGCGCGAGTAGCCAAGCCGTTCGCAGTCCTCGGCGAGCGACAGCGTGTCGCGGATCGCCGCGTCTTCGCTGCTGCCGGCGAGCGAGACCGACTGGTCGAGGACCGAGAGCTTCAATGCAGCCATCTCATCCTTCCGGATGCGTCGGATCGATCCAGCGCACGGTCTCGGGTTGCTCCACCGGCGCAATGTCGAGATTGACGGCGACCGCCTCGCCGTCGCTGCGGCACAGCACGCATTCGAGCGTCTCGTCGCGGCTGGCGTTGATCTCCTGGTGCGGCACCCAGGGCGGGATATAGATGAAGTCGCCCGGCCCGGCCTCGGCGGTGAACTCGAGCGCGTTGCCCCAGCGCATCCGCGCCCGGCCCTTGACGACGTAGATCACGCTCTCGAGGTGGCCGTGGTGGTGCGCGCCGGTCTTCGCGTCGGGATGGATGTGGACCGTCCCGGCCCAGAGCTTCTGCGCTCCGACACGAGCGAAATTGATCGCCGCCTGGCGATTCATTCCCGGCGTCTGCGCCGTGTTCGGATCGAGGCGGTCGGCGGCGATGACGCGAACGCCGTCGTTCTTCCAGGGCGGCTCTGTCGATGGATCAGCAGGTGGGTTCACGGGGATCTCCGCAACGATCGAGGCTCATGTCTGCTACATTAGCGGCACAGTTATACGCAAGACAGTGGTTGTTCGTGATTCTCGTTCTACCCCCGCGGTCCTCGCGGTGGGCCACCTGAAATCCCCCTGATCGGTTCTTGAGTGTCGCTGCATGCGCCGCATGTTGCTGCGCATTCATTTCAATCGTAGACAGGATATTTTTTATGACGACCCAAACCGGAACCGTGAAGTGGTTCAACGAAAGCAAGGGCTTCGGCTTCATCGCGCAAGACGCGGGCGGTGCTGACCTCTTCGCCCACTTCCGTGACATCCAGGGCAATGGCTTCAAGACGCTGGCCGAAAACCAGCGCGTCGAGTTCGAAGTGAAGCAGGGCCAGAAGGGCCTGCAGGCCGCGAACATTCGCGTCCTCGCCTGATCGAGGCTTGCTTCTTCCGGATCGCCTCCGGGAACGAAACCGCGGTTCGCCGCGGTTTTTTTTCGCCCGCCGATCGGGCGCCGCAACGCCGTACGATCGGCGGACACGCAGGAGAGCACCGATGACCAGCACCGCCACCGCGACCAATCATCAAGTCCGACTCGCCCGCCGCCCGGTCGGCATGCCGACGCGCGCCGACTGGAGCTTCACCGCCGAGCCGGTCGTGCCGCCCGAGGCCGAAGGCGTCCTCGTCAAGACGCTCGCGCTGTCGCTCGACCCCGCCATGCGCGGCTGGATGAACGAAGGCAAGAGCTACATCGCGCCGGTCGCGATCGACGAGGTGATGCGTGCCGGCGGCATCGGCACCGTCGTCGCTTCCCAGAATCCGCGCTTCGCGGTTGGCGATCGCGTCAGCGGCGCGCTCGGCGTCCAGGAGTACGCGCTCTTCGCCGGCAAGCAGATCGCGCGCGGCGAGCTGGTCACGATCGACCTCGGACTGGGCACGCAGACGCAGTGGCTCAACGTCCTCGGCATGCCCGGAATGACTGCCTACTTCGGCCTGCTGGACGTCGGCCAGCCCAAGCCCGGCGAGACCGTCGTGGTATCGGGAGCGGCCGGCGCCGTGGGCCAGACGGTGGGCCAGCTGGCAAAGATCAAGGGCTGTCGCGCGGTCGGCATCGCCGGCGGTCCGGCCAAGTGCGAGTGGGTCGTCAAGGAGCTCGGCTTCGACGCCTGCATCGACTACAAGGCCGGGCCGATCAAGGACGGCCTGAAGGCGCATTGTCCGAAGGGCGTCGACATCTACTTCGACAACGTCGGCGGCGAGATCCTCGACGCCGTGCTGACCCGGCTGAACCGGCACGCGCGGATCATCATCTGCGGCGCGATCAGCCAGTACAACAACACCGAGGCGGTGAAGGGCCCGGCCAACTACCTGTCGCTGCTGGTCAACCGGGCACGCATGGAAGGCATGGTCGTGTTCGACTACGTCGAGCGCTTTCCGGCGGCGATCGGCGAGCTCGCCGGCTACCTCAAGGACGGCAGGATGACCAGTCGCGAGGACATCGTCGCCGGCATCGAGACTTTTCCCGAGACGCTGCTCAAGCTCTTTCGCGGCGAAAACTTCGGCAAGCTCGTGCTGCAGGTCGCGCAGGCCTAGTCTGCGGCGTGCCGGCGGCGTGCCGGCGGCGGCCGGGGCGCAGGCTAGACTTTGCGATCGAACTCGCGTTCGCACCGGCCGACAGGACGGCTCAGCAGCCCGCACGCATGAGTGACGCCTACGATCCGGATCCAGCCGCGCTTCCCGCCGATCTCCTGCAGGCTTTCGTCGCACACAGCCGCGACCTGCTCGCGCTAAGCGACGGGACCGGCACCCTGCTCTGGGCCAATCGCCGCTTCGCCGGCGCCACCGGCTTCGCCGGCCGCCCCGCAACCTCGTTGCTCGACTTCACTCCGCCCGGCGCGGCCGGATCGGCGAGCCGCCTGTCGTTCGCGCGGATGCTGAGCTCGCCGGGCCCCGACAGCGGCACGATCGAGCTGCGCGGCCCGACGGGCGGCGCATTCTGGGTCGATGCGCATTGCATCCGAATGGGCAGCCGCGTCCTCTGGACGCTCAGTGACGTGACCGAGGCGCGCGCCGTGGCGGCCCGGGCGAAGCGCCAGGACGAGCTGCTCGAGACCGCCCAGGAGTTCGGCCGGCTCGGCATCTGGGAGCGCGAGATCCCGTCGGGCGAAGGCCGCTGGGACAAGTACGTGTTCGGCTTCTGGGGGATCGACCCGGCCGATGGGACGCCGCACCACGACGCCGCGTTCGAGCACATTCATCCGGTGGATCGCGCGCGGATGGTCTATCCCGAGTCGACGCGCCGCGCCGGCCGCTACGCGCAGCGCTATCGCGTCGTCCAGCGCGACGGCACGACGCGCTGGATCCACTCGCAATGGGAGATCAAGAACGGCCCGCGCGGCATTCCCGACCGCGCCATCGGCGTCATGATGGACGACACCGAGACCTACAAGGCGGCGCGCGCGCTGAGCGACGTCAACGCCCAGCTCAAGCTCGCGGTCGACCTCGGCAAGATCGCGATCTGGCGCCGCGACCTGCGCACCGGCCGCATGCATCTCAGCGACGTGGCGTTCGAGCTGCTCGGCATGGCGCCGCGTCCCGAAGGCTTGTCGCTCGACGAGATGCGATCGTTGGTCCATCCCGACGATCTTCCGCTGGTCGTCGCCTCGATAGAACAGACGCTGACGGCGGACCGGCCGATCGACCTGGAGGCTCGCTACCGACGCGCCGACGGCAGCTGGCGCTACCTGCTGTCGCGCCGCGTCGTCGAGCGCGACGCGGCCGGCGAGGCGATCGCGTTGGTCGGCGTCACGCTCGACACGACCCAGCGCGTCGAGCACCTGCGCCAAGCCGAGGAGCTGGCGCGCAGGCTCGACGCCGCATCGCGCGCCGCCGGCGTGGGCATCTGGACGACGACCGCCGATCTCGGCAGCACCGACTGGAACGCCCAGATGTTCGAGCTGTTCGATCGCTGCGCGCCGCCGATGGCGCCGAGCTTTGGTCAATGGCTCTCGGAGTCGGTTCATGCCGACGATCGCGAACGCGTCAGGCGTGAAACGCAGGCGTACTTCGCGAGCGGCGACGGGCCGCACGAGATCGAGTTTCGCTCGCTGCGCAAGGACGGCAGCGAGCGCTGGATCGTCATGCGGGCCGACGTCGATCGCGACACCACCGGCCCGCGCCGCGTCCTCGGCGTCGCCATGGACGTGACCGAGCACCATCGCGCCCTCGAGGCGCTGCGCGAGGCCAGCCATCGTGCTGCGTTCGTCACCCGGCACGCCGGCATCGGCACATGGGAGGCCGACGCCGCCGGCTGCGGGCGCTGGAATGAGCAGATGTTCCGGCTGCGCGGCCTCGCGCCGCGCGAGACCGCGCCGAGCCGCGAGGAGTGGATGGCGCTCGTTCATCCCGACGACGTGTCGCTCGTCCTCGAAGGCTCGCCGGATGCTGCGGCGGCGCTGCTGCCGATGGCCTACGAGTTCCGCGTCCGTCTGCCCGACGGCAGCTATCGCTGGATTGCGTCGCGCTCGGCCCCCGTGCTCGACGAGCTCGGTCGCCAGGTCCGGCGCGTCGGCGTCAACTGGGATGTCACCGAGAACAAGAACGCCGAGCTCGCGCGCCAGCAGGCGGAACTCGCCGAGCGCGAGATCCAGGCCAAGTCGCAGTTCCTCTCGCGCATGAGCCATGAGCTGCGCACGCCGCTCAACGCGGTGCTCGGTTTCACCCAGCTGCTCCAGCTCGAGGCGAAGAAGGAGCGCCACGCCGACCAGCTCGCCAAGCTCGGCCACATCCGCGCCGCCGGCGATCACCTGCTCTCGCTCATCGACGACGTGCTCGATCTCTCGGGTCTCGAGGCGGGCGAGGCCAGGCTCTCCCTGCAGGCGGTCGAGCTGGGCGCGATCGTGCGCGAGGCCTTGCCGCTGCTGCAGTCGCTCGCCGAGCGGCAGGGCGTGGCCCTGGTCGCCAGCGGCAGCGGTGGCCGCGCGCGCGCCGATCCGACGCGACTGCGCCAGGTGCTGATCAACCTGATCTCCAATGCCATCAAGTACAACCGGCGCGGCGGCAACGTCGTGGTCACGACCAGTGACGACGGCAGCGTTGCGACGCTGACCGTGCGCGACACCGGTCGCGGTCTGAGCGCGGAGCAGATCGGCACCTTGTTCGAGCCGTTCAACCGCTTCGGCGTCGAGAACGAAGGCATCGAAGGGACGGGAATCGGCCTGACGATCGTCAAGTCGCTGGTCGACGGCATGGAAGGCCGGATAGACGTGGCGAGCGAGCCGGGCAACGGAACCCAGTTCACGGTCACCCTGCCTGCGGCCGACGCGGCGCCGGCGCCGATCGGGCTTGCCTCCGAAGCGACGCCGACGCCCGGGGCCCGCGCGGCCGATGCCGGCGAGCGGCGCGGATCGATCCTCTACATCGAGGACAACCAGGTCAACGTGCTGCTCGTCGAGGAGCTGGTGAAAAGCCTCGGCGGCCTGGCGATCGTTTCCGAGCTGACCGGATCGGCCGGCGTCGCTCGCGCCATCGCGCTGCGGCCCGACCTGGTCCTGATCGACCTGCAGCTGCCCGACTTCGACGGCTACGAAGTGCTGCGCCGGCTGCGCGCCGACGCGAGAACCCGCACGATTCCTTGCGTCGCCCTCTCGGCCAACGCGATGCGCGAAGACGTCGAGCGCGGGCTGGCGTCGGGCTTCGCCGACTACTGGACCAAGCCGATCGACTTCGCCGTCTTCATCGCCGCGCTCGAACACCGGTTCCCGGGCCAGCGCCGGGCCAGCGCCGAGTCGGCTGTCACCGACTAGCGCGACGAGCGAGAGTTAGCCGGCGGCAGGCTCCAGCAGGCCGCGCTGGCGCAGCATCGGTTCGGGCTGCGCGGCGCGGCCGCGGAAGGCGCGGTACGCGGCATCGGGCTCGATCGAGTTCCCCGACGAATAGATGAATCGCTCGAGCCGCCGCGCGACGTCGCGATCGAACGGATCGCCGGCTTCGACGAAGGCCTCGAAGCCGTCGGCGTCGAGCACCTCGGCCCACAGATAGACGTAGTAGCCCGCGGCGTACGCCGAGCCCGAGAACAGGTGCTGGAAGTGCGTCAGCCGATGGTTGACGCCGACGCCCGCCGGCAGACCGAGGCGCTCGAACTCGGCGCGCTCGAACGCGACGACGTCGATCGGCGCGCTCTCCGTGCGAGCGTGCGCCGCCATGTCGACCAGAGCCGACGCGGCATAGCGCACCGTCTCGTAGCCCTGGTTGAAGTGCCGGGCCTCGCGCAGCCGGTCGATCATCGTGTCAGGAATCGCCGCCCCGGTTCGGTAGTGGCGGGCATGGCGTTTCAGCACCTCGGGCTCCTCGAGCCAGTGCTCGAACAGCTGCGACGGCAGCTCGACGAAATCGCGCAGCACGTTGGTGCCCGAGACGCGCTCGTAGGTGACGTTCGAGAGCAGGCCGTGCAGGCCATGACCGAATTCGTGGAAGAGCGTTCGCGCGTCGTCGAAGCTCAGCAGCGTCGGCGCGCCGGGTGCGCCCTTGGCGAAGTTGTTGTTGTTGACGATGATCGGCAGGACCGGTACACCGCCGTCGCCGCCGTTCTTCGACTGCATCCGGTAGGCGCTCATCCAGGCCCCGCTGCGCTTCGTCGGACGCGCGAAGTTGTCGTGCAGGAACAGGCCGATGGCGACGTCGTCGGCATTGCGCACCTCGTAGACGCGAACGTCGGGGTGGTACGCGGCGATCTCAGGCCGGGCGACGAACGCCAGGCCGAACAGCCGAGCGGCGCAATCGAACGCCGCGCCGACCATGCCGTCGAGCGAGAAGTAGGGCTTGATCTCGGCTTCGTCGAGGTGATAGCGCTCGCGCCGCACCTTCTCGGCGTAGAAGCGCCAGTCCCAGGGCTCGATCGCCGCCGTGCTGCCATGGGCTCTCGCCACCGCCGCGAGCTCGGCGCGCTCGCCTTCGGCACGCGCCCGCGCCGGGTTCCAGACGCGCTGGAGCAGGCCTGCCACCGCGGCCTGGTTCTTGGCCATGGTGTCGCTGAGGGCGAAGTCGGCGTAGCTGGCATAGCCGTGCAGCCGCGCCTGCTCCAGGCGCAGCTGCAGGATCTGTTCGGCCAGGCCGCGGTTGTCGCTCTCGCCCGGATGCTCGCCGCGCGTGGTCCATGCCCGCCATGCCTTTTCGCGCAGATCGCGGCGTTCGGAAAAGGTCAGGAACGGCACGATGTGCGAGCGCGACAGCGTGATCACGGCGACGCCGCCGAGGCCTCGCTCGCCCGCGGCCTGGCGCGCCGCCGCGCGAACGAAGTCGGGCAGGCCGGCCAGGTCGGCTTCGTTCTCGAGGACGAGCTGGAACTCGGATTCGTCGGCGAGCACGTTCTGGCCGAAGCGCGTCGTCAGCTCGGCCAGGCGCTGCATCAGCTCGGCATAGCGGGCGCGCTCGGCCGGCGCCAGCCTGGCGCCGGCGCGAACGAAGTCGAGGTGGTAGCGCTCGAGCACGCGCGTCTGCTCGTCGCTCAGGCCGAGCGACGCGCGCGCGGCGTGCAACGCGTCGATGCGCGCGAACAGGGCCGCTTGCGTGTAGACGCGGCTGTCGTGGCCGGCCAGGACCGGCGCCATCTCGCGCTCGACTGCCTGCAGCGCCGGCGACGTCTCGCTCGAGGTGAGGTTGTGGAACAGCGCGCCGATCCGCTCCAGCCGGCGGCCGGCGCTGTCGAGTGCGGCGACGGTGTTGACGAAGTTCGGCGCCTCGGCCGCGTTGCCGATCGCCTCGATCTCGCCCAGATGCTCGGCCATCGCCTCGGCGAAGGCGGGCGCGAAATGCTCGGCGCGGATCCGGGCGAACGGCGGCAGGCCGTACGGGCCGGTCCAGGGATCGAGCAGGGGATTGCTCATTTCTTCTTCTTCTGGATGTCGTTCAGGTCGCGATCGTCGTAGCGGCGGTTCTCGCACGCCTTGGCATACGCTTCCTGCGAAGCCTGCACCGCTTCGACGTCCTTGTTGTATGCCGTGGCCTTGGCCTGGAACGAATCGACCTGCGCATTGAGCGCTTCGATCTTGGCGTTGTACGCGGCGACAGCGTCGGCCTTGGTCCGGTCGAGCGTGGTCGCCTCCTCGGCAAGAGCGCTGCGGGTGCTGGCGATCTCCGCCTTCTGCGCGTCGCTGGCGGCCTTCGACTTGGCGACGGCGTCGCTGTCGGCGCGCAGCCGCTCCTTTTGCGCCATGCAGTCGCGCAGCTGCGCCTGGGTCAGGATCGCGTCGGGGTTGCTCTTGGTTGGCGGGGCCGGGCTCGGCTTGTCGGCGGCTCGGGTCGGCTGGGCCATGAGCGCGCCGGCGAAGGCCAGCGTGATCGCGGCGAGCGACGATGCGGTAGGACGGCGTGACGAAGGCATGGCGAAAGAGTCGCTGGTCAAAGGCCTGCGGATGATGCCACCACGGGCGAGCGCATCGTCACGAACTCCTCGGCCGCGGTCGGATGGATGCCGAGCGTCGCGTCGAACACGGCCTTGGTCGCGCCCGCCTTCATCGCCACGGCGAAGCCCTGGATCGTCTCGCCGGCATCGGCGCCGACCATGTGCAGGCCGACGACGCGATCGCTCGCGTCGTCGACGACGAGCTTCATCAGAGTCCGCTCGGTGCTCTGCGACAAGGTGTGGCGCAGCGGCTTGAAGTCGCTGCGGTAGACGCGGATCTTGGTGAACCGGGCCCGCGCCTCGGCTTCGGAGAGGCCGATCGTGCCGATGTTGGGATGGGTGAAAACCGCGGTCGGGATGTGCAGATAGTCGACGCGCCGCTCGGCGGCGCCGAACAGGTCGTCGACCAGCGCCATCGCCTCGGCGAGCGCCACCGGCGTCAGCTGGACGCGATCGATGACGTCGCCGATCGCGTAGATGCTAGGAACGCTGGTGCAATAGCGCTCGTCGACGATGACCGCGCCGTTGAGGTCGAGCGCGACGCCGACGGCCTCGAGGCCGAGCCCGGCGACGTTCGGCGCCCGGCCGGTGGCGTAGAGAACCGTGTCGGCGTCGAGGACGCTGCCGTCGTCGAGGGCGACCCGGATCGGCGCGGCATCGCCGCCGGCGGCGAGCGACGTGACCTGCGTGCGCGGTCGGATGACGACGCCCTTCTTGGTCATCTCGGCGGCGACGAAGGCGCGCACGTCGTCGTCGAAGCCGCGCAGGATCTGCTCGCCGCGATAGAGCTGCGTCACGTGCGCGCCGAGGCCGTGGAAGATCGACGCGAACTCGGAGGCGATGTAGCCGCCGCCGACGACGACCAGCCGTTCCGGGAAGCGCGCCAGATCGAAGATCTCGTTCGAGCTGATCGCCAGCTCGCCGCCGGGCACCGCGGGCGGCACCGGCCAGCCGCCGCTGGCGACGACGATGTGGCGGGCGCGATGACGCGCGCCGTCGACCTCGACCTCGTTGACGCCGACCACCTTCGCACGGCCGCGGATGACGGTCGCCCCGGCGCCCGCGAGCAGTTGCCCGTAGATGCCGTTGAGCCGGCTGATCTCGGCCGCACGCCGCGTCTTGAGGGTCGGCCAGTCGAAGCGCGATGCGCCGACGCTCCAGCCGAAGCCGCGCGCCTCGGCGAAGCTCTCGGCGTAGTGCGAGGCGAAGCTGTAGAGCTTCTTCGGAATGCAGCCGAGATTGACGCAGGTGCCGCCGAGCGCCGCGTCCTCGGCGACCGCGACGCGCGCGCCGCGCTCGGCGGCCATGCGGCCGGCGCGAACGCCGGCGCTGCCGGCGCCGATGATGAAGAGGTCGTGTTCGAAGTCGTCGGTGGGGCTCATGCGCGCACCCCGACACTCACTTCTTGAGGGCCTTCGCGAGCAGCTCGGCGACCAGGCCGTTGATGCCATCGGCATGCCCGGAGCTCTTCTCGCGCAGCGTCGCGGCCAGGTCGGCGGGCAGCTTGCACGCGAACGGCACCAGCCCGGCGGCGGCGTCGAGTCGACGCTGCTCGCGCCGATCGACGACCTCGCTCGCGCCCTGACCGAAGCGGCCGGCGGCGCCGGCCACCTTCATCTGGCCGCCGATCTTCTTCGCCAGCTGCTTGTCGAGATCGGACTTCTTCATGCTCATGATCGTTGCCGGTGATTCGCCAGGAAGCGATTGTGGCGTGCTGTGGCACAGTCGGCCGATGGCCCAGAAAGCGACGGTCTGCAGGGCCGCGGTGCAGATCGCCGACATCGATCGCGGTATCTACGGCAACCACGCCGTCACACTCGCCCGTCATCCGTCCGAGACCGACGAGCGGATGATGATCCGGCTGCTCGCGTTCGCCCTCAACGTTCCAGCCGACGACCATGGCGGCACGCTCGACTTCGCCAAGGGCATGTGGGAGCCGGAGGAGCCAGAGCTGTGGCACAAGGACCTGACGGGCAGGCTGCTGCACTGGATCGAGGTCGGTCAGCCTGAGGAGCGGCGCCTGGTCAAGGCGAGCGGCCGGGCCGACCGCGTCAGCGTCTATGCCTTCAGCCCTGGCGCGCCGGCATGGTGGGCGGCGCTGTCCGGCCGCGTCGGCCGCGCCGGCAATGTCGAAGCGTGGCTGATTCCGTCCGAGCAAAGCCGGGCATTGGCGTTGCTGGCGCAGCGCAGCATGCAGCTCCAGGTCAATCGCCAGGACGGCGCGATCTGGATCGGCGACGGCGAGCGATCGGTCGAGATCCAGCCGACCCGGCTCGATGGCGCGGCCCGATGAGCGCTGCCCTGCCCATCGAGGCTCAGGCGGTCCTCGACTTCTGGTTCGGCATGCCGGCGAGCGCCGAGTTCGGCCGATCGCGCAAGGCCTGGTTCGCCAAGGACGTTGCCTTCGACCAGACGATCCGCGATCGCTTCGGCACGCTCGTCGAGCAGACCCTGCGCAGCGAGCACGACGACTGGGCCGACGACCCGCGCTCGGCGCTGGCGCGGATCATCGTCCTCGACCAGTTCACGCGCAACGCCTTTCGCGGCACGGCACGCGCCTTTGCCGGCGATGCGCTCGCGCTTGCCGCGGCCAGCCGGATGGTCGGAGCCAGAGACGACGAGTCGTTGGCGCCGTTCATGCGCACCTTCGTCTACCTTCCCTTCGAGCATGCCGAAGGCCTGGCGATGCAGGACGAGTCGGTGCGCCTGTTCAGGCGGCTCGTCGGCGACGGCGACGATCCGGCAAAGCTCGTCGACTTTGCGCTGCGTCACCGCGCGATCATCGAGCGCTTCGGCCGCTTTCCTCATCGCAACGATCTCCTCGGCCGCCAGTCGACGGCCGAAGAGATCGCCTTTCTCGCACAGCCCGGCTCGGGCTTCTGAAACGGCTCAGCGCCGATACGGGTTGTCGGGCTGCCGGTCGTAGCGATTGGGGACGCCGTCGCGATCGCGGTCGCCACGACTCCAGCCGCCGCGCGTCAGGTGCCAGCGGCCGTTCTCCTGGACCCAGGTCGGCTGCGAGTAGTGGTATCCGGGACGAGCGCGGACCCAGGTGCCGTTGACCCAGACATGGCGCTGGCCGCGCCAGTCCCAGTAGCCCGGCACCCAGGCGTAGCCCGGGCGCACGACCGGAATCGCTTCTTGGCGCGGCGGTGGCGGCGCGATGCGCACGTCGACATAGGTCTGTGCCGCGACCGCTCCCGCCGAGAATGTCGCCGCTGCTAAGACTCCGATGGCCAAGGGCCGATATTTCGCAAGCATTGGATGTCTCCGTTATGGCTGACATCCCATGATGAATTGCGGTCCGGCGCGGATGCGTCGGAATTCGCTTGCAACGCGCGTAGGGATCGTCCGGGTCTGGTGTCGGTGACTTTCGCTTTGTGAACGAACGTATCGGCACCCGCGCCGAACGGCGCGCGAATGGCAGCGAGACCTTTCGGCAGCGCCCTGGGTTTCAGTGGTTGTCGCGTGGCACGAATGCGCCGCGCTTGCCGACCAGGAACGAGAGATCGGCGCCCTGGTCGGCCTGCA
>Ga0068864_100001913_pt1 | contig 17093 bp, 14 predicted proteins | sample KBSSwiS72_FD_66586 | JGI IMG/M metagenome (GOLD analysis project Ga0068864, IMG submission 66586) | Switchgrass rhizosphere microbial communities from Kellogg Biological Station, Michigan, USA - KBS Switchgrass S7-2 | ecosystem: Host-associated > Plants > Roots > Rhizosphere > Soil ... | reverse complement strand
CCGTAGCGATCTCGCCGCCCCGTATGGGCCGGTCGCTGCCCATACGGCATGGGCATTGCAGGCTCGCGGTGACATGTCGTGGCAAGGCGTCGGCCCTGGCGAGCCTGTGTACGGCTTTGGGCGTGACGGCTGGTCGGTGAGGGGTATCGAGCCAATGCCGGGCGGGTCCAGGCGCCGGAGTCACCGGCCGCCAGGGCCACGCTCCTATTGGGGCTGCCATGACCGGCCGGAGGGGTACGCACTATCGCCCGGTTGTCCAGCCTGAGCCGACGCGCTGCTCAGCGCCCGGACCTTACCTCCGGGAGCGGACACCATCAGCTTGATCAATTCCTCGGTGACGCGGGGCTCAAGGCCCTCGGTATGCCCCTTGTCCAGCCGCACCACGTCCGCGATCACCCGCCCGTCGCGCCCGTTGGCATAGACGTATACCTGCGCTGTCCCCGGCGCGGGCTTGCGGCCCCAGCTCAAAGTCGGGTTCGCGTCCCAGCGTGCGTCGTGGATTTTGCCTGGCTGGTCGTCCACCACGTCAGGCTGCCGGACGCGCGGCCCGGCGCCATAGCGCTCGGCCCACGGCGAGGTGTCCGGTAGCGAGGCGATCTCGTGCTCACCAGTCGTGAAGATGAACGAGAAGTCGGCCGCCGGCGTCGGCGGACGCTGAAAAACGCCGCGGCGGGCCATCGCTTCGTCGAAGGCCCTCCGTTCCTCCTCCGTCCGCGGTGGACCGAAGTCAGGCGCCCGTTCAGCTGGTCCGAGGCGGCCGCCGGACAGGCTGAGCCAGCCGTCCACCCGGTCGGCGAAATAGTCAACGCCCGCAAGCAGCCGCTGCGATGTCATGCCGCCCTGGGAGTGGCCCGCCAGCCAGAAGGCGCGCACGCTGCTGCGCCCGAGCCGATCGAGGACCGACTCGACCAGACCGACCAGGTACTCGTCGTCAGCGTCGGCCGCCCAGTGCCGGCTCGGCTCTCTGGTGGCCGCCGAGGGAGTTGCTACCACCAGGCGGTACTGATCCACGTAATCGCAGGCTGGGAAGTACTCCCGCTGCCAGTACCCGACCGAACCACCTCCGTGCAGATTCAGCACGAACGTGACCTCCTCGCCGGGGGCCAGGCCCGACGGCACATCGAGGTAGCACTTCCGGTCGGTCATGGCATCAACGACGGTTGTCTCCATCCGGTGCGCCCTTCTTCGCGCTGGCTGCCCCCGGCGGCCGGAACGCCGTGCCCGACTTGATGCTAACCACGCATTGGTCGATGTCCACCCCCGTCGAGACGCCCGTCGAGTGACATGGGTCGGCTACGCGTTACCTGTCGCCCGAGATGTAGTTGGTCAATGCCGAGCGCTCGCGCTCAAGCTCATCGATCCGGTTCTTCACGACGTCGCCGATACTCACCAGCCCGCTCAAGGCGCCGTCCGTCACGACCGGCAGGTGCCTGAACCGGCGCTCGGTCATGATCCTCATGACGTCCTCGAGTTGGGTGTCTGCACCGACCGTCAGGACGTCGGCCGTGAAGATGGCCGAAACTGGCTCAGAGACAATCTCGGGGCCACGTTCGGCCAGCGCCCGCACGACATCCCGCTCACTGACGATCCCCTCGACGCTACTCCCCCGCTCAGATACGACCGCGGCGCCGATCTTGTGTTCGGCGAGCACGGTCAGAAGGTCGCGCACGCTCGTATCTGGCGTCACGGTGATGACCTGTGTCCCCTTGATTCGGAGCACGTCGGCGATGCGCATTCTTACCGCCTCCTCGGTTGCTGCCGCGGTCGTGGCACCTGTTGAGGCTAACGTTCAACGAACGCGCGCGCACTCATGACGCGAACTGGAGGATCGCCGCCTCGGGTCCGTCAGCTTGACCACCAACCTCGCAACGTTGCTGCGTCCACGCCCTCGCGAACACGCATCCACTGTGGACTCCCCTGGCCGGACCGAACGACCCGCGTCATAGACCTTGCTTCACAACCGACCGCGGCGGCGGGTCGCTGAGCGGTGCACACGAGGAATCCCTCGGTCTGTGTCGGTTTGGCCGAGGAATCAGCGGGCCGGGACGTAGCGTCGATTCATGGACCCGACCATCGGGACTGTGGGATCACGAGATGTCGGGTGAGGACCGCGATCAGTGGTGCGCCGCTCTAGAGACGGGTGTGAACGGTGGGGACCTCGCGAACACGTTGCCCGCTGGGCAGGGGGTGGACACCACGGACGTTGCGGGTCCGCTGAGCCGGTCGATCGATGCGGACCTCCAGGCCTACATCGCGGAGGAATGCTGCAAACGCCTACGTTGACGTCCGCGGCGCTCAACCGGGCACGTATGCGAAAGGAAGGCGACATGCCGGCAGTCACGGTCGAGAATGTGTTGGCGCTGCCTCGTATCCCCCACGGCTCTTCGGGACCACGCCCGGTTGTTGCGGTGACGACAGCACCGAGCGGGTTGGAGGGTGAGGGCTTCCCTGTGCGTCGAGCATTCGCCGGAGCAAGCCTGACCGCCTTGGATCCGTTCGTGCACATGGACCAGATGGGAGCGGTCGACTACGCGCCAGGCGAGCCCAAGGGCACCCCTTGGCATCCACATCGAGGGTTCGAGACCGTGACGTACATGATCGACGGGACCTTCGCGCACCAGGACTCCCACGGGGGCGGCGGCCTCATCACCGACGGGGCCACCCAGTGGATGACCGCCGGCGCGGGAATCCTCCACATTGAGACCCCACCCGAGGACATGGTCCGCTCGGGCGGGCTCTTCCATGGGATCCAGCTCTGGGTCAATCTGCCGGCCAAAGACAAGTTGATACCACCCGCCTACCAGGGGCTGGAGGCGGACACCGTGACGTTGCTGGCCTCCGCCGACGGTGGCGCGCTGGTCCGTGTCATCGCCGGTGAGGTGGCCGGGTATCGCGGGCCGGGCTCGACGCACACGCCGATGGCGCTCGTCCATGCCACCGTGTCTCCCGGCGCACAACTCGAACTTCCCTGGGAGCCAACCTTCAACGCGTTGGTGTATGTACTCGACGGCTCGGGGAAGGTCGGGGACGCTCGGCGGCCGATCCGCGGTGGCCAACTGATCGCGTACGGTCCAGGGGACTCGGTGGTGGTACGCGCCGACGCACGCCAGGAACCCGGCCGCCCGACCCTGGAGATCCTGATCCTGGGTGGTGAGCCGATCCGTGAGCGGGTGATGATGTTCGGACCGTTCGTGATGAACACGAAGGCTCAGATCGTCCAAGCCTTGGACGACTTTGAGGCCGGCCGGCTCGGTACCGTTCCCCCCGACGCCCTGATGCCGCCTGGACCGGACGCCAACCCGATCCGAGCCGACCACACCGGCATCTGAGCCACGGTTCGCGCGGCGCTCTGTCGTTGTCGACCACGGCAAAGGTCCACTTCGGACAGTTCGAGGTGCCTCGCCGTGCGCGTCAGGCGGTGACCAGAGCCGGATAGGCCACGCTGAGGTCGCCCGACAGCGCGTTCTTGAAGACCCGGCTCGTGTCGTCGGCCAGTACCTCGTGCCGACCGTCCTCGATTCCGTTGAGCGCGGCCTGGGCAACGATCCGCGGGTCGATCTTCGGTACCGCCAGATGGGCCACCATATCGGTGTCCATGAACCCGACATGCAGGGCGACCACCTGCGTGCCCTGGCTCAGCAGGGCCAAGCGCAGTGCATTGGTGAGCGACCACGCGGCCGCCTTTGAGGCGCTGTATCCGGCGGCGGCGGGCAGAGTCACGAAGGACAGGGCTGACAGCACGTTGAGCATGGCCCCGCCGCCGTTTGCCCCCAGGATCGGCGCGAATGCGCGGGCGACGTCGGCCGTACCGAAGACGTTGGTGTTGAAGTCGGACCGGATGCGATCGCTGTCGGACGCGGTCAGCAGCGAGCCGCCGCTGCTGGTGCCGGCGTTGTTGATGAGGAGCGTGACATCGCCGGCGAGCGCTGCCGCGGCGGCCACCGCGCCGGGGTCGGTGATGTCGAGCGCCACCGGGACAACGCCCGGTTCGGTGATGGTGTGCGGGTCGCGCGCCCCGCCGTAGACCTTGGCCGCGCCCCGTTCGAGCAGCGCGCGGGTGAACTCACGGCCCAGACCGCGGTTGGCCCCGGTCACGAATGCGACGGACTTCTCGATGCGCATGACGATCCTCCAAGTAAACCGATCGGTACCAGGCGACGCTAGCACCGCGGTGGCCAGTTGGTAAACCGATCGGTACCATGAATGGCGTGACCACTGCCACACACGCCACGGGAGGGCGCGGGGCGCGCGAGCGGATTCTGCGCGCCGCGACTCAGCTGTTCTACCGGCAGGGCATCAACTCGACCGGCATCGATGAGCTGGCCCGGGCCGCGCACGTGTCGAAACGCACCCTGTACCAACACTTCGCCAGCAAGGACGAGCTCGTGGCGGCGTACGTGCAGGGCATGTCCCAATCCGGTCCGACCGCTCCCGCCGGGCTGCTCGAACCGGCGGCCGCGCCGGCCCGGGACCGACTGCTCGCGGTGTTCGACATCATGGGCCACGACCGGGTACCGACCGGCTGCCCGTTTCTCAAGGCGTCAGCTGAGATCGCCGACCCACGCCATCCGGCCCGGGTCATCTCAGCTCGCAGCAAGCAGGAATTCGTGGACGCCCTGATCCGCCTCGCCGCCGAGGCGGGTGCGGCCGAACCCGACGCGCTCGGTCACCAGATAGCGCTGCTCTTCGACGCCGCCCAGGCCCAGGGGGTGGCGCTGAACTCGGCCCAGCCGGCCGCCTACGCCCGCTCGCTCGCTCGCGAACTCATCGACCGGGCCGTCGACTAGCCACAATGGACGTGAGAATCGTTCCAGCCAACGCCGGCGGCTGCCGAGCGAGGTCAAACAAACGACCGGATCTGCCGGTGAGAGGACGGCCACCCCGCATCGTTGTCGTGTTGCCCGTTCAGCACCGTTAGCGTCGTAACCATGCTGCAGGTGACACCGAACGGACCGTGGGGCAAGGATGTGCACCCGAACACGCCCGTATCGTTAGGTGAGTTACTGGCAGATCTTCGAGAATGCTTCCGAGTCGGAGCCACCGGCGTGCACCTGCACGTGCGGGACAGGTCCGGAGCGGAGACCTTGGACCCAGCCGTCGTCAACGAAACATGCCGTCAGACGCGGAACCTCGCCGCCGAAGTCGGTGTCCTGGCCGAGATCGGCCTGACCACCGGCGAGTGGATCGTCCCCGACCTGGCGACTCGCATCGCAATGATCCGGGAGTGGGAGGGAGTCGACTGCGCCACGGTCAACCTGTCGGAACAGGGCTTCGAAACCGTCATGCAGGTCATGCTGGACGTAGGCATCGGCATCGACGTCGGGCTCTGGGCGCCGGACGAGATGGACGCCCTGCTCGCTTCCGGTTTCCTCTCACACGTTCAACGGATCAGCATCGAGCTTGCTCCAGGCGAGCCCTACCGCCTCAGTGGTGAGCCGTCAGCGCTGGCGCAACAGGTCAATGATGCGCTCGATACCGTGGGGTCCGCCTGCCCGCGGCTGACGCACGGCATGAATGACTGGACCTGGCCGTTGGTAGCTGACGCGTTCCGCCGGGGTCATCACACCCGTGTCGGCTTCGAAGACTCGGTGTACCTGCCTGACGGCTCGAAGGCACAAAGCAACGCTCACCTGGTTCGGGCCGCTCTCGCGCTGCAGGCAAGCATCGCGACTGACGCCGGCGGTGATGCGTGACCCGGCCAGAGCGGCATTGCAAGAAGAAGCTGTCGAAAGCCGTCACGGCACGTCGCACACGATCTCCCGGCCAGATGCGAGGTACGTGCGAAAACAGGCCCGCGACGTCCGACATGTCCGGCAACGTGGTCCGATGACGGTCCCGTTGTCCGCGCCGCTACGCTCGATCAGGGGGTGATCGTGCAGATCCGGCTGCTCGGTGGGTTCATTGTGGAGCGTGGTGGTCAGCCCGTCGATCCCGGGGCGTGGCGGCTCCGCAAAGCGCGGACGCTTGTGAAGCTCCTGACGCTCCAGGGTGATCAGCGGCTGCACCGCGATCTCCTCCTCGCCGCGCTCTGGCCTGACCGGGACCAGGGTTCAGCGCTCAACAACCTCCACCAGGCACTGCACGTCGCGCGACGGGCGCTCGCCGGCGACGGGCCGACCGACGGGTTGCTGGAACTGCGCAACGACGTCGTGGTGCTGCAAGCGGACGGCCTGGTCGAGGTCGACGTGCGGCGCTTCGAGAAGTTGACTACCCACGCCCGGGCCAGCGGTGATCTGGTCGACCTGCGTGCGGCGGTGGAGGCATACACCGGTGATCTGCTTCCCGAGGACCGGTTTGAACCCTGGGCCGCGCAGCCACGGGCGGAGCTGCGTCACAGCTTCTGCGACCTGCTCACGGATCTGGCCGAACAGGCGGCCGCGAAGGGCAACGAGGCGGAGGCGCTGGACGCGGCGCAACGTGCGTTGGCGGTCGATCCGCTGCACGAACGGGCGGTCCGAGCCCTGATGCGACAGCACGCGGCGACGGGCCGGCGGTCCGAGGCGTTGGCACGGTACGAGCGCTTGCGTGACGACCTGAAGGCCACGTACGGTACCGATCCCGACCCGGCGACCCGACGCCTCTACCGCGACCTGCTGACCGGAGGCATCGAGGTTGAGCCGGCGCGTCCCGCCGAACGACCCCGGCACAACCTGCCTGCCACGCTCACCAGTTTCGTTGGGCGCGAAAGGGAGATAGCCGATATCCAGCGCCTTCTGACCCAGACCCGCCTCCTTACGCTCACGGGGGTGGGCGGCGCTGGCAAGACGCGGCTCGCCGAGGAGATGGCCCGCCGGCTCGTCGGGTCCCATCCCGATGGGGCCTGGGTGGCCGACCTGGTTCCGGTGACGGATCCGCGCGTCCTGCCCGACGCGGTCGCGGCCGCGCTCGGGCTGGAACCGGCGGCCGGCCCCGATCCGCTGCGCGCGCTGGCGACCCGGCTGGCCCCGTGCAACCTGCTCCTGGTGCTCGACAACTGCGAGCACCTGCTCGCGGCGTGTGCCGCGCTCGTCACCGCGCTGCACCGCAGCTGTCCGGACGTCATCGTGCTAGCGACGAGCCGCGAGCCGCTGCACGTGCCTGGCGAGGTCACCTTCCGGGTACCATCCCTTGAACTCCCCGAGCCCGAGGACGCCAACGATCCCAGCCGTCTGGAAGGCCTCGCCTCGGTCCGGCTCTTTGTCGACCGGGCCCACGACGTGCGGCCCGGGTTCGCTCTCGACGCCGACAATGCTAAGTCCATTGTGGAGATTTGCCGGCGCCTCGACGGCATTCCGCTTGCGCTCGAGCTCGCCGCCGCCCGGGTATCCCACCTGGAGCCGGTTGAGATCGCCGAGCGGCTGGGCGAGGCGCTTGTCCTGCTCGGTCGTCGTGGCCAGATCACCAGGCATTCGACGCTGCGAGCGGCACTCGAATGGAGCCACGCGCTGCTGTCCGACGACGAGCAGGTCCTCCTGCGGAGGCTGTCGGTCTTTGCCGGAAGCTTCTCCCTGCCGTCGGCCGAGCAGGTGTGCGCGGACGATCGACTTGCCCAGGCCGACGTTCTGGACTGCCTAGGACGGGTCGTCGACAAATCCCTCGTGCAGGTCGAGCGCGCGGGCGACCGCTCTCGGTACCGTCTACTTGAGACGATCCGGCAACTCGCCCGGGAGCGACTGGTCGCCGCCGACGAGGCCGAGATCTTGGAGGCCGCCCACTGCCGGCATTTCCTGGCCCTGGCACGGGACCAGGACCCGGAGCGGGCGGTCCGCAGTGTCGTCGAGCGCCCGCAGTTGCTCGACGTCGACCACGACAACCTGCGGGCCGCCCTAGGCTGGGCGCTGCGCCATGACCACGATCGGGCACTCCTGCTGGGAGTCAGTCTGTGGCGCTACTGGCTCGCCCGAGGTCACTTCGTCGAAGGCGTCACCTGGCTCGAACAGATCCTCGACGTTGCCGTGACACCGTCGCCGGAGCGGGGCCGGGCGCTGTTCGCCCTCGCCATCCTCGACGCCCGCCGGGGCCGCAGCGACCGCATTCCGGACCTCGGCCGCGCGAGTGTCGCGGTCGCGGAGGAAGTGGGTGACCCGGTCGACGTCGTGTTCGCGCGGGTTCTGCGGGGCACCCTGCTCCTGGGGCTGGCCGGCCTGGAGGAGCCGGAGGGGATCGCCGCCGCCGCACTCGCCGAGGCTCAGCGGCTGAAGGCGGCCCCGGTGGTCGCGGCCGCCCGTGGACTGGCGGCCATGGCAGCCACTATCCGTGAGGACGTGGCGGTGGCCCAACAGCGATACGTCGAATGCCTCGCCGATCTCAGCCTGGTCGATGCTGGAACCGGACCGTTCTTCCCCGCGGTGACGATGTCCGGTCCACTCATCCCGGTCGGCGCGAGGCGGGTCGTGGTGTTCGAGGAGTCCTGGCTGGTGGGCCGGCGCGGCGACGCGATCCAGGCGCAGGGGTACGCCTTGTCGGGGCTCGCCAACGTCCATCGGCTCGCGGATGACCTCGACCGTGCGCTCGAGGCGGTGCGTCGCTCGGCCGACATCTTCGCCGAGGTTGACGACGGCGCGGGTCTGGCCCTGGCGCTCAACCAGCTGGGATGTGTCGAGCGCGACAAGCGCCTGTTCGACGCGGCCGACGAACACCTGCGCGAGGCGCTGCGGATTCGTGAGTACCTTGGGGACCGCCGCAGCGTGAGTCTGACCCTGGCCAATCTCGGACTGCTGTCGGCGGCGGCCGGTGACCACCACGAGGGGCGACGTGTGGCTCGGCTGGCTCTCGACCACGGCGAGGCCGTTGACGACGGACCAGGTACGGCGGGCGCGCTGCTGACCCTCGCAGTGGTCGAGCTGTTCGCTGACAATCCGCACGCAGCTCGCGCCCTCGTCGACCAGGCGGTGGAGGCGTACCGCCCGCAGGGGTACCTGCGACTGGAGGCGTGGGCCCGCCTGCTCGCCGCGGAGCTCGCGCTCGAAGCAGGTGACATGGAGTCAGTCATCCGGCATGGTCGCCCCGCAGTGGACATCTTCGCCCGCGTGGGCTGCCGGCTCGGCATCGCCCGGGCAGCTGCTCTGCCGTTGCCCGGACGGGACGCTAAGCGCCCTCGCTCATCGCCTGCTAAGGCGCAATAAGGGGGTGCGCAGGCCGTCGTCCTAGCGTCGTACTCATCCAGTCATCAACAGGAGGAGTAACCATGACCACGAAGGACGCGCTTGGCGAGGCCACCCTGGGCGAGTTCGCCCAGTCGCTGCGTGGCGAGCTGCTCCGCCCGGGGGATCCGTCGTACGACGAGGCGCGATCGATCTGGAACGGTGCGCATGACAAGAAGCCGGCGCTGATCGTCCGGTGCCACGGTGTGGCCGACGTGCTGGCCGGCGTCGAGTTCGCTCGCAGTGAGGGTCTGACCATCGCGGTGCGGGGCGGCGGGCACAGCATCCCGGGCTTCTCGACCAGCGACGGCGGTGTGGTCCTCGACCTCTCGCCGATGAACGCTGTGCGGGTCGACCCGAACCGGCGGACCATCACGGCGCAGGCCGGCTGCCTGTGGAGCGATGTTGACGCGGAGGCGCAGGCGTTCGGGCTCGCCCTCACCGGTGGCCTCGTCTCCACCACGGGAGTCGCCGGATTCACGCTCGGCGGAGGGATCGGCTGGCTGGTTCGTCGCTGTGGGCTGACGTGTGACAACCTCGTCGGGGCCGACATCGTGACCGCAGACGGCCAGTACCTGCATGTCAGCGAGGACGAGCACCCGGAGCTGCTCTGGGCACTTCGGGGCGGGGGTGGCAACTTCGGCGTCGTCACCTCGTTCGAGTTCCGGGCACACGAGGTCGGTCCAACCGTGTACGCCGGCATCGTCTTCTACCGGGGCGAAGATGTGGCTGCGGTGCTCCAGGGTTTCCGTGAGGCCGCGGCGGCCGCGCCGGACGAACTGTCGATGGCGGTCAACCTGACCACCGCGCCGCCGCTGCCGTTCCTGCCGGAGGAGGTCCACGGCAAGCCGATCATTGCCGTGCTCGGCGTCTTCTCCGGGCGGGCTGAGGACGGCGACGCGGCGACGCGGTCGTTCCGTGGGCTCGCCCCGGTCGTCGTCGATCTGTTCAGCCCGATGCCCTACCTGGCGATGCAGGGGCTGCTCGATCCGCTGTACCCGCGGGGAATGTGGAACTACTTCCGCTCGGCGTTCTTCGCCGATCTCGACGACGCGACCGTCAAGGCACTGATGTCGTCCTACTCGCAGGTACCCAACGAGGTGTCCGAACTTCACATCCACCACCTCGGCGGCGCGATGGGTCGGGTATCTGGTGACGCCACGGCCTTTGGTACCCGCGACCGCGACTTCATCCTCAACGTGGTGGCCCGGACGCCTGGTGCGGAGGGCTTCGACGGAGTCGTCGAGTGGGCTCGCTCGACGACCGCCAAGCTCGGACCGGACGCGGCGTCCTATGTGAACTTCACCGGTGAAGCGAGCGAGGACCGGGTACGGGCGTCCTACCCGGCCGCGACTTACGCCCGGCTCGTGGCAGTGAAGGACCGCTACGACCCCACCAACCTGTTCCGGCTCAACCAGAACATCCCGCCATCGGTTGGCGCGAGCCGGTAGTGGCTGGCCGAGCGCACGGCGTGCCGCCCGCGGTTTGCGGGCGGCACTCCCGTGTCCAGTGCTGCTTCGGTGAAGTGGGGCCCGCGCACCGATCGACATGATTGAGTGTCGGTCCGCCAGGTCCGTTGTGCGCCACCCTGACCGGCCGAAACGCCGACGCAGACGCAACGGCGTGGAGGCGAACCCCGCAGGTCGGCACGCCCTTGGACTGGGCTCTTTATGCATGAATTGAGCAGATCTGACCCTCGCTCGAGTCGGCAGCGGGGCAAGAAATACTGTGGCAAGACTCACGACGCTCGATAGGCGGTCGGTATGCAAAGCGTGACGCACCGTAGTCGCAAAGCCGACAGCTTGGGGCGACACGGAATGGCCGATGATTGGCCGCCACGGCCAGTTACGTTCCACATGCTCCACGTAAACACCTGGGTGCGTTAGAACAGACTGTCGCCACAACCGCGTGGCGATCAGCGTGCCGGTTCACGCACCGGCTAGCGGAAGGATTGCCCCGAGGCCCATGCCTGGTCCCGCCCACCTCGGTGGCATTTCATGAGACAACTTCAACAGGAACGGGCAGGAACGAGGAGCGACGTGTCGGCGGTGGTCTGAGCCAAACCGGCGAATCTCGTTGTGAGTGTCCACTTCGGACACACATGCGAAACAGATCCGCCGACACCGTCCACCTCGTGGCATTCCGGAGGGAACCCGTTCGTGATCGAGAGTGTGCTCAACCTGACCGACCGCACCGGGCGAGGACGTCGCCTGATCGGAAGCCACCGCGTCGGCCTGCAGTTGATCGGTCGGCGCCGCGGTCGACGGCTCGAGGAGGAGGCGGCCGAGGTCGCCGAGATCGACCGTTGGCTGGCGGATATGCGCAACCAACCCAACATGGTCCTGTACCCAGCGCACCCCACGTCCGCGACACCAGTGCATCCGGTGCCCGAGGGACGGGCGCGGACCAAGAAACGTCGCCGGTAGATATCTGGCCCCTGACGCCAGTCACGGCTCGGCAGGTTGCACCGCTAGGCTCCGCCGTGGCCGATGCCCCGGACGTCCGCCGTCTTCGGACCTTCCAGCCAACTCGTCGGCTCGGCGGGGTTATGCGCGCGACCTGGTCGTTCGGCCGGTTCCGTTGCCGCGTTTCGGAGGCTCTGGCGTTGCCGGGGTACGTGGTGGCACGGGAGTGGACACGATGATGGAGCTGATGGTTTGACCGTAGAGCAGGAACTGGTCGAGGACGGCTTCGAGGGCGCCGATGGCGGGTACGTGGATCTTGAGCAGAAAGCAGTCCTCGCCCGAGATGCGGTGGCACTCGCTCACCTGGGACGTCCGAGCGGCAAGCTCGGCGATCTTGGGTAGCTGCCCGGGACCAGGTCGGATCCGCACCCAGGCGGCGACGGGCAGACCGATCGCTGCCGGGTCGATGTCGACGCGATAGCCGCGGATCACGCCGGCCTGCTCCAGGCGGGCAAGGCGCTCGCGGACAGCAGGTGCGGACATGTTGACTCGGCGGGCGAGTTCAGCGGCGCTGGCGCGCGGGTCCGCGCTCAGTGCCTCAAGCAGCCGAACGTTGGTGTCGTCGAGCAGGCTCTTTCCATCTGGAAGGCCGACTGGCAATTTCGGTGCGCGAGCGGTCATTGTCATGCCCACGTTCCTTCGATCACGCCTGGTGGCAGACAGTTTCTCCTTCGAAGATACTGACATGCCGCGATCTCAGGCCATCCCGCGTCGCGCAGCGTCGACGGCCGATGTCGTGCATCGGGTGCCGCCGCATGCTTACTTCGGCCTCAGCGCGATGTTTCACTACCTCGGGCCCGCGTTCGCGGTGCTGCTGTTCGCCCGCGTGGATGCCCTCGGCGTGATGTGGCTCCGCATCGCGTCCGCGGCGCTGGTGTTCGCGGTCTGGCGGCGCCCGTGGCGGCTGTGGCGGCGCCTCGACCGGCCCACCCGCGGGTTACTGGCGGGATGGGCGGCGGTGCTCGCGGTGATGAACAGTTCCTTCTACCTCGCCCTCGAACGGCTGCCGTTGGGCACCGTCGCGGCGATTGAGTTCCTGCCCGTCATCGTGCTGGCCGCCTTCGCGGCCCGGATCTGGCGCAACACCGTTGCGCTCGTGTGCGCCGTGACAGGGGTGTATGTGCTCGCTGACGTGCGGCTGGTCGCCGAACCGGTCGGCATCGCGTTCGCCGCCGCCAACGCTGTGCTGTTCGCGCTGTACATCGTGCTTGGCCACCGGGTGGCCCGCAGCGAGCAGGTACCGGGTATCGACGGGCTCGCGATCGCGATGCTGCTCGCCGCCGCAATCGCCGTGCCCCTCGGAATCACCGGCGCCGCGCCGGCGTTCACCGACCCGGTCGCGCTGGCCGCCGGCATCGGTGTGGGTGTGTCCTCGTCGGTCATCCCGTACGTCACGGACCAACTCGCCATGTCCCGCCTGCCGCGCGCCACCTACGCGCTCATGGTGTCCCTCCAGCCGGCCATCGCCACGGTCATCGGCGTCGTCGTGCTGACCCAGATTCCGACCGCCAAGGAGATCGTCGGCGTGGTGCTGGTCGTCGCCGGCGTCGCCGTTCACCAGACCGTGCCGCACCGGACGGACGCGGCCGCACAGACTGGCTGAGCGAGGAAGTCCGCCGCGTGCTCCCCCAGTGCAGTCGCCCAGAACGCGAGCTGAGCATCCAGCGCGTGTGGTCCACACCTGGTCCACACACCGTGGTGGGATCTTGGACGGCGAGGTGACCGCTCCCCCGGACCGTCGGTCACCAGTAGGCGTCGAGGAGGTGACCGCGCTCGGCCCAGAACACGCACCACCGGCCGGCCGAGTGGGCGACGTCGACCCGGTGCTCGACGGACCAGGTCGTTGGCGGGACGGCACCGGCCGCGAACTCCTCCAGTGTTGGAGTCAGTTGCGTAGGCTGAGCAGGGTCCACGACGCAGGCGGTACCACCAATGTGACCTGGCCGTCGTCTATTTCGATCCCCGCCAATTCTCGTGGCACGACATTGTTCGGTTGCGTGCTGGTGTTGACCGCGTCGGGGTCGGGCCCGGCGATCGTGAGCGCCGTCTCGATACGGGATGCTGCGGTTGCGCGGGCGTCCACCGCGACCATGACTGGATCGTCGACGCTGCGGTTGATCATGTAGACGACTGTGCTACCACTGTCCCGGTCGTGGGTGGCGATCGCGTCGACGAGGCTGATGTCGCCGTGCCGCGTCTCGTGTGTGTCGGCCTTGAGTCCGACGTCGAGCACATCACCGTGAGCGTGCCTTGATGTGAGCGCGAACGGATGGAACGTCGCTTGCGGCCATGCCGGTCCACCCGGCTCGGTTCGTATCGGTGCGATGACATTCACCAGCTGCGCCAGGCAGGCGACCGCGACCCGGTCGGCATGACGCAGCAGAGCAATCAACAGCCCGCCGACAACGACAGCGTCGAGCAACCGGTAGTCGTCCTCGATCAGGCGAGGTGCTTCCGGCCAGTCTGTTCGGGTGGGAGCCGCTTGCCAGGCGGCGATGTCCCACACGTTCCACTCGTCGAACGAGACCATCAGCCGCCTGCTGGTGCGCCGACGGGCCGCTGCTGCGTCTGCCAGGTCCGTGACGGCTGTGATGAAGCCGTCCATGTGGGCGCCGGACGCCAGGAACGACTGCCTGTCGTCGTCTTGGATCTGGTAGTAGGCGTGGCACGAAATCATGTCGACTACGTCGTACGTCTCGTCCAGCACCGCACTCTCCCAAACGCCGAAGGTCGGCATGTCCCAGCTGGAGCTGCCGCACACAATCAGCCGAGCGTCGGGCGTCAGGGCTCGCAGCGCGTGCGCGGTCTGGGCGGCTAGCCTGCCGTACTCGTGGGCTGACGTGTGGCCGAGTTGCCACGGCCCGTCCATCTCATTGCCGAGGCACCACAAGTTGACGTCATAAGGATTGACCGCGCCGTTCGCGACGCGCCGGTCCGCGAGAGTCGTCGTGCCCGCCGGAAGGTTGACGTACTCCATGAGTTCGGTCGCCGCCAGCACACCGCGTGTCCCGAGATTCACCGCGAGCATCGGTTCGACGCCGGCGGTGGTGCACCAGCGGGCGAATTCGTCGATGCCGAACTGGTTGGTCTCGAGACTGTGCCAGGCCAGGTCGGCGCGGCGGGGCCGGGCGGACTTGGGGCCGATGCCGTCTTCCCACCGGTAGCCGCTCACGAAATTGCCGCCGGGGTAACGCACGACGGTCACACCGAGCTCGCGCACCAGGTCGAGGACATCGCTCCGGAATCCATTCGCGTCGGCGCGAGGGTGACCCGGCTCGTAGATGCCGGTGTAGACGCATCGGCCCAAATGCTCGACGAAAGAGCCGAACAGTCGACGCTCAACCGGTGCTATCCGGCGAGCCGGGTCGATCACGAGCGACGCGTGGCGCATTTCCCTCCTGTCCGTCGGATGGCCCTAGCGATCTGCAGATCGGGCGAGGATGTCGTAGGCGCCCTCGACACCTCACCTAACGCCACCAGAACAGTTTGCAGTCTTTGATGCTGTACCTACCGCGACCCTTCGTCCGAGAGCTTGACGATGTTCCACCGGCCCAGTCGTGAATCTTGTAGACAGCCGTGGGAGCGCCAACCGGCCCTGGGCATGCCGTGTGATACACGCCCAGGGCCGTCATAGGGCTTACGTTCGTCAGCCTACGCGACAGCTGACGGTCGGCCTCGCGGAACTGTTGCCTTGAATATGGTGGCGCGAGCACCGTTCGCCCGCAGGGTGTTCAGCACCGTGCTGGTCTGCCGGTCGGCCTGTCGTCCTAGGTGAGCCCGACGTCGCCGGCACTGCACGCGTTGGCAGCGCTCGACGCGCCGGCGGTGACCGCGATCGTGACCGCGCTGACCGCGCTGACCGCGAGCACGGTACTGACGGCCGCGGCGAAGGTCAGCAAGCGTTTGTTGAGTGGAGGTGCATGGGCATGGGGCAACCTCCTCCGGGGATCGGAGCTTTGTAGCGCCCGGCCGGCCGAACACACGCCGCCGCACATGTTCGACGACCGACACTCATTAAAACATTTCGGAGTATGGACCGAAACATATGTCTTGGCAAGAGGTCGTCGGAGCGTCGTTGTGACGCGCAGGTAACCAATCTAGCTCCCCCAACGCATCCGAAACTTTCGGAACGGATTGACGCGACGCGCGCGCAGTGCCACACTTCACATTCATCACCGCTGATCAAGGGCGCGCCGCCGCCGACCCTTGATCCGGGCCGATTCGCTCTATGCGTCCACTTTAGAGAGAGATGACCCATGTCCAGTCGAATTCAAGACGGCGGCTCCCGGCACCCAGGCAAGGCACGGACCATGTTGATCATCGGCGCCCTGTGTCTCGCTGGCATCGCCGCCATCGTCATCACCGGCAGTCCGGCCGTAGCCGCCAGTACGCTCGGCGCGTCGGCGGCCGAGCACGGCCGCTACTTCGGCACCGCGGTATCCACCGGCAAGCTGAGCGACTCCACCTACACCACTCTGCTGGCGCGTGAGTTCAACATGTACACGGCCGAAAATGAGATGAAGTGGGACACCCTTGAGCCCAGCCAGAACGGCTTCAACTACGGCCCCGGAAACCAGGTCTTCACTCGTGCTCAGCAGAACGGCGCCCGGGTACGCGGTCACACCCTCGTGTGGCACTCGCAGTTGCCACAGTGGGTGCTGAACATCAACGACGCCAACACCCTGCGCAACGCGATGCACAACCACATCAACGGGGCGATGGCCGGTCCCAACGGGTCCTGGAAGGGGCAGATCTACACGTGGGACGTCGTCAATGAGGCGTTCGCGGACAGCGGGGCCGTGGGCACGCTGCGCAGTTCAAAGTGGACTCAGCTGCTGGGCAACAACACCGGCTGGATCGAAGACGCGTTCCGCACGGCCCGGGCGGCCGACCCGAACGCGAAGCTCTGCTACAACGACTACAACATCGACAACGCCACTGCCGCGAAGACGCAGGGCGTGCTGAACATGGTGCGGGACTTCAAGTCCCGCGGTGTGCCGATCGACTGCGTCGGCCTGCAGTCGCACTTCACCGGCGGTTCGTCGTACCCGTCGAACTACCGGCAGACTCTGCAGAACTTCGCTGCAGCCGGGGTTGACGTGCAGATCACTGAACTGGACATCACCAACGCCAACGCTCAGGCGTACGCCAACGTGGTCAACGACTGCTACGCCGTGTCACGGTGCAACGGCATCACCGTGTGGGGCATCCGGGATAGCGACTCGTGGCGCAGCGGCGAATCCCCGCTTCTCTTCGACGGCGGTGGCAACAAGAAGGCCGCGTACACGTCGGTGCTGAACGCGCTCAACGCCGGTGCCACCCCACCGCCGACGACGACTTCGGCAGGCGGCTGCACCGCGACGATGGTGCCTGGCACCGTTTTCGGTGATCGCTACAACACCACCGTTAACGTCACCGGCAGCAACAACTGGATCGTCACCGTGACCATCACGCCGCCGCAGCGGATCAGCTCGACGTGGAGCGCGTCGGTCAGTTGGGACGCCAG
>Ga0068864_100001909_pt1 | contig 17108 bp, 19 predicted proteins | sample KBSSwiS72_FD_66586 | JGI IMG/M metagenome (GOLD analysis project Ga0068864, IMG submission 66586) | Switchgrass rhizosphere microbial communities from Kellogg Biological Station, Michigan, USA - KBS Switchgrass S7-2 | ecosystem: Host-associated > Plants > Roots > Rhizosphere > Soil ... | reverse complement strand
CACGAAGCCCCAGACGATTCCAAGCGCGAGGCGGCCCCCGATCCCCGGCTGTCGCAGCAACGGCTGCAGGATCGGCAGCGCCCTTCCAAATGCTACGGCGCCCGCGCGCTGCAGCGGCTGCAGCATTATCGAGCGCGTGACGAGCCCGAGCGCCAGCAGCAGGAGAAAGCCGTTCGCCACGATATACAACGCGCGCTGGATCGGCATCACTTCCGCGGCCCGCAGTGCGGTCGCACCCGCCGCGCCGAACGCGGCACCGAGCAGCACGTACGCGCCGATGCGTCCCCCGTGGTAGCCGAGTTGGCGCAACGTCAGCACGCGCGCCGGAACGAGCGGCGCCACGTTCCCACCGCCGCCGCCACCATCGCGCATTGCCGCTGCGGCCACGAACCCGCCGCACATCGCGAGGCAATGGAGGCCACCCAGCAGGCCGACGAGCCACGCACTGATGATTACGCTGAGCGCCATCTCGTTTACGGGATCTGCCGCTACACCGTCGGGTCCGAGTCGGTCTCGCGCTTGGGGCATCCCGGCGGACGCTCGAAGCCGGAGAGCGGGCAACGGTTGATCTCGAACGGCGAGCGCGCGAGGAAGACGGTGAGCGCCGACGACGCGACGCCCATCGCCCAGAAGCCGAAGAACCCGAGCGTATACATCGCCTGCCGCGACAGTTCGAGCGGGCTACCGAAAAAGTAGAGATCCGTTGGGTCGAACATCGTGAAGAAGACGGTCTCCGCCGCGGCGGCGACGAGAAAGGCCGGCCAGATCGTCCACTCGAGCCGATGTGCCAAGGTGCTGTCCATCGCCGCCTCCTGTTCCGAGCTTCGACTTTCGATGTGTACGCTTCTTCCCTTCGGCTATTCCGCCGTGCGCGGAGGCGGCTCCGCAAGTCCGAGCCGCACTTCGGCAAGCTGATCGGTGATCGTCGTCGGCAACCGCCACGCGCGCGATTCGAGCGTGACGACCCATCGGCCGCGCGGCGGCGCCGAAAGAACCCCGACGTAGTCGCCATCGGCAGCACGCGTGAGCGGCACGAGCTCATCGTCTCCGCCCCCGATACGCGTGACCCGCAGGCGAACGTCGACCGGCGCGGCGACGAGGCCGTCGATTCGTGTGCGCACGTCGCCTGCGGCGGTGACCGCAAGCGTGGCGCTCACGCCGCGGCCGGGATCGTCGTCCGCTCGCGGGACCCGGCGATTGATCATGAGGCCCTGCTTGTAGTAATCGGTCGCAACGACGCCGTCGTCGCTCTTGAGCGCGAGCCACGCGCTGCCGAGGCACGCGATCACGACGACCCCGGGCCCGGCCATCAGCAGCCACGGCCACGGCTCCCGGTACCAGCGCCGGGAGGCTCGCTCAGCGTGGAACGATGAAGCTGGATTTTTCATGACGCACCACCTTGTCGTCTTCGACGGACTGGACGATGAACTCGATCTTGTGCGCGCCGGGGCCAAGCTCGCCGGGCGCTTCCCCTTGCATCCGCTCTTCCGCACTCGGCTCGACCGGCGCCTGCAACCTGAGCGCGACCGGGCGGCCCTCGGCGGCGCGCAAGGCGATCGGCTGCTCGACGCCGGTGATCCGGAGGCCCGGGAGACCCTCGGCGCGGATCGTGTACCGGCGCGGCGTCTCGTCGGTGTTCATGAGCTGCACGCGATAGACGTTCTCGATGATCCCGGGCGCGGCTTCGCGCGCAAGCGACGCGCGGTCGCGAATGACGTCGACCTTGAGCGGATTGCGCAACGCCAGCGCGCCCGCCGTGACGCTCAGGATGGCCAGCAGAACGCCGGTGTAGATGACGGTCCGCGGCCGCCGCACCCGCCGCGCGATCGTCCTCGCATCGTAGCCGTGGGCGAGCGCGTTCTCCGTCGTATAGCGGATGAGCCCGTGCGGATACCCCATCTTGTCCATCACCTGATTGCAGCCGTCCACGCACGCGGCGCAGCCGATGCACTCGTACTGCAGACCCTGGCGGATGTCGATGCCGACGGGGCACACCTGCACGCAAACCTGGCAATCGACGCAGTCGCCGAGGCCCTTCGCGTGCCGGTCGGTCTTCTTGCTGCGGGGGCCGCGCGGCTCGCCACGGCCCGGATCGTAGGTAATGGTCAGCGTGTCGCGGTCGAACATCACGCTCTGGAAGCGCGCGTACGGGCACATGTACTTGCAGACCTGCTCGCGCATCCACCCTGCATTGCCGTAGGTCGCGAAGGCGTAGAACACGATCCAGAACGTTTCCCACCCTTCGAGCCTCCACGAGAGCGCGCGGATCCCGAGATCGTGGATCGGCGTGAAATAGCCGACGAACGTGTAGCCGGTCCACAGCGCCAGTGCGAGCCATGCGCCATGCTTCGCGGCCTTGAGCGCAACCTTTCGCGATGACAGCGGTGCGGCGTCGAGGCGCATGCGGGCGATCCGATCGCCCTCGATCTTGCGCTCGATCCACAGGAAGATTTCGGTATAGACGGTCTGCGGGCAAGCGTAGCCGCACCACAGCCGTCCCGCGATCGTCGTGAACAGGAACAGCGTCAGCGCGGCGATCACGAGCAGAGCGGTCAGGTAGATGAAGTCCTGCGGCCAGAACACGAGGCCGAAGATGTGGAACTTCCGTGCCGCGAGATCGAACAGCACGGCCTGGCGGCCGTTCCACGAAAGCCACGGCAGCCCGTAGAAGATCGCCTGCGTGAAGAGCACGAAGAAGACGCGCCACCCGGCGAACCATCCGTGCACCGCGCGCGGATAGATTTTTCGGCGGACCTCGTAGATCTCCTGTTCCTGCTCGTCGCCGGGCGCGGGTGGCACCGGCTTGGGGCCGGAGACGACGGGCGCTCGCGCGCTCATCGCCGGGCGCCGATCGAACCACTGCACCGCAACCGGGCTTGCGGTGCGGGCGTCGTCAGCCGCTCCGGGTGAGGTCTCGGTACGCATGCCAGGTCGCATGCCCCAGCACGGGGAAGATAGGGATCATCGCGATCATGTAGGTCGCGAATCCGATCGCGGTCAGCACGACGATCAGGATCGCCCAGACGGCCATGGCGGAAATGTTCCGTCCGACGGCGACGAGGCTCGTCGCCATCGCGGTGTAGATGTCGACGTTGCGGTCGAGCAGCATCGGGATCGAGATCGCGGACAGCACGAAGACGGCAACCGCGAGCACGCCGCCGACCGCGACGTAGACGACGGCGAGCTGCCAGTACGCGCCCGACAGGAACACGTCGCGATAGAACGCTTCGAGATTCGGAACGGTGCCCTGGTAGAGCAGCGCGAACAGGATCGCCGAGAGCCGCTCCCAGAAGATCGCGACGATGACGAGCTCGAGGCCGTATTCGGCCAGCGCGCCGCCGCTGCGTTTCCAGCCTTGCAGCGATTCGCCGAACCCGGTGTCACGTCCGAGCTCGTGGCGGCGGCTGATCTCGTACAGGCCGGCGGCGAGGAGCGGCGCCAGCAGGAAGAAGCCGGTGATCGACGCGGTGAACGGCTGCGGGCGGCCCGCAGCGTAATTCCAGATGGCCAGTCCGATGGCAGCGACGATGGCGCCGTAGAGCAGGCTTTCGAGCAGGTTGCCCTTCAAGTCGCGGCAGCCTTCCGCGAGCCATGTGAGCGGCTGCATTGCGGGGACGCGCCGGATCGGCGGCAGATCGAAGTGCAGGCCGATCTCCGACTCGAGCGCTTTTTCCGTGCCGGTTTCCGAATTGGCCATGGTCTTCTTTCCTACTTCTTCTCGACCGGCTGCCGGTAGGCCGTCTGCGCCGGATCCGTGGCCGGCTCGTGTGAGAGGCCATAGACGTAGGCTGCCAGGACATGCACCTTGGCCTCGCCGAGCAGATCCTTGTGTGCGGGCATGTGGCTCGAGCGGCCCACGGAGATCGTCTCGATCACTTTTTTCTCCGAGCCGCCATGGAGCCAGATCTTGTCCGTCAGATTCGCGGACCCGATCTGCGGATTGCCCTTGCCTTCGGGTCCGTGGCACGCCGCGCACATCGCGAACTTGTCCTTCGCCTTCGCGGCGAGCGCGGCGTCGTGCGGCGCGCCCGAGAGCGACAGCACGTAGTTCGCCATTTCCTTGACGGCGGCTGCGCCGCCGAGCGCCTCGCCAAGGGGCGGCATGGTGCCGTTGCGCCCGTCCATGATCGACGCCTTGATCTGGTCCGGCTCGCCGCCGTAGAGCCAGTCCTTGTCGCGCAGGCTCGGAAACCCGGGACCGCCTCCCGCGTCCGAGCCGTGGCATTGCGAGCAGTACGTGAGAAACAGGCGCTGGCCGATAGCGCGCGCCTCCGGGTCCTTGGCAACGGCAGCGAGATCCTGCTGCGCGAATTTGTCGAAGATCGGACCGTACCGCGCATCGGCGAGCCTGGTCTCGGCCTCGTGCTCGTTGCGCGACGTCCAGCCGTACACGCCGGCGTAGGTTCCAAGCCCCGGGTACAGCACGAGATAGACGAGGCCGAACGCGACGGTGATGTAGAAAAGCCACATCCACCAGCGAGGAAGCGGGTTGTTGTACTCCGCGAGATCGCCATCCCACACGTGACCGTGGAGCTCCGGTTTCTTTACGCCGGACGCGCGCTTCACGCTCTGCGCCTTGAGCAGCAGGACGCAGGCGAGGATTCCGATCACCGTCACGATCGAGACGAACGATCCCCACCAGCCGTTCGTGAAGTCGCTCATGGGTCGTCCCGCGTGTGTTTCGACGGTGCCGGCTGGTCGCCGGGCTCGTCGTCGAACGGCAGCCGCGCGGCCGCGCTGAACCGTTCGCTGCGGCCTCGTCCGTAGGCCCAGGCCACGATGCCGAGAAAAGCCGCGAACGACACCACGGTCATCAGGGCGCGCAGGTCTTCGATCTCCATGGGATGCATCCTCTACTTCGTGTTCTTGAGCGCCGTGCCCAGCACCTGCAGATACGCGATCAGCGCATCGCGCTCCGTCTTGCCTTCGAGCTCTGCCTTGCCCTTCGCAATCTCGTCATCGGCGTACGGCACGCCGAGGGTTCTGAGCGCCCGCATCTTCGCTTCGATGTCGCCTGCGTACAGGGAGGTCTTGCCGAGCCACGGATAGGCCGGCATGTTGGATTCCGGCACGACGTCGCGCGGCTGGTCGAGGTGGAGCTTGTGCCATTCGTCGCTGTAGCGGCCGCCGGCGCGCGCAAGATCGGGGCCCGTGCGCTTGCTTCCCCACAGGTGCGGGTGGTCGTAGACGAACTCGCCGGCGACCGAGTAGTGACCGTAGCGCTCGGTCTCCGCGCGGAACGGCCGGATCATCTGCGAATGGCAGTTGTTGCAGCCCTCGCGGATGTAGATGTCGCGCCCCGAAAGCTGCAGCGGCGTATACGGCTTGAGGCCGGCGACGGGCTCGGTCGTCGAGCGCTGATGGAAGAGCGGAACGATCTCGACGAGCCCCCCTACGCTGACGACCAGGATGACCAGCACGATCATCAGGCCGAGATTTCGTTCGATGAGGTCGTGCGTCAGTTTCATGCCATTTCCGATTCGTTCGATATAGGGCGGTGCGCGGCGATGCGGCTGGCGTCAGGCCTGCACCGGAACCACGGCCGGGATCGGCGCGTCGACGGCTTCCTTGCCGGCGATCGTCTTCCAGACGTTGAATGCCATGATCAGCATTCCGCTCAGGAACAGGACGCCGCCCAGCACGCGGATGGAGTAGTACGGGTAGGTCGCCTTGACGCTCTCGACGAACGCGAAGGTGAGCGTGCCGTCCGGGTTGACCGACCGCCACATGAGCCCCTGCATCACCCCGGCGATCCACATCGACGAGATGTAGAGCACGACACCGATCGTCGCGATCCAGAAGTGCACGCTGATGAGGCGCACGCTGTACATCTCCGTACGTCCGAAGAGCCGCGGGATCATGTAGTAGATGCACCCGACCGAGATGAACGCCACCCAGCCGAGCGCGCCGGAATGCACGTGCGCGACGGTCCAGTCGGTGTAATGCGACAGCGCGTTGACGGTCTTGATCGACATCATCGGTCCCTCGAACGTCGACATGCCGTAGAACGACAGCGACACGATCAGGAACTTCAGGATCGGATCGTCGCGCAGCTTGTGCCACGCCCCCGAGAGCGTCATCATTCCGTTGATCATCCCGCCCCACGACGGCGCGAGCAGGATCAGCGAGAACACCATGCCGAGCGACTGCGTCCAGTCGGGAAGCGCCGTGTAGTGAAGGTGATGCGGGCCCGCCCACATGTACGTGAAGATCAGCGCCCAGAAGTGGACGACGGACAGGCGATACGAATAGATCGGTCGGCCCGCCTGCTTCGGAATGAAGTAGTACATCATCCCGAGGAAGCCGGCGGTCAGGAAGAACCCGACGGCGTTGTGTCCGTACCACCACTGGACCATCGCATCCTGCACGCCCGCGTAGGCGGAGTACGACTTCATCGGCCAGAACGTCACCGGCATCTCCGCGCTGTTCACCACGTGCAACAGCGCGACCGTGAGGATGTACGCTCCGAAGAACCAGTTGGCGACGTAGATGTGCGGCGTCTTGCGCTTGAAGAGCGTGCCGAAGAACACGACCGCGTACGTTACCCAGACGATGGTGATCAGGATGTCGATCGGCCACTCGAGCTCGGCGTATTCCTTCGACGACGTGAACCCCAGCGGCAGCGTGATCGCCGCGAGCACGATGACCGCCTGCCAGCCCCAGAACGTGAATGCCGCCAGCGCATCGCTGAAGAGCCGTACCTGGCACGTGCGCTGCACGACGTAGTACGACGTGGCGAAGAGCGCGCTGCCGCCGAAGGCGAAAATGACCGCGTTGGTGTGGAGCGGCCGCAGCCGGCCGTAGGAAAGCCACGGAATGCCGTACGTGAGGTCCGGCCACAGCAACTGGGCGGCGATGATCACGCCCACCAGCATGCCGACGATCCCCCAGACGACCGTCATGATCGAGAACTGGCGGACGACCTTGTAGTTGAACGTCGCGGTCGCGGTTGCGCTCATTGAAGAACCCCGCTCATCGATCGATCCCGTTCATCGCTTTTCCTCGCCTCGAAGCCATGGTCCTGGATGGTAGAGGCGGGCGTTGAACGTGCGGTTGATGCAAATCAACCCGGCGAGTCGTCGTCCGACAGAATGCGGTGCGCGGGGCCTTCGAGATCGTCGAACTGCCCGGATCGCACGGACCACCAGAACGCGGCGCCGATCAGGAACACGAGCGTCACCGACAGCGGAATCAGGAGGTAGAGGACTTCCATCAGCGGGCGAGCCGCAGCGCATTCGCCACGACGAAGAGGGACGACAGCGACATGCCGAGAGCCGCCGCCAGCGGCGTCAGCTGTCCCGACGCGGCCAGCGGTATCGCAACGAGGTTGTAGGCGAAGGCCCAGGCCAGGTTCTGCCGAATCACGCGCAGTGTCCGCCGGGCGCCGGCGATCGACTGAGCAACGCCGCGCAAGTCGTCGTTCACGAGCACGACGTCAGCCGTCCATTGCGCGAGCGTCGAAGCGGTTCCGAACGAAAGGGAGACGTCGGCGCCGGCGAGGCTCGGCGCGTCGTTGATTCCATCGCCCACCATTGCAACGACGGCACCCTGCCGTTGCAGCGACGCGACGTGCTCGAGCTTCGCGGAGGGCTGCGCGTCGCCGCGAAAGTCCGTGATGCCGATCGTTTGCGCGACGTGCGCGACCGTCTCCGCGCGATCGCCCGACGAAAGCGATACGCCGATGTGCATCCCGCGCAATTGGGCGACAAGCTCCGCTGCGCCGGGCCGCACGGCATCGCTGAACGCGAACCACGCAATCCAGCCGTCGTCATCGGCGAGTGCGACCGAAATTGCGTCGGCGGACATCGCACGTGCGGGCGCAGGCATGGCCTCTCTATGCAAGGCGCCCACCCATTCCGGCCGCCCGAATCGGTGGACTCTTCCGTCGACGGTTGCTTCGACGCCGCTGCCCGGCACCGCGACGATCCCGTCGCAAAGGACGATCGCGCTTTTCGGAACGATCGGCGCCCCCGACTGTTCGTGCAGCGTCTCTGCCATCGGGCGCTGGCGCGCCTCTGCCATCTCGCGCTGAAGCGCGTCTGCGATCGGATGCATGGATCCGGATTCCAGTGCCGCGGCAATGGCAACGCATCGCGACCGATCATGGCCGGCCAGCAGGTCGACGCTTGCGAGCGACAACTGACCCTTCGTGAGAGTGCCGGTCTTGTCGAAGACGACGTGTGTGACGCGGGCGAGCGATTCCCACGCGTTGCTTCGAACGGTGAAGATGCGCCGCCGGGCTGCGGCGCCTGCCGCGGCGGCGAGCGTCGCCGGCGTTGCGAGCGACAAGGCGCACGGACAGCTCACGACGAGCACGGCCAGCGTCACGGTCAAAACGCGCGAGGGATCGACGCAAGACCACACGATTGCCGTCGCCGCGGCGATCGCGAGAAGCGCGGCCACGAAGTTGCCGGCGACGCGGTCTGCCAGCAGGGCGATCCTGGGTCGCGCATTGGCGGCCCGCTCGATCATTCGCGCGAGCCCCGCCGCGGCGGTGCCCTCGCCCACCGCATCGACGCGGACAATCAGGGGGCTTTCGCGGTTGAGCGAGCCTGCGAGAACGCGGTCGCCGGCCATCCTGGCGCGCGGCCAGCTTTCGCCGGTCAGCATCGCCTCCTCGACGCTCGAGCGTCCGTCGACGACCGTGCCGTCCGCCGCGATTGGCGCGCCCGCGGCGACCCGAATGCGATCGCCGGGACAAAGCTGCCGGGCGGCGACGCGCTCGGTTTTCGAGGTGTCCGCCGGGTCGATGAGCCGCTCCGCGACCTCGGGCACGTCGCGCGCGATCGCCTCGATCGCCGCGCCGGCGCGCCGGCGCGCATGCAACTCGAAGAGCCGCGCGACGGAAAGGAGCGCGACGAACATCGTCACCGAGTCGTAATAGACGGGCCCGCCGCTTTCGAGCGTGGACCATGCGCTCGCAACGAACGCGCCGCCGACGCCGAGCGCGACGGGAACGTCCATCCCGAGCTTTCCAAGCCGCAAGTCGCGCCACGCGCCCGCGAAGAACGGGGCGGCGCAATAGAAGACGACCGGCATCGTGAGCGCGAGGCTCGCCCAATCGAGCAGCGCCCGGTGCTCCGGGTCGACCCCGTCGGTGCTCGTGTAGCCGGGCAGCGCAAACATCATCACCTGCATCATCGCGAGCAGCGCCAGCGCCGTGCGCGCGAGCAGCGCCCGCCACTCCCTGCGCATCTGCATTTCGCGGCGAAGCGAATCGTAGGGATGCGCGCGATAGCCGATCGAAGCGATCGCCCGTAGCACGTCGGCGAGCGTCGCGCGCCGCGCATCCCAGCGGACCCGAGCGCGGTGCGTGGCGAGATTGACGGTCGCCTGCACGACGCCGGGCCGCCGGGCGAGATAGGTTTCGATCAGCCAGACACACGCGCCGCAATGGATCCCCTCGATCAGCAGCGACGTTTCGCGCAGATCGCCGCCGACATGCAGGATGAGGCCGGCGGCTTCCGCGCTGTCCGCGCTGATCGCAAACGAATCGGCGGCGGCGGGCTCGACCCGCGTTATGCCGTCCGTCGCCTCCCGACGGCGATAGAAACGATCGAGGCCCGCGGCCCGGATCGCCTGCGCTACGCCCACACACCCGGCACAGCAGAATTGACGCTCGCGGCCGTCGACGACGGCGCGCCACGGCGCCGATCGGGGATTCGGCTCGCCGCAGTGAAAGCATGCGTGGTCGACGGCGACGGGCGAGCACGCGCCGCCAGGAGCGGCCGTTTCGAAGGTCCCCCGAAGAAGATCCGCTCTCAGCTGCACTCAGCCGGCTTCGCGACGCGGCGAAGGCGGCCCCAGTCCGATCGGCGACGGCGCCAGATTGACGATGCGCGTGAAGAGGTCGCGGTACTCCTTGCCGGCATCCACGCCGACCAGCGGATCGGCGTTGCCGAGAAACGCCTTGTCGATCTCGGCCCAGTCCTCGGCGGTCAGCTGCTTCTTCGCAAGGGGAATCAGCTCGTTCTCCTCGGCGCGCATGTGCTTCCAGTGAAACTCCGCGTAATCGTCGACCGCGGCGGCAAACTGCGCGAACTCGCGCTGCCCACCGCTCTGGTAGCGCGCAAGCGCCTGCTCGAGCGTGCGGATCTTGTGGGCGCCGACTCGATGCTCTTCCTCGAGCCGGTCGATGAGCGGCGCCGCGTCCGGATATCGCGCGCGCAGCGTACGGAACAGGTATCTGTCTTCCTTCGGGTGATGAAAGCGCTCGGGAAAGGCGTCGATGTAGTAGATCATCGCGCCGAGGGCCTCGAAGCTTGGCACCGCGTTGCGGTCGCGGATCTCGCGCACGAGATGAAGCATGCCGTGCAGGACCGCGGCAAGCGATCGGTGCTCATCCTCGATGATGCGCAGTGCCTCGATTTTCGCCCTCTTCCCGGTTGTCTTCCCGGAGCCATCCTAGCGAATGGACAAAGACGCGCCTTGACGCGGATCAACGGGGCGCCACGCCGGGGCGACCCAAATGGGAGTCGCCGCTCGTCGCGTCAGCCTTTCGGAGCGCTATCGCCGATCCAATAGCGAGGCCCGGGCCCGCTCCGCGAGGCGCGGTCGGCGGGGTTTGCGAACTGGCATCGGCCCAGCGAGAGACAGCCGCAGCCGATGCACTCGGTGAGCCCCGCCTTAAGCCGTTCCAGCTCGGCGATGCGTGCATCGATCCTCGAGGTCCACGCGCTCGACAGCTTCGCCCAGTCGCGGCCGGTGGGGGCGCGATGCTCCGGCAGCTTGGCGAGCGCCTCGCCGATCTCGTCGAGCGACAGCCCGATGCGCTGCGCGAACACGATGAACGCGATGCGGCGCAGCGCCGCACGGGGAAACCGCCGGTGGCCCGCGCCCGACCGCTCCGAGCGGATGAGGCCGCGCGATTCGTAGAACCGCAGTGCCGAAGAGGCGACGCCGCTGCGGCGTGAAATTTCCTGGATGGTAAGCGGGTTGTCCATCGCGACAGCCTACGGCATTCCGGCCTTGACTTCAAGTTCACTTTAACTTGTAAATTGGGCCGACCTGTCTGTCTTTGGAGCTCCCGACATGAACGACCTGCACGAAGAAAGCTTTCCCGATTTGGGCCGCCTCCGGGTCGCGGTCACGGGCGGCACCTCGGGCCTCGGCCTCGCCCTCGTGCGCGAGTTCGACCGGCGAGGCGCCCGTGTCGCATTCGTCGGCCGCGACGCGGGCCGAGTCCAGCGCGTCGCGCGCGAACGTCCGCGCACGCACGGCATCGTCGGCGACGTCGCGTTCAAGGACGAGATTTACCCTATCGCCCTGCAGATCGCCGCGGCACTCTCCGGACTCGACGTGCTGGTCAACAACGCATCCAGCCTCGGACCGACGCCGCTCGCCCCGCTGGGCGATACTCAGTGCGAGGATTTCGCGCTCGCGCTCGAGACCAACGTGCTCGGTCCGTTTCGGCTCATCAAGGCGCTGCTTGGCGCGCTCACCGCCTCGGCGCGCGAAGGGCGTGGCGCGGTGGTGCTCAACGTGTCGAGCGACGCGGCGATCAACGCATATCCGGGATGGGGCGCGTACGGCGCGTCGAAAGCGGCGCTCAAGCACATGACCGCGATCTGGGGCGAAGAGCTGGCTGCGGACGGCGTGCGGTTCCTTTCGCTCGATCCGGGCGACATGGATACGCCGCTTCACGCACTTGCCGTTCCCCATGCCGACCCGGCGACGCTCAAGCGGCCCGAGGCGGCGGCGCGCGAGCTAACCGACGTCATCGCGGCGGCGCTCGCAAAGGAGTCCGCATGATCGCCGCCCGTCGGCCGATTCAGCGGCGCTTGGACGCTCGGCTGCTCGTGATCGACGAGCGCGGGGCGATGACGGAGGCGGCCCGCTCTCGCCTGGCCGATTTCCTGCAGCGGGGCGATCTTGTCGTCGCGAATGACGCGGCGACGTTGCCCGCGAGCCTGCGCGGCGTTCATCTCGCGAGCGGCGCTGCGATCGAAGCACGGCTTGCTGGCCGCGCGTCGTTGGCGCCGCGCGATCTCGAGTTCGCGGCGGTCGTCTTCGGCGCCGGCGATTGGCGCACGCGGACGGAGGATCGCCCCTTGCCGCCACCGTTCGCGCTCGGCGATCGAGTGGCGCTCGGACCGCTCAACGCGCGCATCGAAGGCTGGCTCGGGCACAGGCGGCTCGTCGCACTTGCGTTCGAGGGCGATCCCGACAGCGTGTGGGCGGGCATCGCGCGGCACGGCCGGCCGGTTCAGTACGCGTACGTGGATGGCCCGCTCGCGTTGTGGGACGTGTGGGCCCCGATCGCAGCTCTCCCCGTCGCCTTCGAACCGCCTTCGGCGGGGTTCGCGCTCGACTGGAGCGTGCTCCAGACACTGCGGGCGCGCGGCGCTGAGTTCGCGACGATCACGCTGGCGGCCGGCATCTCGTCGACGGGGGATGCGGCGCTCGATGCGCGCCTGCCATTCGACGAACCGTATCGCATTCCGCCGACGACAGTCGCCGCCATCGCACGCACGCGGGCACGCGGCGGCCGCATCATTGCGGTGGGCACCACCGTCGTGCGGGCGCTCGAGCATTCCGCCGGTCGTGCCGGCGACGGCGTCGCCGATCAGCGCCTGGGCGCCGGCACCCGCCTCTGCGTCTGCGATGCGATCCTGTCCGGCACGCACACGCCGCAGGAAAGCCACTATCAGTTGCTCCGCGCGTTTCAGGACGACGGCGTGCTCGCGCGGGCGGCGACGACGCTCGAAAACTCGGGCTACCTCACGCACGAGTTCGGCGACTCCGTCCTGGTGTTTGCGCGACCCCGCGGCGCTGACGCTGGAGACTTCCCTCGGCGGCGCGCTTTCGGTCCCGCGTATAGTCGGAGCATGGCGCACGTTTTCGAGCCGGCGGCGAGCGGCCGCTCCAGGTGCCGGGGGTGCGGCCGCGCGCTTGCGCGCGGCGAGATCCGCTTCGGCGAACGCCTGCCCAATCCGTACGGTGAAGGCGAAATGACGCTGTGGTTTCATCCGCTGTGCGCGGCGTACAAGAGGCCAGAGCCGATGCTCGAAGCGCTTGCCCAGGCGCACGGCGACCAGCCGGATCGCGCAGCGCTCGAGCGCGCGGCGCAGGCGAGCGTCGCCAACGCGCGTCTGCCGCGCATCGACGGCGCGGAACGCGCGAAGGGACAGGCGAACTGCCGGCAGTGCCACGAGCCCATTCCGCGCGGCGATTGGCGCATCCGCCTCGTCTCCTACGATGAAGGACAGTTCAGTCCGCTGGGCTTCATCCACGTGAGCTGCGCGCACCTTTACTTCGAGACCACCGCGATCGTCGAGCCGCTGATGCACTTCAGCGCTGCGCTCTCGGACCCCGAGCGGGAGGCACTGCGCGCCACGATCGAACGGGCTATGCGAAGCTCTTGAGGCGGTGGCGTCTCGTCGGCCAGGAAGATGTTGCCGATGCCGGCCACAAGCATGTGGGTCACGCGTCCGCGGCGCGCTCCAGGTCTTCGGGCGCGAAGAAAAAGCGATGTCCCGGCATGCCCGCAAGGCCCAGGTCCCGGCCCGGATCGTCGTCGAGCGTCACGACGACGTGAACGCGATCCTCGAAGTCGCATTCGATCGCCTCGACGGTTGCGAGCTTTCCCGCGAGCGCAAGATCCATGATGTCCGCCTTGCCACGCGGCTTGAGACGCACGCGGTCGCCCACCCGCAGCGGTGCAGGCTTCTGCGGCGGCGTTGGTCGCAGGCGTCCGTGCAGTGCCTGCAGCTCGTCGGCGGTGAGCCGTTGCGTCCGCTCGAGGAGCGCGCGCACCCTCCAGTCGGCGTTGGCGATCTCCCGCTTCTCCTCATCGGTCAGCGCGAGAATCCGCAGCGTCAGGATCTCGTCGATCTCCGTCGCATCGAACAGGTCGCCAGGGCTTTCCGGAGCGATCTCCGGGTGGTCGTAAAGAATGATCGGCGACGCGAGCATGGTGTCCCGCGCGCCATCGTTGCCCACGAGAACGGGCCACACGCCCGCGTTCATGCAGCCGCGCGATTCGTCGAGCAGCCGTTGGGGTGGATCGAACAGCGATACGAACGCACCGCCGTCCACGTGCAGCACGACGTGACACGCGGCAAGCGCCGATGCCATCGCGCTGTCCCGGTTGGCGGGAACGTCGTCCAGCACCGTCGAGTTGGCGACGTCGACGCGAACCTTGAGCGTTCCGTCCGACACGGGCACGACGGTGCCGCGGACGCTCACCTCGATCCTGTGGGCCCCCGGCTCGCCGTCGAATATCGCGCGCATCGTCACCGGATGCACGAGGACGTCGCGAACCGACTGCTGCGGCAGCACGAGGCGGCGCTCGACGGCGTGCTGCGGCTCGGACGCGACGCCGTCCATGAGCTGGAGAAAGCGCACCTCGACGTCGAGGGCCGTCGCAGCGTCGCCCTCCACCAGGCACTCGACGCGCAGCGCGCTCGCTTCGTCCTTGTGCTCTGCGCAGTAGGCGCTCGGCAGCAGACCCCCGGTCGTCCACCGCTGGCGGTTCTTGCTCGCCGTGGGACGGTACGGATAGAGGAGATATCCTTCGTACAGCGTTGCCCGCGCGACGGCGTCGACGGTCGTCATCGCACACGCTCCGTGATCCTGCTCGCCTCCTCCGTCGCGTCGAGCAGGCGGTCGAACGCGCCTTCCCAAGACGGCAATCCGGCAGTCCGCTTGTATTCGATCAACCGCTCGAAAGCGGCGCGCGGCATCCGGAGCCACGCGGTGCCGGGGTAGTAGCGATTGCGCAGGCTTCGCACCAGCGAAAGCGGCAGCTGGCCGGTCGCCTCGGTGGTGAGGGGAATGCGGGCAATCTGCAGCTGGTCCCGCCCGTCGCGGTAGAAGATCATCCCGCTGAACTGAAGGCGCAGCGGAATGCCTTCGCCGTCCAGGCCATGGAAGTACTTCGTCACCGCAACGTCGAAATCGAACGAGAGCGGAATCGTGAGATCGACGGTGCACGCGCGGTCGAACGCAGGGACATTCGCGCTCGTGTGTGCCCACACGAGCGGCCGCAGTGCGGCACCCGACCCGGTGGTGTCGCCGTACAGCTCGGCGAGGCACGCTCGCTCGGCGCCGGAATGAGCCCGGCTCGGCACGTCGATCATGATCTGGCAGCGCAGATCGATTCCGGAAACGGGTTGATTGGACGACACGCGCAGGCCGAGGGCAATCGTCGGTATCACCGCATAGCGCAGCTCGGCGACCGACTCGAGACTACAGGCGATTTCACGCATGGCGAAGGCTCCTGAAAAAGTCATCCAGCGCGACGCGCGCCGCTTCACCGCCGGTGACGCCGTGCCAGTGCTGCCGCAGAAGGCCGACGAGCGCATAGCAGCGATCGATCGGCACGCGAAGCGCTTCGCACGTCTCGCGGGTGCGACGCACCAGCACGGCCTCGACGTCGGGCTGAAGACCGCGTAGCGACGGATTGGCGGAAAGCACGTGCTCCCACGCCCTGAGGTCCAGCATCGAGCGGGTCGCGCCGGCCGGACCGGGATAGCACGCCACCACGCATCCCTCGCGCGTGCTCGTGTAGAGGAAGGCGACAGCGGACGGGAATGGCGAGCGCTTCGCAGTGCTCGCTGCGCATCGTGCACGCTGGAAGCGGCGCAAGCGGGCGACGGGCGAAGAGGTCGCCGACCTCGCGTGTTCGGGCGCTTGCAACACGGCGACTTCCTCAGCTTGCGTGGGTGGTGCGAACCGAGCTGGCATGGATGGCCGATTGAGGGACGAAGCCCAGCTCGTGCACGTCGGGCAGCGGCAACCCTTCGATCTCCACCGATTCGACGTCCGGCGCACGCGCCAGGAAGGCGCTCTCGATGCGCTCGCGCAATTCCGCCGCGCCCGGCCCGGGGGTCGCGCCTTCCGCGACGAGCCGGCCGCGAGTGCATTCGGGCTCGAGGTCGCAGCCGATCGCTTCGTCCGGCACCTCGAAGTCCTCGCACATGCCGGACACCGAATCCCGGTCGCAGGAGAGCCCGCCCGTCAACCGCGGGATGTGCAGCTCCGCAATGCCGCCGGAGTGCTTGTCCGCGGACGTGCGCGTGGCGCCGACATCGTTTGGCATGGCGTGCTCCTGCCTCAAGCCCCGAACCGGGCAACGCAAGAAACGCGCCCCGAGGCGATTTCCTCGCATAGAACATATTTGCGCAAATCCACCGGCACGCGTTCCGGCATTCTTTTCCGGTAAATCCTTCCCACGGGCACGCGTGCGCGCCCGTCGGGGCTGAGCGTTGCGCGTCAAAAGACGCGGCGAGCGCCTGGCCCGCGGAGTGCTTCGTGCATTTCGTTTGCCTATCGGGTTGGAAGCCGTGGCCAGATCCGCAACGCGACGACGCGTCCCCGCGACCGGCGTCCGTCGGCACGAGACGATGCTCGCGGTGCTCGTCCAGTTCCGCGACGTCGTGCGCGCGATGCGCAACCACTACCGCCTCGTCGAGCGCGCGACCGGGATCAGCGGGGCGTGTGTGTGGGCAATGTCGGAGCTCGAATCGGCCCCCGGCTTGCGGATCAGCGAGCTTGCGGCACAGCTCGCCATCCACCAATCCACCGCGAGCAACCTCGTCGAGCGACTGGCGGCGGCGGGACTCGTCGAGCGGCGCGCCGATGCCGATCGCCGCATCGCCCACGTCTACCTAACCCGTCGTGGGCGACTTGCGCTGCAGCGCGCGCCGCCGCCTCGGCGCGGTGTGCTGCTGGAGGCACTGGCGCGGCTGCCTGCGACCGCGCTCGCGCGGCTCCATGACGATCTCGACGCGCTGCTCGCGGGCATAGGCACCGACGAGGCGCAGCGTGCTCGGCGGTGACGCCGTTCGGGTGCGTTCCACGCGCGAGTTGACGGATTGCTCGGCCATCAGCGCCACGTAGAGCTGCGTGCGCCGACTAGAACTGCGGCGGGTTGATTTCCCACGTTACGCCCGTATCGAGAACGTACAGGCGGTTGCTCGTGGGATCGCGGCCTGCGCAACTGAAGAGCGTGTTCGGCATTCCGGATGACCCCGCCTCCACTGCCAGCGTCGTCAATTTCGCATTTTTCGTGACCGGGTTCACCGCCCAATACTTGCCGTTGACGACACAACCGCCGAGGTTGTGATTCACCGCATCGTAGGAGAGCGTGAGGTAGCCGGCTTCCG
>Ga0068864_100001904_pt1 | contig 17126 bp, 11 predicted proteins | sample KBSSwiS72_FD_66586 | JGI IMG/M metagenome (GOLD analysis project Ga0068864, IMG submission 66586) | Switchgrass rhizosphere microbial communities from Kellogg Biological Station, Michigan, USA - KBS Switchgrass S7-2 | ecosystem: Host-associated > Plants > Roots > Rhizosphere > Soil ... | reverse complement strand
TGAACAAAACCTCGAATGGATATGCAGGCGCATCCAGATAGCCGGTGCCGAGAAAACGTGAAATCGTGAAAGCCTCGGCGAAGCCCCACACATCGATCGGTTCGAATCCGTCATAGACCAGGATGCCGACGCGCATCGCCGGCGGGAAACCTGTCGAGTTAGTCATCGAGTCTCCTAATGAATTCCGCTGCAAAGGTTGAGATTGCCGGGCAGTTATTATACTTGCTTGTGGCGACGCCATGCGCTGGTTGCTAGCCCGGCGAGGCCCGTGCCGAACAATAGCAGGGTCGTAGGCTCGGGAGTTTGAAAGTCGTAACGGATCGTCGTGAGTATGTGCCCGCCCTCAAACTCTCGCAGCGTGAGTGTAGCGATGCCGGAACCGAAGATGGTCGTGCTGAAGATCTGCGGTCCTCCCGGTAAAGTACGAATACTTAGCTCGCCAATCATCGTGAAGGGTGTTGTAACCGTCAAGGTTCCAACGCCGGAGGGAATCGCGACGGTCGGCGTAGTAAATGTCAACTGCGAGGCCGAAGCGGTAGTGAGGTCAAACGTCATCCCGTTGATTGTGGCGGAGCCAACTCCTTGCAGCGTTATCACGCCATTCGCGCTAATCAGTGCGCCAGCGGGACACGGACCACCAGCGCAGAGCGTCATGGGGTGCTGTTGGGATCCGTCACCCTCAAAGCCGCTCACTGTGAAGTTATCACCTGTAAGTGAATAGGATGTGATAATAAATACGCCGCGTCCACCAGGAGGGAATGGACTGCTGATTTGGACAAATCCGCTGGTGATCATCACCGGATCGGCGCGAACTTCCGAAGCGTATCCGAGTGACAGGACAAGAACAGCAAGCGACAGGATGACTTTTGTGAGATTCTTCATGGCTGTAGTTGAGGTCGACTAATAATGAATTTTCAAAGAGTGTACTCCGATGTCAGCGTCGTCACAATAGTTTGATAGGCAAAAGACACACGTGTGCAAAACTTTTGCGCGATGTAAAGTAGTTCGCCGCCGGTTTTCCCCCCAGAAAACTCGAACACAAATGGATAAATACCGGGAACAGTCAACTTTGAGCCGCATGCTGACCCTTGATGCGATGCGCGGTGGGGCCGCATTGGCGGTAGTGACGTACCACGCGCTTTGCGTGGCGCCGCAAACCGCGTGGAGCGGTTGGGAAGGGTGGTTGCCGCAGGTCACCGGTTACGTAGTTCATTTCGCGTATGCCGGCATATACCTTTTCTTTGTTATCTCCGGGTATTGCATTCATCTCTTCTGGGCGAAAGCGCGCGCCGCGGGCGTGCAATCGCCGGTAATCAATTTCTTCACTTTCTGGAAACGGCGAGTACGTCGCTTGTACCCGCCGTATATCGCCGCGCTGGTTCTGTATCTCTGCTACCTGGCTTACAAAACTCCGGTTCATGTCACGGGCTCTTACGTGTGGGATGTTGTGCTTCATGTGTTCATGTTGCACAACCTCGATCCGCGAACTGCGTACAGTATCAACGGCGCTTTCTGGACACTCGCGATCGAAGAACAACTGTACCTTGCTTATTTTTTGTTGCTCTTTCTGCGCATTCGTTATGGTTGGACCAGGACGCTGGTGTTGTGTTTTTCCGCGCGCGTGGTGTGGCTGGTTATGGGCCGCGCTTTGGGCTCCTCATTTGGAGTGGAAATTCCTTTGGGAGAAGCGGCCGCGACGAATTGGTTTATCTGGGCGTTGGGAGCTTTGAGTGTAGAGGCAGCTTTAGGAGTTATTAAACTTCCTGCATGGTGTTACAGGATTCGAACGGCTGCTGTAGCGCTGGGCTGTGCGATGGCACTGGCCCAGGTCTTGCCGATGTTCGACCATAAAACGTGGTTACATGACGTTGGTTGGATCATCATGCACCCGGCGTGGGGTGTCGGATTTTTTGTCCTTGTTAACTACTCAGTCGCAGCCGAGCAGCGCTGGCGTCTGATCTCACGCGTGCCACTGTTAGTTAGGGCGCTGGCGCCGATTGGATTGATGTCATACTCACTTTATCTGACTCATTCGTTCGTACTCATGCACTGGTACTGGTTCGGGTTTACGCAACTGCACATACTCTCTATTTCGCTAGTGATAATGACACCGCTGTCGGTCGTGTTCGCCTGGCTCTTCTTCCGCATCTGCGAGCGACCGTTTATGCGATCGGGGACGAGGAGAGCTCCGGCGCAGTGGAGATTACCGGCGCTAATGGTTAAATACAAAACACTCGGACTCGGGCGAAAGTCCTGAATAACTGTAGGGGCGGCACTCCGTGGCCGCCCGTCTCACAACAACATATGTTCCGAACCACGGGCGGCCACGGAGTGCCGCCCCTACAGTTACATCCGCCAATTGCATCGATCTACCGCAGCTCGGCGAACCAGCGGCGCTCGATCCATTTCGTCAATTCAAGCACTGGTGACACTGACAGCGCGGCTGCGACGATGATCACCCAATCCCACCAGGGTAGCGCGACGGTGCCGAAGGTCATTTCCAATACCGGCACGTACAGTATCAACCCCAGCATCACCAGTTCCCACAAGATCGCCAGATTGAGCCACTTGTTTGCAAACGGCTGGTGCAGCACTGAAAGTCGATCGGATCTAAAGTTGTACGCCTTGAAAAACTGAATCAGGACCAGCGACACAAACGTCATTGTCATCGCCTCTGCCACCGGGCGGCCCGAGTTCAAAGCCCAGATGAAAAGACCCAGATTTACGATCGCGGACCAGATACCACCAGCCAACATCAGCAGCACAACCGGCCGGGTGAAGATGCCCTTGCGCGGATTGCGCGGCGGGCGTTGCATCAACCCGTCCTCAGGTGGATCAACCGCCAGCGCAAGCGCAGGCAATCCATCCGTCGCGAGATTCACGTAAAGAATCTGCACCGCGCTCAACGGCAGCGGCAAGCCCAGCAGAGTCGCTCCCGCCATCAATCCGATCTCGCCGATGTTCGATGACAACAAGTACATCAAATACTTCTTGATGTTACTGAAGATGCCGCGACCTTCTTCAACAGCCGCAACGATCGATGCGAAGTTGTCGTCAGTGAGCGTCATCGCCGATGCTTCTTTTGAAACATCAGTCCCGGTAATACCCATCGCGATCCCGATGTCAGCCTTCTTGAGCGCCGGCGCGTCATTCACCCCATCACCCGTCATCGCGACCACTTGCCCGCGATTCTGAAGCGCGGACACCACGCGCAGCTTGTGCGCCGGTGAAACGCGCGCGCACACCTCGATCGACTCAACCTCACGCTCGAGCTGCGCATCGTCCATCGCTTCCAGCTCCGAGCCATTAACTACACGACCTGTCTTGCTCAACCCCAACTCTTCGGCAACAGCCTTCGCGGTTAGAGGATGGTCGCCGGTGATCATGATGACTTTGATCCCGGCTTCCTCGCACTTGCGCACCGCGGCCTTTGCTTCACGACGCGGCGGATCGATCATTCCGGCGAGACCCAACAGCGTCATCTCCTGCTCCGCATCTTTCACCGTCGCCTGCGGTTTATACGCCACTGCCAAAACGCGCAACGCCTCTCCCGCCATCTGCCGCGCGCGCTCGAGCACCTCTGCACGACGTGCGTCGTCAAGCGGCACTATCCCCGTTTCCGTCAACTGTGAAGCACACGATTGCACGATCACTTCGGGCGCGCCTTTCGCATAGGCGACCACACCGGTCGGCGTCTGGTGCAGAGTGGTCATGCGCTTCGTTTCAGCAGTGAAAGGGATTTCGGAAATGCGCGAGAACTGCGCGTCGAGTGTGGGTTTGTCAAGACCAGCTTTCGCGGCGACGACAACCATGGCGCCCTCAGTCGGATCGCCTTTGACTTCCCACGCGCCGGAGCCATTTCTTTGCTCCACGCGCGCGTCCGACGCAAGCGCCGCAGCCTGCAACATCATCGACAGCGGCTCCGACTTCACGACACCCGAGCCGTTCATCGAGAAGTTCCCACTCGGTTCGTAACCTCTACCGGAGACCTCGATCATGCGACCCGCCACATAAAGACGGCGCACAGTCATTTCGTCTTTAGTCAACGTGCCGGTCTTGTCAGAGCAAATGACGGAAGTGCTGCCGAGCGTTTCGACTGCCGGCAGACGACGAATCAGCGCATTGCGACGGACCATCCTCTTCACGCCGAGCGCAAGCGAGATCGTAACGACCGCCGGCAGTGCTTCAGGCACAACTGCCACCGCGAGCGCTACGCCAAAAATCAGCATCTCGACGAAAGGCTGGCCGCGAAACAATCCAAGGACAACAATCACGGCGACAACGGCAAACGCAGCACGCGCCAGTGACTTGCCGATACGATCGAGATTTTTCTGCAGCGGCGTCTTCGCAGTATCAACTTCTTCAAGCATCCGCGCGATCTTGCCGAACTCAGTCGACATACCGGTGGCAACGACGAGTGCGCGACCACGGCCATAAGTGACGGCGGTGCCGGCGAACGCCATGTTTCTCTGATCGCCGGGAGATGCAGTCTCTTCATCAAGCGGATTTGAATGCTTCTCGACCGGAGCGGATTCACCGGTCAGTGCGGCCTCGACCGTTTGCAAGTTCACTGCTTCCGTCAAACGAGAGTCGGCCGGTACTTTGTCTCCCGTCGACAGAACAATGAGATCGCCAGGCACCAGATCGTGCGCAGGCACGCGTTCATCGCGTCCATCGCGGATCACGGTCGCGGAAGGCGCGGCCATTTCACGCAGTGCTTCAATAGCGCGTTCGGCGCGGAACTCTTGAATGAAGCCGAGGATAACGGCGAACAGCACAATGACCGTTATCGCGATGGCCTCGACGCCGTGGCCAAGGAACGCGGAGAGCGCCGTGGCGAGTAGCAGAATGATGATGAGGACGTTTTTAAATTGCTCGAGCAGGATGGTCCAGGGCGAGACACGTCCCTGCGCCTGAAGTTCGTTTGGACCAAACTTCTCCAGCCGTCTTGCAGCTTCGTCGGAGCTGAGTCCGTGCGGACCCGACTCCAGACTTTTGAGACTTTCTTCTACAGTTAGTGTGTACCAGTGAGTACTGGATTTAGCTTCGATGTTTGTTGCAGACATCCCGATCCTTTCGCGCAGTCGCATAGTGGAAACGCAGCGCAAAAGAAAAAACCTTTTGCGCGCCCGCATTAGCCGCAAAAGGTCTTGGTCGTGGAGCTGAACTGTTTGCCCTACCCGATGCGCCGGGTGCCTATGTTGGCACCGTGTTGACGGCCACACCAGACCATGAAGGCAGGCGACCTACTCCCCTTTCGTGTTCAGATTCTACAACTGATTGGTTGGCGAGTTCAATCGCGTCTGAGACTGGGCTGTGATTCTCAGTTACCGACCGGCCATATGTAACCCCTCATCAATCAACTCCCCCGCATTAAGGTAGATTTAGAGGCGCTTTATTCCAAGCAATACTCACACCAAACAAACCCAAATGCCTATAACCCAGATTAAGAAGATTTTGAGTCTTCGAAGGCAGTGAAGAGTGTCTACATGAGAAGACAGCTTTGATAAGAGGTGTATACTGTTGTTCACTTCCTCGCTCGCAGCAGAAATAAAAGAGGGTTCTATGCGCAACCTCCATTTACTAGCGGTCTCTTTAATACTTCTTTCCGCACGTGTGTCCGCTCAGGACGCGACCAGCTACGCTGAGTTGCCGCGCTTTCAGCACGTGAGTGAAAGAGTGTACCGCGGCGCTCAACCACGCGACGGCGGTCTCATTCGGCTTCGCGAACTCGGCATCAACACCGTCATCAACCTGCGCGGCGCGAGTGCGCGAACCAGGGCGGAAGAAGCGGAAGCCCGTGCGCTGGGATTGAATTACTTCAACATTGCACTTCCCAATTGGGGACGGCCGCAGGACGCGCGCGTGCGACGCATTCTCGAGATCATAGCCGCGCCTGAGAATGGGCGCGTTTTCATCCATTGCCGGTCCGGGGTCGATCGTACGGGACTGATCGTCGCTATGTATCGCATGACGAACGAAGGATGGAATACGAACGACGCGCTTGCAGAGGCGGATCGCGACGGCATGCGACGAACTCAATTCTGGATGCGGGATTACGCCGAAGATTATGGGGCGCGCAAGGCGAAGTTGGGACCGGAATCAGCGCTCAAGTCTATGGGCGTTGATGAGACCTTCGATGATCGTATCGGCACCGGCATGCGCTACATGGAAAGAGGAACATTCAGAGCGCGGAAAGTTGCACGTCGCTTTCTGCGCAGCTTCTCTGCTTCACTGCGATAAGCTAGTCAAGCGATGGGTCAAGGATCGTTATCAAATCAAGTACTCCGTTCGTGAGATTGACCTGATGCCATCGGCATCAGGTTAAACACGGCTCCGCGTTAGCAGTGCGATCACTGCAACGAACAGGGCGGAGCCGATGATGGACCACACGATCGGAAAGTTGGTCGTGCCGATCCGTACAGCAAATAGCTCCGGTAAACCCATCGCTCGAGCTAACCACATACCAACCACGGCGCCAACAAAACCGAGCGCTATCGACACCAGGCAACCACCACGCGAAAAACCCGTGATCGCCTGTCCCAGCGCTCCACAAAGTCCCGCCACCAGCAGCAAGATCAGCACATCCAATAATGTCATAATCGTCCCTCGATACCCGGCATTATAAACCTGCTTGTGTATTTGTTGTATGGCGGTGCCACGGGCAAGCCCGTGGCATCAGCGCTAATTAAAGCCGCCCACGGCGATGCGCGTCGTTCGTGGATTGTTATCCAACTGTCGCCAGCCCGGGCAATTTTCGCCGGAACATGGTGGGCCAACGTAGCGCCAGATCCTTCCGTCTACATGGCGTTGATAGAGATGATCTCCCGTCGCGATGATGTCGCGCGTTCTGGAGTTGTTATCGAGTCGTTCCCAGCCGGGACAATTCGTGGTGCCAGTGCACGGCGTACCGGTGTAGCGCCAGATCTTTCCGTCGTTGTGCAGTTGATAGAGTTGAGTGCCGGCTGCAACGATTGCTGTAGTCCGCGAATTGTTGTCCAGTTGCTGCCAGCCCGGACACGAGTTGCCGCTACACGGCGTTCCTGTGTAACGCCAGATCGCACCATTCGCGTGAAGCTGGAAAACCTGGTTTGCAGTCGCGACGATGCTCTTCGTATTCGGGTTATTGTCGAGTAGCTGCCAACCGGTACAGGCGCTGGCAGTGCACGGTTTTCCGGTGTAGCGCCAGATCTTTCCGTCGTTGTGCAACTGAATCAGCCCGACCGGTGCAGCAGCGATTGCGACTGTCCGCGGATTTCGATCGAGCTCCTGCCATCCGGGACAATTCGTACCGGTGCATGGCGTTCCTGTATAGCGCCAGATCTTCCCGTTGTCATGAAGCTGGAACAACTGCATTCCGGCTGCGGCAATCGTCTTAGTGTGCGGGTTGTTATCCAATTGTTGCCACCCCGGACACGACGCTCCGCTACACGGCGTCCCTGTGTAGCGCCAGATCTTTCCATCGTTGTGTCTCTGGAACACCTGCGTGCCGGCCGCAACGATCTGAGCGGTCCTCGTGTTGTTATCCAGACGCTCCCAGCCGGGGCACGAGGCACCTTCACATTCCGTACCCGTGTAGCGCCAGATCTTTCCGTCGTTGTGCAGTTGATAAATCGGATCGGTGTGGAGTTGAAAGACCGTGTCTCCGCCTCCCATCCGCGGCGGATCGCTTGCCACCATTATTCCCGTGCGTGGATTGTTATCGAGCTGCTGCCAACCGGGGCAATTGTTTCCGCTGCAAGGCGTGCCTGTGTATCGCCAGATACGCCCGTCGTTATGCAGTTGAAAGAGATCGTTGCCCATGGCCGCGATCGCCACAGTCCTCGAGTTGTTGTCCAAACGCTGCCAGCCCGAACAGTTGTCGCCACTGCACGGAGTTCCGGTGTAACGCCAGATCCAACCATCGTTATGAAGCTGGTACAACTGATCGCTCGCCGCGACAATGGCCACGGTCTTCGCGCTGCGATCGAGACGCTGCCAGCCAGGACAACTCTCGCCGTTACAAGGCGTGCCCGTATAGCGCCAGATCCAGCCGTCGTTGTGAAGCTGGTAGAGTTGATCGCCGCCTGCAGTGATACTGACCGTCTTCGCATTGTTGTCGAGACGCTGCCAACCGGAACAGTTCTCGCCGGCACACGGAGTTCCCGTGTAGCGCCAGATCCAACCGTCGTTGTGCAGTTGATAGAGTTGATTACCAGCAGCGACGATCGCCACTGTCTTCGAGTTTTTATCAAGACGCTGCCAACCAGGGCAGTTGTCTCCCGAACACGGCGTGCCTGTATAGCGCCAAATCCAACCGTCGTTGTGAAGCTGATAGAGTTGACTACCCGCGGCAGCGATGCTGACTGTCTTCCTGTTGTTGTCGAGTCGTTGCCATCCGGGGCACGAGGTCCCTACACATGGACCACCAGTGAACCGCCATATCCAACCATCATTGTGCAACTGATAAAGAATCTGATCGTGATGAGTGCCGGTAGCAACGATCGCCATGGTCTTCGGATTGTTGTCGAGACGTTCCCAGCCAGGGCAATTATTTCCACTGCACGGCGGACCGGTGTAACGCCAGATCGGCGCGCCTGTGACTTTCCGGTCTGTAGTGGCAACACGCATCCAGCAACCGACGGAAGGAACCCAGCGCTTGAACCCGGTTGTCGAGATCGAACGCAAAACAAACAACATGTAATCACCCGGCGGCGCGGCCTCTGGTCTGTAAGGCGCTTTCACGGTGACGCTCGAAGCTGTCTTGGAAACGATATCGAGTTGAATCAATCTCTGATCGGTGTCGAATGAATGAGTCACACTGCCCGCGCGAATCATCACTACGCGGCCAATGTTCATTCCCTGCGATCCGCCAATCGAGATCTCAAACTGGCTACCGTTAGCCTCCACCGCTCCCGGACATGACGACACGACCGGGCGATCGCTTCTGCCCACGTACCACGGCGAGAAGATCTCGACTCTTTCTTCAGTCATCTCGGGACCTTCGCAGCCATGCGCCAAGTTGCACTGCGACCCACTATGTTGCTGGCTGGCACTCGCCGTCCAAACACGCCCATCCGGCAGCAGTAGTGCGGCGCCGTGATAATTTCGCGGCACCGTCGCGGCCGAAGTGAGCAGCCAGTTGTTTGTTTCCGGATCGTAGATCTCCGGTTTCAGAACAGCGGCCATATCGTGTTCCGATGGTCCAACGCCTCCGCTGACGAAGATCTGGCCGGTGGGTAATATCGTCGAGTTGGCAAAGTTGCGCTCGGTCGATCCGATCTCAGCAGGCCGCACACCCAGGTCCTTCCACGTGGGATTGCTCTGGCCGAGGTCTTTCACATACGCCTTCACTCCATTGATCAATGCGACACGCATTTGCGGATAGTCGCCAAGCGACGGCACCAGCGGTAGCAACACAGCAGTTCCCTTCCAACTCTCTTCAAAGTGGATCTGCCCCGGCTGACTCTCCGGAACCACATCGTCTCCTGCACCTGTGTGGACCACTGTGTTGGTGCCTGGATCAAAAATACGATTCTTGAGATCTTCTTCGGCTGGAGAAGCGATGAAGAACTTGCCGTTCGGAAGCAGTGTTACGCGCGGATAGGTTTGCTTCGTGGCTGGCATCGCGACTGTCGATGTCCAGGATGTCGTTCCGTAGCCGAGTTTCTGGATAAACAGCCCGCCTCCGGTGTCGAGGCCGGGAAAGATGAACATGTCGTTCGTGCCGGCGACGAGCGTGGGGTACCAGTGCGCGGTGCCTCCCGTGATCTGCACAAAGCTGCCACTGGCAGGGTCATACCGCGCGGATTCGGGAATGCCGTGTCCATTGAGTTCCCAATAGCCCAGCAGGCCGCCCTGAAAAATTACGCCGCCGTTGTTGTCGTGCGCGTGACCTGAGCAGAACGCGTCTTTAGTGCTCCCGTAGGGCGCGGGCGAAGCGAGTTTCGCGCCCCACGTGCCGGTGGCAATGTCATAGAGGCGCGCCTCTTCCTTTCCCCAACTGAAGCAACAGTTGTAACTACTACCTCCGACGACGAGGATCTTGTTGTTGCGCAGTAGCGTTGCGTGCGTCGCGAGCAAGTTACCGGGCGCCTGATTTCCCATGGCCCAGGTTCCGAACGTCGGATCTTCCTCCGCAGTCGTTCGGAAACAGAAGCAGCCCAGGACGATTAGCAAAACCGCAACCAGCGCAACGGAACTTCGCATAAATGCAGGGTTGGAGTGAGGGGCTCTAGACATAGCTCTCCTTTCTGAGGTCGGGGATAATCTATGCTGCAGGGCCGGGTACTGACCCGGCCCACTGAAGAATCACTACAGCTTCATCTATCTATGAGGATCGTCATGCTTTTTGTTTCTCTACCGGACGGAGCAGATACTAGCCACGTAAAAACACGGATTGCATACACAGATAAAAACAAAATCCGTGTATGCAATCCGTGTAATCCGTGGCTAAGTATTTCGCTTATCTTAGAAGGCGAACTTCAACTGATAGCGAATCACGCGGCCGCCACCATCGGAAAACTCCGGATGGAGGAACTGACCACCTGCGGAAGTGAAGACGTTAGCCGGCACACCGGTACTGCCAGGTGAGAACGGGCTGACGCTCGCGGTCCCGTACTGCGGATGATTGAAGATGTTATAGAACTCCGCCCGCAGTTCGAAGAAGCTTGCTTCCCCTACATGGATTTTCTTCAGAATGTTAACGTTCCAGTTATTCTGTCCGGGAGTACGCAGAGTATTACGGCCGAGACTGCCACGCCGTCCGCTGCCCGCCAGTAATCCAATGTACTGCGCGGTCGCCGGATTAATACATGCGTTCCCAGCATCAGGATTAGTGTAAAAGGTTGAGCCAACCGTCACCGAACACGGATTGGATGCGGCCGTAGCAATTGCAGGTACCGCGCGGACTCCGGTTTGACCGTTCGGATTGAAGTCCGGGCGATCGAGGTTCCCGCCGATTGAGTCGGCATCCTGTCCATTCACGACCGTGAGCGGAACTCCGGTTTCAAATGTCGTGACACCTGAGATTTGAAAACCTCCAAGCAGGTGCCCGACAAATCCTTCCTGGTTTCTCATGAACGGAAGCTCGTAAACATAAGTCAACGAGAAGCGGTGTGTGCGATCGAAGAACGATACCCCACGCTCTGCCGCTTGCCCTCCGAAGATTGACGGAAACGAAGCCTGCTGTGGCAGGTTAGTGTCACCTACGCCAAAGACCTCGCTCGCATTGTCGATCAGTTTCGACCATGTGTAAGCAGAGCTGACTGAGAAGCCGTTCGAGAAGCGGCGCGTTACCAACAATTGAGCAGAGTGGTAATTCGATGAACCGCCGTTCGTGCGAATCAGGCGCGACCCTTGCAGGTTATCGAGCCGGCCCGAGATTAGACAGCCGGGAGTGCCCGGCGTGCAGGTGGTTGAGCCCGTAAATCCCGGCGGAGTGATGCGCTGAATTCCCGGATTGAACGCATTGGCTACTGCCGGGACGCTCGGGTTCATATCCTCATTGAGGTAGAGCTTGGTTCCCTTCGAGCCGACATAAGACGCGTCAATAACCATGTTTCCCGGCAATGCGCGCTGAACCCCCAAAGACCAACGCTGGTAGTAAGGATTGACCAGATTCCCGACTACGAGCGTCTGAGAATCCAATGGAGACAGCGGCCGCGGAGTTAACGGTAATGCACCCGTAACGTTTGACAAGCCTCGTGGCAGGGCCCCGCTAACCACCGATGGTACTGCGGTCGCGACAACGTTGGGTGACGAAGTCGCGGCATTCGAAGCGATGTTGTTGAAGAACGAATCATAACCGAGTTGGTAGCCCATGCGAACGACCAATTCCCGGTTGCCAAAAATTCGTCCCATTAGTCCGTTTTCGAACGAAGGTGACCAGGCGAGACCAAACGTCGGAGCAAAGTTGTTATTGTCGTCTTTAACGTCGTTAGGCTGACTGAATGGGCCGGTAAACGTCACCGGATTTACGTTGAATAACCCGGTAAACGCAGCCGTTTGAAGAGTGTTGATAGCGTTTCCGAAATTCTCGTATCGCAAGCCGAGTGTGAGTGTTGTTGAGGGGGAAACGTGCCAGCGATCCTGCGCAAAATACGCCTGGCGGAACAGGAAAGGATAGTACCTTGGGCTACCAAAGTCTCGCTGTGTGCCACCGCCTGAACCGGCAAAATTGTCGATGTAATTACCCAGCGCCGTGAAACCGCCCCCCGATCGGTAGGTCAATAGACCACGTTCGACGATTGGAGCAAACTGGCGCGATCGCTGCTGGAGTAAATCCAAACCAAACCGGAAGCTGTGATTTCCGCGAAAGTGAGTAACTGTGTCCTGAAAGACATAATTATTCGCGACGCGACCCTGAGGCAGGTTTGTGGCGACACCAAATTGGCTGAGCGTTGATATGTCGAATCGGGGTAATACTTCGCCGAGTGGGTCCTCCGGATTCAGTGGAAAATCGATGAGGATACGGTTGTAAGCGAGGCGTGCCTCGTTGGTCCAACTGGGTGAGAAGATATGCGTCTCGGTGAGGAGCAAATTCTGATAGGTGTTATTGTTGGCGGTCGCAAATCCCGGGAACGTGATTCCTCCTCCCACCGGATCTTTCTGATCGTCAAACAGGTAACGCGCTGAGAATTGATCGTTCTCGCCTAGCTTGTGATCGATACGCAACTGCACCTGACGCTCGCGGTACGTTTGCGGAACGAAGAGAGAACCCGTTCCAAACTGAATGTTGCACGGCGCAGGACAACCGGGACGGGCGCCGATGTCGATGTTCTGGAAACTCGACTCGCCAATAACGTTCTTGGTCACGTCCATGAGGAGATCGATTCGTGGATTGGCGCCGGCCGGAAAGAGGCCCCTCAACTTGTCGCGTCCGGCCTGGCTTAGAACGGTTCTGGAAGCTTGTGTTGAAGCACTGCGAAACTGTTCCTGCCACGCGGCAAAGAAGAAGGTTCTTTGTCGACCATCGTAACGCCACATCGGCTTGCCTTCGCCAAAGTGCGGGAACAGAAGTGGACCACCCAGGGTGCCTGCGTAATACTGCTCGGTACCTCGCGGCGGGTGACCGCGGTCGCGAATTGCAGCCGAGAGAGACTGCGTGTTGGTAATGGCATCGTCGCGAGTGACGTCGAAGAGATAAGCCAGGCTGCCGTGAAAATCATCTGAGCCTGACTTCGTAATCGTATTCACGACAGCGCCGCCAGCTCGACCAAACTCCGCATCGTAATTCGAAGTTTGCACTGAGACTTCCTGCACCGCATCAGGATTTGTGATCTGGAATGCCTGTCCGGCGACTGAGATGTCGTTATTCTCAGTACCATCAATCAGGAAATTGTTCGAACGCCCGCGCGAGCCATTGACAGAAAATGTGCCGACGCCGAAGCCGAAGCGATTAGTTGAAACGCCGGGGAGCGTTAGCGCCAGAGAAACCGGATTGCGACCGGAGAACGGCAGTTCGGTAATCCTTACTTTATCGATGTTGCCGCCGCGTACCGGTGCTTCCACTTGCAGTAGTTGGCCGGAATCAGCCGCTACGTTAACTGTCTCGACCTGTCCCGCGGGGGCCATCTGTGCGGGGACATCCGCCGTTTGATTCGCTTGCACTTCAATGCCTGTGCTCACGACCTCGCCAAAGCCGGTGGCATTAACTTTTACGGAATAAGAGCCTGGATCGACGGCTTCGAATCTATAAAGCCCTTCACTGTTTGTCTTGGTAGTGCGGTTAAGCTTGGTTGCGGCGCTGGTCAGGGTAACGTCAGCACCAGAGATCACCGCACCGGTTGGGTCAGTCACTGTTCCGCTAACAGTGCCTCGACTAGTTTGACCAAAAGTCAGGGTTGATAAGGTGAATACAAAGGCTACGATTAGGAGCGCTCGAACAATCATAACTTCCTCCTGGAGTGAGTTGAACCGGTGCGATTTACGAGTTTTCGTATGCCGGCGCGAAACTAGCTTGAATACTGCGAAAGGACTAATGTTGTGACGGATTCGCTCTAAGCAAGTGGCATTCCGATTTTCGTCTGCGGGATTGAGCGGGTTGATCGTTTAGTTTGTTAGAGGAAGTGGGCGGTTGGACGAAAGTGATCGATTGGAGATTCAGAAAACTGGAGAGAAAATCTTTCTAATAATGGATCGGTGTCTAAAATTCCGGCGGTGATGAAGGGGGTGGGGAGTCAAAATTTCGTACGCTGAGTCGCTGATGATGTAACTGTAGGGGCGGCACTCCGTGGCCGCCCGTAGTTCGAAGACAGGCGGCCACCGAGTAATCGAGGCATTACGCCAACAACTCGCCCTCAATCGTTGCAATCTGAGCGTCAACCATTCCGTACAGGTTGGCATCGCCGCAGAGAGTGAAAGCAAAGTGCTTCGCTGTGTTCGCAAGCGCTTTGGGATGCGTAGAGTTCTCGAGCTTCCCCATAAGCACGAGCAGCGCCGCCGCTGACTCATCACCAGCCCGACAGATTATCTCCGCCAGTGCTTCAATCTTTTCGTCGCTTGATTCATCTTCAGTTCTTTGCAAGCAGTCCAACGCGTCGACAATGCTTTCACCCGCATCAGCGCGTTTGACCAGTTCCGCAAGCCACGGATCATTCGTCTCCAACCCATAACGAATAATCGCCCGCGTCTGCGGATCGATCGACCTATCGTTTAGCACCGCCTGCGCTCTTCGTGTAAGAGCATTCATCATGGTATTGGTCCTGGTTGATTTGTTTACGTGAGGTGTTTCAGTGCGCGCTGTTGCGCTACTATGAGTAGTCATAATCTTCATCCTTTCTATTGAAGGTTGAGGGTTTAGGGTCGACTTCGTGGTGATGCACAAGTCGGCCCGCTTCTTTGTTCGGAGGGGTGCGAGGACTATAGCACGGCAATTTTCGCTTGGGTCACTTAAAAAAGCCTAAGTATAATGTCGACGTCGAACACGCATGAATAAAGAGATCGAAGCAATCTATGAACAAGGCATGATTCGTCCGCTACAGCCATTGGAGTTGCCGGAGGGCGCACGGCTCAATGTAATTGTTATTACTCACGAACAACCTAAAACTTATGGCAACGCGGCCGAAATGCTTGCGGAAATCGCAGCTCTACCTCTAGAAGAAGCAAATACGTGAGCCATCTCAGTTGGCTCCATGTGTGAGACAATCCTCTTAACGCCACAAGAAGGCACAAAAGGCACAAAATTTATATACTTCGCCGCTGTGGAGCATGTGGATGTCATAGTTGTGGGCGCGGGGCTCTCGGGGATTGGAGGGGCGTGCCAGCTGAAGATCGAGTGTCCGCGGAAGAGTTTCGTCATACTCGAAGGGCGCGAGGCGATGGGCGGTACGTGGGATCTGTTTCGCTATCCAGGCGTGCGCTCCGACTCCGATATGTACACGCTCGGTTATCGCTTTCGCCCGTGGCGTGACAACAAAGCGATGGCCGATGGGCCCGCGATCCTCAGTTACATCCGCGAGACTGCCGCCGAGTACGGCGTTGATAAGACGATTCGTTACAACCACCGCGTGCGACGCGCTTCGTGGTCGTCGGAGCAAGCGCGCTGGACGGTCGAGGCCGAGACCGGACCAGAGAAAGCAGTGGTCCAACTCACCTGCAACTTTCTCTATCTCTGCACCGGTTACTACGATTACGAGGGCGGTTACACGCCGGAGTGGCCTGGTGTCGCGCGCTTTCGTGGGACGATAGTACACCCGCAGAAGTGGCCCGAAGATCTCGACTACACCGGCAAGCGCATCGTGGTTATCGGCAGTGGCGCGACAGCCGTCACGCTCGTCCCTGCAATGGCGGCACGCGCGGCGCACGTCACGATGCTCCAGCGCTCGCCGACCTACATCGTCTCGAAACCTGCGGAGGACAGAGTGGCAAACTGGCTCCGCCGATTGCTCCCGGATCGCGCCGCATACATGCTTGCGCGCTGGAAGAACGTGCTTTCGGGTTCGTTCTTCTACAACCTCGCGCGCAAGAGACCAAACCTTTTCAAGTGGATGGTAGCGCGAGGCGTGCGCAAGGAACTCGGCGAGAAATACGACTCGAAGCACTTCACGCCGCCGTACAACCCGTGGGACCAGCGACTGTGCCTCGTGCCCGATGCGGATCTCTTTCGTGCCATGCGCGATGGACGCGTCTCGATCGCGACAGATCAGATCGAGACCTTCACCGAAGACGGTCTCTTGCTCAAGTCAGGCGAACGATTGGACGCGGACGTCATCGTGACGGCCACAGGACTCGTGCTGAGACTCTTCAGCGGGATGCAACTCGTTGTCGACGGCGCAACCGTTGATCTGCCGAAGACGCTTGTCTACAAAGGGATGATGTTCAGCGACGTACCCAATCTCGCTTTTGCCGTCGGTTACACGAACGCATCATGGACGTTAAAGTGTGATCTCACCGCCGAGTATGTGTGCAGGCTCTTGAACCACATGGACCACCACGGCTATTCGTTCTGTACGCCACGTGTGAACGATCCGGACGTCGAGGAAGAACCGGTGATCGATTTCAACTCGGGATACGTTCTGCGAGCGCTGGACTCTTTGCCGCGCCAGGGATCGAAACCGCCGTGGCGGCTACACCAGAATTACGTGAAGGACCTTTCGATGATGCGATATGGTCGCGTGGACGACGGCACGATGGAGTTCAAGACAGCAGTGGAGGCCGTGGGTCGTGGCTGAACGCATGCGCCTTAATGGGCGGACGGCTGTGATCACGGGCGCCGCGGGTGGCATCGGGCGTGCGATCGCCGTGTCGCTTGCGCGCCGCGGCTGCAATCTCGCGCTTGCAGATATCGACGAGGCTGGACTGGCAGGCACCGCAGAGCTCGTGAGCGGAAACGGTATCAACGTGTCTCGACATCGTCTCGACGTGTCAGATCGCGCGGCAGTGGCTGGATTCCCGGATATTGTTGCGAACGAGCATTGCGGCGTGGATGTGCTCGTCAACAATGCCGGCGTTGCAGTGGGCGGCACGTTCGAGCAGGTTGCCGACGAAGATTTCGAGTGGCTCTTCGAGATCAACTTTTGGGGCGTCGTGCGCATGACGCGCGCTTTCCTGCCGTTGCTGCGAGCGAGTGAAGATGCGTGCGTGGTGAACCTCTCGAGCGTGTACGGCATCATCGCGCCGCCGGAGCAAGTAGCGTACTCGGCGAG
>Ga0068864_100001898_pt1 | contig 17152 bp, 19 predicted proteins | sample KBSSwiS72_FD_66586 | JGI IMG/M metagenome (GOLD analysis project Ga0068864, IMG submission 66586) | Switchgrass rhizosphere microbial communities from Kellogg Biological Station, Michigan, USA - KBS Switchgrass S7-2 | ecosystem: Host-associated > Plants > Roots > Rhizosphere > Soil ... | reverse complement strand
GTCGCGATTGGCGAGCACGGGGGGCAGCGACGGATCGTATTCCTCGAGGAATTTGATGTGCCGTGCGATACCCGAATGCGTCAGCCGTTTGACGTGCTCGAGCACGACGTGAATGTTGACAGATTCGCGCTCGACCGGCCGCTCGTCCGTGAACACTTCCATGCGGTCGACGAGTTTGACGATGCGATCGGCCTCGTCGCAGATCAGGCGTGTCAAAGTGCGATCCTCGTCGCCGACCGACTGTTCGAGCAACTGCGCTGCTCCGCGGATGCCGGAGAGTGGATTCTTGATTTCGTGCGCCAGCATGGCCGCGAGCGCGGTCACCGAACGCGCCGCGCCGCGATGCGTGAGCTGGCGATCCATCTTGTCGGCGATCGTGCGTTCTTGCAGCATGACGACCACGTGGTCCGGCCGCTCCGGCAGGGGCGCCACATGCAGATCGACGAGGCGTTCGCCGGGATTACGCGGCGTGCCGAGATCGACCTTGTACTCGTTGACCGCCGCTCCGCGTGCGCGCACCTGGTCGATGAGAGCCAGCAAGGGGCTTCCAAACGGCACGAGGTCGCCCAGGCGATGACGGCGCAGGAGCGGCAGGGAGGCTTCGAAAAACGATTCAGCGGCGGCATTGGCATTGGCCACCCGGCCATCAGCCGAGACCATGATGACGGGATGCGGCAGCGCGTCGAGCACCGCGTCGGCGGTGCCGGACGGCAGCGTTGGCATAGGCTCGAGCCGGCTCATGCGGCCATCCTCGCCGTCCCGCCGAATGCGCCGTAGGCCTCCTCGAGGTGACGGTGAACAACGGCCGGCTCTTCCGCGGTCAGCACCCGCTCGCGATGTGCCTTGAGCATGCCCTCGGGTGCCCCCGCGGTCTCGGCCGCCGCGTTGAGGGCCCAGCCGAGGTGCTTGCGCGCATGGCGCCGGCCGATCGCGCGGCCGTGGTGCGACAGCATATCGTCGTAGAGCAGACGGATCATTGCGAACTGCGTGGTGAGCGGCGGCGCGCTCTCGGGCCCTCCGCCGGCCAGGCGGCGACCGATCTGCCCGGGCAGCCACGGGCGGCCTTGCGCCCCACGCCCCACCATGACCGCATCGGCGCCGGAAGCCTCCAGCGCGGCGGTAGCGTCCTCAAAAGTGCAAATGTCGCCGTTCACCACGAGCGGAATCGAAACGCTCTCCCTGACAGCACGCACCGCGGCCCAATTTGCGCGGCCCTTGTAGAACTGGCAGCGCGTGCGTCCATGCACCGTGATCAGTCGCACGCCCGCGTCCTGCGCACGGCGTGCGAGCTCAGGAGCGTTGATCGAGCGCTCATCCCACCCGAGCCGCATTTTGAGCGTCACCGGGACCGAGACCGCGCCTACGGTGGCTTCGATTAATGTCACGGCATGGTCGAGATCACGCATCAGTGCGGAGCCCGACTGCGCACCAGTGACGTGCCGCGCCGGACAGCCCATGTTAATGTCAATGACGGCTGCGCCGGAGCCCTCTGCGATGCGGGCGGCCTCTCCCATCCAGCGCGCCTCGCATCCCGCCAGTTGCACCACGTGCACGTCGAGGCCGCGTCCCTCCGCTCGTACCAGGGCGTCGGCACAGCCCTCGGCCAGGGCCTCGCTCGCGGTCATTTCCGAAACCACAAGCCCAGCCCCGAGGCCCGCTGCCAAGCGTCGAAACGGCGCGTCCGTCACGCCTGACATCGGCGCCAAAATCACCGGACTTGGCAGCGTGAGGCTCCCGATGACGACCGGCTGCCGGGGTAAAAGCGTTGGTAACACAGCGATTTGAGGTCCTTGCACACGAAATAGGCGACATTCTCAGGCTGCATAGAGTTTAGCCAACCTTGCCGGATACGCAAGTGTTGCACTGCAAAAATCCCCATTTCCGCAGACAGATCGTTCAGGCCGGCCCGGACCGGGTTTGCGGTATCGCCCGGACGGGCTAAAGCCATGTTGCAACATCGTGTTTCGGATTGCGGACATGACAGTAAAAGTGGCGGCCGTGGTTGTGGCAGCGGGCCGCGGGCTCCGTGCCGGCGGCGATCTGCCAAAGCAATACCGGTGCATTCTGGGCGAGCCTATGATCCGGTCGAGCCTCGCCGCTTTGGCGGGGCACAATGAAATCTCGGCCGTCCAGCCGGTGATCCACGGCGATGATGACGCGCTCTTCCAGGCGGCGGTGGCGGGTATCTATCTCTTGCCGCCGGTCCACGGCGGTGCATCCCGGCAGGCTTCCGTTCGCGCCGGCCTCCGGGCATTAGAGAGTCATCGCCCGGACCTCGTGCTGGTGCACGATGCCGCCCGGCCGTTTGCGTCGGTCGCCCTGATCACCCGGGCGATCGCGGCCGCGGGCACGAGCGGCGCGGCGGTGCCGGTGATTGCGGTTGCGGACACCGTCAAAACCGTCGATGCGACCGGCTGCGTAACCGGCACGATCGACCGAGCGCAATTGCGCATGGTGCAGACCCCGCAGGCGTTCGGCTTTGCCGTCCTCCTCGATGCGCACCAACGCGCCGCCGCCGCAGGGCGCGATGATTTTACCGACGACGCCGCGCTCGCCGAATGGGCGGGCCTCAAGGTCACCACCTTCAAGGGTGAGGCTGGGAACGTGAAGCTGACCACAGACGATGACTTCAGCCGCGCCGAGGTGGCCAAGCTTGCGGCCTTGAGCGATGTGCGCACTGGCTTTGGCTTCGATGTCCACCAATTCGGCGATGGCGATCACGTCATGTTAGGCGGCGTGCGCATCCCCCATGGGCGCGGATTGTCGGGCCATTCCGACGCCGATGTCGTCCTTCACGCGCTCGTAGACGCCATTCTCGGCGCGCTTTCCGAAGGTGATATCGGCGTGCATTTTCCTCCCACCGATGCCCGATGGCGAGGCGCCTCTTCGGATCGCTTTTTCGCTTTCGCGGTCGAACGGGTGCATGCGCGCAGAGGTCGAATCGCCCATATCGACGTCACCATCGTCTGCGAGGCCCCGCGGATCGGCCCTCACCGCGATCAGATGCGGACCCGCATCGCCGAGCTTGCCGGCATACCCATTGAGCGGGTGGGCGTGAAGGCGACCACGAGCGAAAAAATGGGCTTCACCGGCCGCGGCGAAGGCATGGCCGCCTTTGCCAATGCAACCGTTCGCCTTCCGTGGAGCGATTAGATGGATCAGGAACTGGTCGAGCGGGCGCGAACGCTGCTCGATCTATGCCGAACGAAAGGCCTCACGATTGCCGCTGCCGAGTCCTGCACCGGTGGCTTATTGGCAGCGACCCTCACCGAGATCGCCGGCTCCTCCGATGTATTCGAGCGCGGTTTCGTCACTTACAGCAATGAGGCCAAGCAGGCGATGGTCGGCGTTACGTCGGCCACGCTTGCAAGTCACGGGGCGGTCAGCCGCGAGACCGCGGAAGCCATGGCCAGCGGCGCACTGGCGCATGCGCCGGTCCATCTCGCCGTGTCGATCACCGGGATCGCCGGACCAGGAGGCGCGGTGCCGGGCAAGCCCGTCGGCCTCGTGCATTTTGCGGCTGCATCTCATGCCGGCCGCCTGATCGCACGCGAGCGCAACTACGGCGACATCGGCCGCACGCAAGTGCGACGCGCATCAGTGATAGAGGCGCTCGACATGCTGCACGACCTCGCCACAACAGAAGCGGCCTCATCCGGTTGATGATCGGTTTCGGCCGCCAGATGGGGAACAGCCGGGTCTGACTTCTCCGATGGCGAGCTGACCAGGCCGGCGGATCAGCCGCGGCTCACTTCGCATAGACCAGGTCGGCGCGCCGTTCGAAGGCGCCTGCGAAGCGCCGGAAGGCCGCGTCGAACATCGTCCCCATGATCAGGCCAAACGTCCGGCTCTTGAAATCATACGAGATGAAAAACTCAACATCACATGCGTGGTCGCCCGTCGCCCGAAAGGCCCAACGGTTTTCCAACCGGCTGAACGGGCCGTCGAGATACTCGACCAGGATCTGAAGATTGGGCCGGTCGAGCGTGACCCGGCTGGTGAAGGTCTCCCGGATGAACTTGTAGGCCACCGTCATGTCCGCGACCAGAATCTCGACTCCTTCAGGCTCGAGAATGCGCTGGCGCACCTTGAGCGAACGGCACAACGGCACGAATTCAGGATAGCGCTCCACGTCGGCAACTAGATCAAACATGTGGGCGGCCGAGTGCCGCACGCGACGCTTGGTCGAGAATTGCGGCATTAATCGACTCCGGCGGCTGTGCCGGATCCTCCGCTGCCGATCACTGTGAGGGAGCGAATCGGGTCCTCAGACGCCGCCAAGCTTGGCCTCCCGCGCCGCTTTCAATCGTGCGAAATCCTCGCCCGCGTGATGCGAGGAGCGCGTGAGCGGGGAAGAGGAGACCATCAGAAAGCCCTTGGCGTAAGCGATGGTCTCGTAGGCCCTGAACTCGTCGGGATGGACGTAGCGTTCGACGGCGTGGTGCTTGCGCGTCGGCTGCAGATACTGACCGATTGTGAGGAAGTCGACATCCGCCGCACGCAGATCATCCATGACCTGGAGCAGCTCGTTCCGCTGCTCGCCCAGGCCCACCATGATCCCGGACTTGGTGAAGATCGTGGGATCGATCTCCTTGGCCCGCTGCAACAAGCGTATCGACGCGAAGTAGCGTGCGCCCGGCCGCACCGTGAGATATTTCGACGGCACGGTCTCAAGGTTGTGGTTGACGACGTCGGGCTTTGCCGTGACCACCATCTCGACCGCGCCGGTCTTGCGCAGGAAATCAGGCGTGAGCACCTCGATCGTCGTCGCCGGGCATTGCGCCCGGATCGCGCCGATGACAGCCGCAAAGTGCTCGCCGCCGCCGTCGGCAAGATCGTCGCGGTCAACCGAGGTTACGACCACGTGCTTGAGCCTGAGCTTTGCGGTGGCGTCCGCGACGCGTGACGGCTCCCCCGGATCAAGCGGGCCGGGCAGGCCGGTCTTGACGTTGCAGAAGGCGCAGGCACGGGTACAGGTATCGCCCATGATCATGAAGGTCGCGTGCCGCTTGTCCCAGCACTCACCGATATTGGGGCAGCCGGCCTCCTCACACACCGTGTGCAAACCGTTCGCGCGTACGATCTCCCGGGTGTCGCCATAACCCCTGGATATGGGCGCCCTCACCCTGATCCAATCGGGCTTCTTCAGCGCCGCCGCGTCGGGCCGCTGGGCTTTCTCCGGATGGCGCGGTCTGTTGGTGGCGTCGAGCACGACGGTCATGGCAGCTCCCCGGCTTACTTACGGACGCAGGGCAGCCGGCGCAAGGCGTCCCGTCTTGGCTTCAGCGCGCCACATCGCCGGGAGGCACGGAACTGGCATCGTGGCCCACATCCCGTACCAAGGGAAAGCGCGCCTCGGTCGAATTTTGGCATATTTCTGACCGATCGCTTCGCTCCCAATACGTCTCTCGTCTCACTTCACCTGGAGGAAGGCGCGCGTGTCCACCAAGCCCAGTCTAACCCTCAGGCGCCGCATGAACGCACCGCCGGCGAAAGTCTACGAGGCTTGGACGGACGCCAAGAAAATATCGCACTGGTTTGGCCCCGAGAACGCCGAAGTATTGCGCGCTACGACGGACGTGCGCGTCGGCGGGCGCTTCCGTATCGTCTTTCGTGGACCCGACGGCGAGGAACACGACGTGGGCGGCACCTACCGCGAGGTGGTGCCGAATGAAAAGCTGGTATTCACCTGGGCTTGGCGTACGACCCCGGAACGAGAGTCGCTGGTCACGATCGCGCTCAGGCGTGACGGCGAAGGGACCTTGCTGACGCTAATGCACGAACAGTTCGCCGACGAGGCCGCCCGCGATCGCCACGCTCGCGGCTGGAACGGAACGCTCGACAAGCTCGAAAACTATGTTCGCGCCTGAGATTGCGACCATAGCGTCCCCCTCCAGATGGCGGCGACGCACGCAACGCGCGAGCAGACCCCCTGCCGCGGGACTGTGGCGAAGGGACTCGCTCAACGAGGGCGCGGACCTCAATCCGCCTTCTCCATCGTGAAACCGACCTTGAGCGTCACCTGATAGTGCGAGATCTTGCCGTTCTCTACGTGGCCCCGCGTCTGCACGACCTCGAACCATCGCAGATGTCGAACGGTCTCGTTGGCACGGCTGATCGCAGCGCTGATGGCATCCTCGATGCTGGTCTCGGAAGAGCCCACGAGCTCTACGACTTTGTAGATATGGTCCTGCATGGTGGCCTCCTGGCTCTTTGACCAAACACCTGCGACGACATAGAGTTCCGGGCGACTGCTTTCGCCGGAATCTCCCATGCTTACCCGTCGTGCAACCCTCGCCGGCATGGCCGCGCTCGGTTTTCCTTCCGGAGCCGGTGCGCAGGGCTTTCCGAGCCGCAGCATCACCATCATCGTGCCCTACCCTCCTGGCGGACCAGTCGACGCTTTGGCGCGCCTGATCGCACAGGAAGCCGCCGGCGATCTCAATCAACCGATCGTCGTTGAAAACCGCCCCGGCGGATCGGGCATCATCGGCGCCCAGGCCGTGGCGCGCGCGGAACCGGATGGGCATGTACTCGTACTCGGCACCAACCAGACCCACGCGACCAATCAGAGCTTGATCAAGAACTGCCCTTACGACGCGGTGAGGGATTTTGCACCGGTCGCGGGCATCGCCGCCATGCCCCACGTGCTGGTGGTGCGCAAGAGCCTGGCGCTTACAAGCGTCGGCGACGTCGTGGCGATGGCAAAGGTCAAGCCCGGCACTCTTACATTCGGGTCGACCGGCAACGGCTCCGGCGCCCACCTCGCCGGCGAACTGTTCAAGACCAAGGCTGGCATCGACATGTTGCACGTGCCCTTCAAGGGCCTCTCACCCATGCTCACGGAGTTGCTGGCAGATCGTATCGACATCAGCATCGCGCCACTGCCAGGCCTGATCGGACAGCAGATCGAGTCGGGCTCGGTGCGCGCACTTGGGCTCGCGCGCGCCGAGCGTGTGCCGCAGCTTGCGTCGGTGCCGACGTTCGCTGAGAGTGGCGTGCCGGGAGTCGAGGCCGATGCCTGGTCTGCTTTGTTCGCGCCGGCGCGCACGCCGGCTCCGGTGATCGAGCGCCTCTACCTCGCCATCGCCACGGCGCTTTCGAAGGATGCGGTGCGAGCGGCGATGGCCAAACAGGGCATTCCACCGGCGCTCAAGACGCCGGCCGAGGTCGCCGCCATGCTCCCGGGCGAAGTAGCCAAGTGGGCCGCGGTGATCAAGGCGTCTAATGTGGTGATGGACTGAGCGGTTCACGAACCAGGAACGAGACGATCAGGCCGCACCGGACAGGTTAAAAAAGCGCGCTGCATTGCGCCAAAGAATCATTTCCTTGTCGGCTGGTGCAATCGCGAGCCCGTTGACGATGTCGATGTGTTCCCTGGGGTCGATCGGCACTGGCCCGTAATCGGTGCCGAACATCACCCGGTCGACGCCAAACACCTCTACCGCTTCACGCACGTGGGGCGCCCAGAACCCCATCGTGTCGACGTAAAACGTGGCGAGATAGTCGCTCGGACGGCGCTTGCAGCGGATGACGGCGCGCGCCGGCATGCCATCGCAGCCGAGCCGCCAGCCGAAATCGAGCCGCCCCATGACGGGAAGCAGTCCCCCACCCATATGGGCGACCGCAATCTTCAGGCGCGGATAGCGGTCGAATAGTCCCGACAGGATCATGCGGGCAAGCGCCATGGCCGTATCGAACGGACGTCCTACGAGTTCGTCGAGCTTGTATTGATCCATCTGCTGGTCGTGCCCGATCGGTAAGCGCGGCGGATGGATGAAGATCGGCACCTCCCGGTCCTGCGCCCATTCCCAAAACGGAAAAGCGGCCTCGGTGTCGAGGAACTGGCCGTGCCAACTCGACGTGATCAGAAGGCCCTTGAAGCCGAGCGGCCCGAGGCAGCGTTCCCCTTCGGCGATATGGCTCGCGTCGAGCGGATTGAGCGTGCCCAGACCCCAGTTGGTCGCTGATGCAAGCGCCACGACCGCGGCGTTCTGGTCGTTGACGTGCTTGACGACATCGATCGCAGGCTTGCTCGAGATCGATGCGATCACCTCGGCCGCAAATGGATTGCTGATGATCCGGCCGGTGATGCCGGCCTTTGCGCAAACCTCCTGCTGGAGGTCGAAATCCGACATCTCGCGATAGGACACCGCGGGTAGTCCGCGATAGTTCGTCACCGCGTTTTTGCCCGCCGGGATTGCTCGCAGCGTCTCCGCGACACCGAAAGGATCGTCGCGTGCGCGCGCCGTGCAGTGAGTATGGATGTCGATGATGGGGGACACGATCGAGACGAGCCGCCGCTGCGCTCACTCCCCTCTCATCTTGAGCCGCGTGGAAAACAGCCGTCTCGAAGCAGAGGGTTGGACTTTACGTGTCGAAGCGCGATTCATCAGATATTGAGCGCGCGCCCATAGGCGTCGAGCACAGCCTCCTTCATCATCTCGGACAACGTCGGATGCGGGAAGATGGTGTGGATGAGTTCCTCCTCCGTCGTCTCTAGGTTCATAGCCACCACATAGCCCTGGATCAGTTCAGTCACTTCCGCTCCGACCATATGCGCGCCGAGCAACTCACCCGTCTTCTTTTCGAAGATGACCTTGACCAACCCTTGATCCTCGCCGAGCGCAATGGCCTTGCCATTACCCACGAACGGAAATCGTCCGACCCGGATATCGAGCTTCTTCTCCTTCGCGGCCTGTTCGGTGAGACCAACCGAGGCGATCTGCGGCGAGCAATAGGTGCAGCCCGGGATCAGGCGCTTGTCCATGGGATGAGGCTTGAGGCCCTTGATCGCTTCGACGCAGATAACGCCCTCGTGTTCGGCCTTGTGCGCAAGCAGCGGTGGCCCGGCTACGTCGCCGATGGCGTAGATGCCCGGCACACTGGTGCGGTTGAGCGCATCGACCACGATCGCCCCACGCTCGGTTTTCACGCCGACCTTTTCAAGACCCAGATTCTCGATGTTGCCGACAACGCCGATGGCGGAGATGACACGCTCGACATTGAGCGTCTGGGTCCCACCTTTGCCCTCGACGGTCGCGGTGACGCCATCGGGCTTCTTCTCCAGCTTGGCGACCTTGGTATCGGTCAGGATCTTGATGCCTTGTTTCTCGAATTGTTTACGGGCAAACGCCGAAATCTCCGCGTCTTCCGCCGGCAGTATCTGCGGCAATATCTCGACCACCGTCACCTCGACGCCGAAGTTGCGATAGAACGAAGCAAACTCGATCCCGATCGCGCCCGACCCCACCACCAGAAGCGATTTCGGCATGCGCTCGGGCAGCATGGCCTCAAAGTACGTCCAGATCAGCTTTTTGTCAGGCTCGAGCCCAGGCAGCACCCGAGGGCGTGCGCCGGTGGCAAGGATGATGTGCTTCGCCTGATAGGTGTCGGGGCCGAGCGCGCCTTTGGGCGCCGCGGTCTTGCTGGCCTTAACCGTGACCTTGCCCGGCGCGTCGATAATCGCCTCGCCCCAGATGACGGTCACCTTGTTCTTCCGCATCAGAAAGCCGACACCGTCATTGAGCCGCTTCGACACCACGCGCGAACGCTTGACGACGGCAGCGGGATCGTAGCTGACGTTCTCGGCCGAGAGGCCGTAGTCCTTCGGGTGCTGCATGTAGTGGAAGATTTCGGCCGAGCGCAGCAACGCCTTGGTCGGGATGCAGCCCCAGTTGAGACAAATGCCGCCAAGATAATCTCGTTCGACGATCGCCGTCTTGAACCCGAGCTGTGCCGCGCGGATCGCGGTGACGTAGCCGCCGGGCCCCGAGCCGATGATGATGATGTCGAACGGATCTAGCACTTGCATCTCCACGATTCACAGACGCGCTTCCAAGCGAAACGGGCGAGCTTCCGCCGATAGCTACCTATTGGACAACCAGCTTGAGCTCTTCCACCATCGGCCTGACCTTCGCGATCTGCTCGCGCAGCATATCGCGCATCTCGGCCTGGCTTGAACCGGACGGCTCAGCGCCGACGTCCAACATTCGCTTCTGCACCTCCGGGTGCTTCGCTGCCGCGCCGCGGAACGGCACGTGGTCGATCTTGATCCCGGTATCGCGTTTGAGCACCTCGCCCATCAGATTCATGATGCTGCCCGGGCCGGTGGAGCCGTAGAACAGGGGCTCTTTGGTTTGCTTGGCATATTCGACGAATTCCTTGAGGTCGCGCGCTGGCACCGATGGGTGCGCCAACAGCAAGAGGGGTACATAAGCTCCGACCGCAATTGGTACAAAGTCCTGCTCGATATCGTGACGTGAACGCCCGACAAATTGCAGCGATGACGTCGTGGTGGTGAACGTGATATTGTGAAACAGAAGCGTGTAGCCGTCGGGAGCGGCCTTGGCTACCTGATCGGCCCCGAGCGATCCGCCTGCACCGCCGACATTCTCGACCACCACGGCTTGATTGAGCCCATCCGACATTCGCTGAGCGAACAGCCGCGCCAGCATGTCCGTCGTCGCGCCCGCTGGGAACGGCACGATGATGCGGATGTTCTTGGCTGGAAACCGCTCCTGGCTGCGCGCGGCGCCTGGCATCAATGCCAAAGCGAGCGCCGCCGCCCCGATCAGCTCACGCCGGGTCTTGTCGCCGGTCGATGGACATTGCTCTGTCGGCCCCGCCGACTTGGCTCTTCTGTCATCATTCATCGTCTCCTCCCTTTCGTCCTCCCGCTCTCGGTTTTGCGCGGAGGCGTTCGTTGCGTTTTTCACTGTTGGGCAGTTTTCACGCAATCGTTGTTCATGTCGGAGAAAAGCCGGTCGGCCGGCTCGAACAGCTTGTTGAGCTCGGCGGGTGATGTCTTTGCCGCGTCGCGGACTGCCTTGTCGAGCTCCCCTGAGAGCCGGGTGTATTGCTGCCGCGTGGGCTCGTCCCGCAAATTGGCCAAGTATGTACCAAGCGCTGCGAACTTGCTCACCGCGCTCGCGGCGTCGATATGCGCCGCGGACACACCGGTTGCTCCACGTGCGGGATCACGCCCGACGTTCTCGCTCACGATGCCGGCCCGAAACTTAACCTGAAAATAAGCGTCGATAATCTCCTTGCAAGTGCGCAGGTATTCGGTGCGGCCGAAGTTGCGCTGGATGATATCGACGAATTTCCCGTTGAGGTAACCGTTATAGATCGAGGTCACGAGCGAGAGCACGGCAATGAACATCGGGAAGTAGGTCACCACGGCGGTTCGAATTGTGACCTCGCGCTCGCTCATCGCCGGTCGCTCACACCACCATCATCACCGGATTCTCGACCAATGCCTTGAACGCGCTGAGAAGGACGGCACCGAGCGCGCCGTCGACGGCGCGGTGATCGGTCGCGAGCCCGACGGTCATAAGATGGGCGGGCTCGATCTTGCCGTTGCGCACGACCGCCCGTTCCTCCCCCGCGCCGACCGAAAGGATGGTCGCGTGCGGCGGATTGATGATGGCGTAGAATTCCTTGACCCCGTACATGCCGAGGTTCGAGACCGCGCTGCTGCCGCCCTGATACTCTTCCGGTTTGAGCTTCCGCGCCCGCGCCCGCGCCGCAAAATCCTTCATCTCATTGGAGATGACAGAGAGCGATTTCTGCTCGGCCTTGCGGATGACCGGGGTGATCAGCCCGCCAGGTATGGACACCGCAACCCCGATGTCGGAGTGCCTGTGCCGAAGCATGGCGCCTTCGGTCCAAGTCACGTTGGCATCTGGCACGCGCTGGAGTGCAAGCGCGAGCGCCTTGATGACGAAATCGTTGACCGAGATCTTGTAGGCCGGCTTACCTTCCTTGTCTTTGCCGGCGGCGGCGTTGATCTCCTCGCGCGCGGCCAGGAGCTTGTCGATGTTGCAGTCGACCGTGAGATAGAAATGAGGGATGGTCAGCTTCGCTTCGAGCAGGCGACGCGCGATGACTTTGCGGATGTTGTCGTGCGGGACCACCTCATACGAACCGGGTTCGAACAAGGCGCGGATCTTGTCGTCGGCGGGTACTTGCACGGCGAGCGGCGCTGCAGCCGGAGCGATGGCGGCAGCGGGGGCGACAAGTCCCTTGCCTGATTTGGCCGCTTCGACATCGCGCGCGATGATGCGGCCGTGCGGGCCGGAGCCTTGGACCCGCGCGAGGTCGATGCCGGCGTCCCTTGCCAGCCGGCGCGCCAGCGGCGAGGAGAATACCCGCTCGCTACCAGGTGCCACGGCCCCGGGGGCCTCGCCCTTCGCCAGCGCTTTCGCACCCTCACCGGGAACAGGGATATGCCCTTGCGGGCGCGTTGAAGCGCCATCCTGCGGTGTGGCTTCAGGCCGCTTCTCCACAGATGCGGCCGGCGCCGGCGCGCTCGCCGGTTTTACCGCGGGCTTCGCTGCGGATGCCTTCTCCGCCCCCGCAGCCGCCATCTTGACGTCCTCGCCCTCTTCGGCGAGGACCGCGATGAGTTGGTTGACCGGCACGTCCTGTGTGCCCTCTGGCACCACGATCTTGGCGAGCGTGCCCTCGTCGATCGCCTCATATTCCATCGTGGCCTTGTCGGTCTCGATTTCGGCGATCACGTCACCCGGTTTGACCTTCTCGCCTTCCTTCTTGAGCCATTTGGCAAGATTGCCCTTTTCCATGGTGGGCGACAGGGCAGGCATCAGAATATTGACCGGCATGACAAACTCTCACGTCGCCTAACTAATTGCGCTGGTGGTGCCGGGATCGGTGGGCGCGTCCATCTCGGCATCGAACATCGTACGGATGCGCTCGAGCGCCTCGTCCTCGGTCAGCTTGGTCTCTCTGGCAAAGATCCGCGCGGCGTGCCGCGCGACGTCGGCGATAACCATGCCCCAGGCTTGGGGATCATCGAACGCGCGGCGCAGCGACACATGCAGGCCGCCTTCGACGATCGCAGCCCGCAAGACTTCCACGCCCCCGTGCTCGAGCGCGGCGGGCGGGACGTGGAGGGGATCAAACGTCGCCATCAATTCCGCCCATGCATCCTTCCGACGAAGCCGGAATCCGGTTCGCCGTAGAGCGCGTCAACCCTGGCCGATCGGCCCGACTGAACTCGTGACTTCAGACGGCGACGTCATCTCCGCCTCGAATGCGGAACTGATACGCGCGAGCGTCTCCGCCTGCGGGAAGCGGTCCTGATGCGCATAGGCGTGCGCCACTTGACGCGCGACCTCGGCGAACAGGCGACCCCAGTCGTTGGGCTCGTTGAACACCGGACGCAGCGTCAGATGGAGCTCGCCCTCGATGATGGCGCAACGCAGGACTTCAAATCCGCCGCGCTCGTTCGCCGCCGGCGGGATGTTCAATGGTTGATACGTGTTGCTCATGACATCCTCACCGGTAACAGACCGTTTTCGCCGCCGCGACCACCTCCGCGACCGAAGGCAACGCGAGTTTTTCGAGATTGGCCGCATATGGCATCGGCACATCCTTGCCAGTGACGCGCGTCACCGGGGCGTCGAGCCAGTCGAAGGCCTGCTCTGTCACGCTTGCTGCGATCTCGGCCCCGACGCCGGATTGTCGCCAGCCCTCCTCGACCGTGACCACGCGGCCCGTCCGTTTCACTGACTCGATGATGGTCGCCATGTCCATGGGTTTGAGGGTGCGCAGATCGATGACCTCCGCGCTGATGTCTTCCTTGGAGAGCTCCTCGGCTGCCTTGAGCGCATAGGTCATGCTCATCGACCAGGCCACGATGGTCACGTCGGTGCCGGACCGCGCGACCCGAGCTTTTCCGATCGGCACGAGATAGTCATCGAGCTTCGGTACCGGGAAGCTCTGGCCGTAGAGGATTTCGTTCTCGAGAAAGATCACCGGATTGGGATCGCGGATCGCGGACTTGAGCAGGCCCTTAGCGTCCGCCGCGGTATAAGGCGCGACCACCTTGAGGCCGGGGATATGCGAATACCAGGCGGTGAAATCCTGGCTGTGCTGGGCGGCAACGCGCGCGGCTGGCCCATTCGGTCCCCGGAAAACCACGGACGCACCCATCTGGCCGCCCGACATGTACCGGGTCTTCGCTGCTGAATTGATGAGATGATCCATCGCCTGCATCGCGAAGTTGAACGTCATAAACTCGATGATCGGCTTGAGGCCCGCAAACGCCGCACCGATGCCGAGGCCGGTAAACCCGTGCTCGGTGATCGGGGTGTCGATCACACGCATGGCACCGAATTCCTGCAACAGCCCCTGGGTCACCTTGTAGGCGCCCTGATATTCCGCCACTTCCTCGCCCATCACAAAGACGGACTTGTCGCGCCGCATCTCTTCCGCCATGGCATCACGCAGCGCCTCGCGCACCGTCATAGTCACCATTTCGGTGCCTTCAGGTACCTCGGATTCCGGCAGCACTGCGGGCTGCGGCGGCGCAGCTGTGGCGGGCGGCGCCGAACTGCGCGCGGTTTGCTTGCCCCGATCGTCTTCCCGTCGCCGCGGCACCGCTTCCGCGCCTTTGGCGTCCAGCTCCGCTTGTCCGGCTTCGCCCCCCTTCGCTGGTGGCAGCTTCCGTTTGGCACCGTCGGTCATCGTCGAGGCATCCTCGCCTTCGCCCAAAATCATGGCGATGGGAGTATTGACGGCCACATCGTTGGTGCCCTCCGGCACCAGGATTTTGCCGAGCGTGCCCTCGTCGACAGCCTCGACCTCCATGGTGGCCTTGTCGGTTTCAATCTCCGCAATGACGTCGCCGGATTTGACCGCGTCGCCCTCCTTCTTGTGCCACTTGGCAAGGTTTCCCTTCTCCATGGTGGGCGAGAGTGCGGGCATCAAGACTTCGATCGGCATAGACGCATCACCTGTTGGTGGCTTAGCGGGAGACCCGCGCGAGATTGGTCGCCACCGATGTCGCGGCAGCGGCGACCATCAGACAGGCGAGAAAAGCAACGAGCGCCTTGTTTACGGGAGCAACGTACGCCGTCGGCACGCCCCTGAGTCGGCCGAGCGCGAACGGCCAGGCCACCACGGCAGCAATACGGGCGGGCGTTGCGAGCCGCGCATGCCCGGGCCCGGCGGCAAGGGCCCGCAGCGTCCGCGCGTAGAACCAGCCGCCCGCGATCCAGCTTGCGAACGCGCCGGCGAGCGCGAGAAAGGCCACAATCGCTGCGAAGAGTGCCATGTCCTACCCGGCGTACACATCGGTCCAAAGCTCCGCCGGATCGGGCTCTGAGTCGTTGGTGGCGAACTCGGCCGCTTCGTTGACGACGGCGCGCACCTCGGCATCGACCTTCTTCAACGATTCCTCGGTTGCGAAACCCTTCTTCAAGAGTCGGCTGCGCACCTGCTCGATCGGATCGTGCTCGGTGCGCACTTTGTCCACTTCCTCCTTTGGCCGGTACTTCGCCGGGTCGGACATGGAATGGCCGCGGTAGCGGTACGTCAGCATTTCAAGAATGATCGGGCCGTTGCCCTCGCGGCACCATTTCACCGCCTTGTCGCCCGCAGCCTTGACGGCGCGGATGTCCATGCCGTCGACCTGCTCACCGGGAATATCGAAGGAACGGCCGCGCTGGGACAGGTTCGTGGTCGCAGATGCGCGCGCAACCGAAGTGCCCATCCCGTACTGATTGTTCTCGATGACGTAGATCACCGGCAACTTCCACAGCTTCGCCATATTGAAGCTTTCGTAGACCTGCCCTTGGTTGGCGGCGCCGTCGCCTAAATAGGTGAGGGAAACATTGTCATTGCCGCGATACCTGTTGGCGAAGGCCAGGCCAGTTCCGATCGGAACCTGGGCGCCGACAATTCCGTGCCCGCCGAAAAACCCCTTCTCCACCGAAAACATGTGCATCGAGCCGCCCTTGCCCTTGGAATAGCCTCCGCGCCGGCCGGTCAACTCCGCCATCACCCCCTTCGGATCCATCCCACAGGCCAGCATATGGCCATGGTCGCGGTAACCGGTAATCACCTCGTCTCCCGGCTTGATCGCCAATTGCATGCCGATGACGACTGCTTCCTGGCCGATATAGAGGTGACAGAAGCCGCCGATGAGCCCCATGCCGTAGAGCTGGCCGGCTTTTTCCTCGAATCGGCGGATGAGCAACATGTCGCGATAGGCGCGAAGCTCCTGCTCCTGGTTGAACTCAGGTACTTCCGCCACATGTTCGGCGGACGCTCGGCGCGGGGTGGCGGGCTGGGCCGCTGGTTTGTTACTGGCAACGGCCATTTTTCTCCTCGGGGGTGGGCGATGCGGCCGCCTCCCCAATAGCCGAAATCACCGCAGGGCGGAAGCCGATGGGAGCGCGGACGCGTCCCTTCGCGGCAGGACATATGGGGCGGGAGCCGGATTGGCAAACCGGCGCGAAAACTCAAGGAAATGTGGTCAGGGTTGCTTGACGCGAAGGGTCAATTCACGGGGATCGGCATAGTTGAGCAGCACGCGGGCGCGCTCGTCGAGCATGTCGGGATCGATGCTGTCGGCCCGTAGGAGCGAGACGCGGCGTTCCCAGGTGCCCCGTTCGGCTTTGAGCCCGGCAAGTTCACCGCTCAGCTGCGCAATCTGCTGGTCAAGATCCTGCTTCGCCCGCAGCCCGCGATTGCCGGAATAGGCATTGACGCCGAAATAGCCGATTACCAGCGCCGCGATGGAATAAAGCGCGAGCGCATTGAGGACCGTGCGGAACCGCTTGCGGGTAACCATGCCGCGACCATGACTCCGCCAGCGTTAAGACCGCTTTAATGCGTTGGTGTCCCCTGCTCCAGAGTCGGTTACTGATATCGCGTTGTGGTCAATGTCAGCGCAACGCCTTGAGTGCCGCGCGGCCGCCGTATTTCGCCTGGTCACCCAACTCCTCCTCGATGCGAAGCAGCTGGTTGTATTTCGCCGTGCGATCGGAGCGTGCGAGTGAACCGGTCTTGATCTGCCCGCAATTGGTGGCGACCGCGAGGTCGGCGATGGTGGCATCCTCGGTCTCGCCGGATCGGTGCGACATGACGGCGGTGTAGCCGGCCTTGTGCGCCATCTCAACCGCCGCCAGCGCTTCGGTGAGCGTGCCGATTTGGTTGACCTTGACCAGGATCGAATTAGCGATCCCGTCCTTGATGCCCTCGGCAAGCCGAGTGACATTGGTCACGAACAGATCGTCACCCACGAGCTGGCACTTGTTGCCAATCAGGTCGGTCAGCATCTTCCAGCCCTCCATGTCGTCCTCGGCCATGCCGTCCTCGATCGACACGATTGGGTAGCGCG
>Ga0068864_100001897_pt1 | contig 17154 bp, 16 predicted proteins | sample KBSSwiS72_FD_66586 | JGI IMG/M metagenome (GOLD analysis project Ga0068864, IMG submission 66586) | Switchgrass rhizosphere microbial communities from Kellogg Biological Station, Michigan, USA - KBS Switchgrass S7-2 | ecosystem: Host-associated > Plants > Roots > Rhizosphere > Soil ... | reverse complement strand
CCGCTTGGTGAGATCCTCTTCTATTTATATCCCGAAACTCCCCACCACCGGGACAGCTTCATCAAGCTGGCGGGTGAGCACTACTGGGATTCGCTGACGTTCAATCGGGTGATCAAGAACTTCGTTGCTCAGGGCGGCTGTCCCGACACCCCGGCAGGGTTCAAGGGATCGCCATACAACCTGGCGCCCGAGTTCAACGACAGCCTGCGACATGTCTATGGTGCGGTGGGAGCAGGGCGGGACGACAACCCAGAGAAACTCTCGGCAGGGTGCCAGTTCTACATCGTGGCCAACAAGGACGGCCTCAAGCGACTGGACAGCAACTACACGGTCTATGGTCAGGTGTTCAAGGGAATGGATGTGGTCGAAAAGATCGTCTCGGTGCCAAAGGACTCGACCGACCAGCCGCTCACCCCGATCACCCTGCACATCGACGTGATCCAGATGTCGGCCGAGGAGCTCGCCAAGTTCGGGTTCAAGCCGCACTGAACGGGTGTCGGTCGTCAGCCCTTGAACAGCACGTGGTGCAACACCAGGCCATCGTACACCGCGGTCGCGATGACTTGGGCCTGCCACTTGGCCATCGAGCCGCCGGAAACGTCCTGCACTCTGCTGCCCAGTTCATCGCCATACTTCGCACCCTGGAAACGCTTCATCAACCCGCTCCGGACCGCGTCGAGGACCCAGGGCTTGGTCTCGACGGTAGCCTTCGTGACTACCGCGCTGGCGACGCTGCCATCGGGATTAAGCGAGAGCGCCACTTCGAGCGGTCCATGGAGGGTGTTCACCTGGGGAAAGAGCACTACGCCGGCCGGCGAGCCGTCCTCCCGTTTGCCAAGATAGAACTTGAAGTCCGGGTCCTGCGGGGAGTAATCGATGTCCTTCCGGATTCTGGCCAGGTCGTCCTGGCCGATCGTGACGTTGCGGACGAAGAACTGCTTCGCACCGGGCAGCGCCGTTCTGATGGCGTCCGTCTGCGGCACCAGCACCACTGTTGGAGTGGGATGGCGGGCGCCGAACAGCAGGGCGGCGGAGAGGACCAGGAGAGAATTCAGCTGCATGAGAGACTCCTTCAGGCGGTACGTCGCCGGAACACCGAACCGAGCGTCCCGACCAGCACGATGAGGTACACCAGGGCCATGCCCCAGCCCGAGGCGATGGTCAGCCAGGCAAACCCGGGGAAGTGGAAGTTCATTAACCATTGACCGACAAAGTCGAGCGCCCCGAACCCGAAGGCGCCGACTATCATCAGATCACGAAACCACGCGGGCCAGCCCAGCCCAAGAATGATGAGCGACTCGAGCGCGCCGACGATGGCGTAGATCATGATGTGGATGTGACTGTCCTGAATGAGCAGAGCGGTATCTACCGTGTGCTTCATCTCCGGCACGGTCGAGAGGTCCAGAGGCGCCTCGGTCGTCGCCGAGTGTTCCGGCATCGCCGACATGTCCATTGCCTTCTCCGGGACGTAGGTCGCCTGGACCTGGCTGGGGCTGAGGCCCGCCCAGGTCTTCACCATGAGGAAGGCGAAGACGTAGGCGTAGCCCAGCAGCAGCAGAAAAAGCACTGCCGTCAGCTTCACTGATCTCGGTGCGTCGCTCAGCCGATAGAGGTCCATGGGAGCCTCAGAAGGTGGTGACAAGCTGCATCAGGTACTCGATGTTCCAGTTGTCCGGCCCATCGCTGGTGTCGAAGAACGGCTCGCTCGAATGGTTGACCCGCACTTCCCCCCGGAACTGGAGCCTCGGGATCCGTATCCTGCTATGCGACACGTTGGCGAAGATTCCGTCGCGTCCTACGCCGAGTGAGAACAGCGGCGCAATGCTATAGGATTCGAGAGTCTGGGCCACTCCGGAGCGCACACCGTCATCATCCCGGAAGACCTCGGCCCGCGCGGCCACTCCCCAGTGCCGGCTCAGCTGGTGGAAGAGCGTGACCATTCCGCCTTTCCAGGTCGCGGTGCCCCCACCGGGAAGCACGTCCTTGTCGCCACCCAGATTAGCCTCACCGGCCAATACCCAGTTCCAGGACGGCTGGAAGGCGTAGTCGACGTTGACCAGATAGCGTGAGTTTGTGGCTCCCTGGTCTCCCTCGACGCCGTACAGTCCGGTCACACCCAGGCTCACCGCCTCGCTCGGCAGGAATTCGAAGCGCAGGGCGCCGGACTTCCCCTTGTTGGGGTCGATGTCGCTGTCCCAGCCGTTGAACAACAGTCCTGAGACTGCCACCGCTGGGCTCGCGGTCCAGGTGCCCTGGAGTCCGACCATCTTGACCGGGCGGCCCAGCTCGAAATTGAAGCTGGTGCTGGCCAGAAAATTGAGCGGCTCGTCATCCCGCTCGAATCCGACTGGCGCGTCGAACTTACCAAATGTCAGACTCAGGTTCGAGGCGCCGGGGATCACCGCGGAGACCAAGAAGGCGTCGATCTCGGTTTCGGTCGCGAGTTCACCTGTTGCCTCGTCCTCCTCGAGCGCGGTGGTCAGCTGCCCGAAGACGTAGGCGTGGTCGGTTATCTCCCGGAATGCGCTGATAGCGATCTTGCTGGATGAAAACGAATTGTCGCCGGTGCGTCCGGCATAGCTGTAATCGCCGATTCCAAACCCGGTGATCTGGAGCGGAAAACGGTCGATGTCGCCCTGATATCCCGGCTGGCCGCCGAGATCGATCGGTTTGTCTACCGTTGTATCGGCCGGCTGCTGCGCCCACAGGGTTTGCGAGCCCAGCAACCCGCCGAGTATCAGGAGGGCGGAAACGCTCCGAAAGAGGATGCGCCGCATTCAGACCTCACGCTGAGATGGCACGGCCAAATTCCCGCACACCTGCGGGTGGCCGTCAGACGATCAGTATGCATTGTCCTGCTGGGAGGTTCAGACGCGCGGCGGGGGGGGCTCGGCTCGAACGACGTGCTGCGGCTCGGCCAGGGTGGCCGAGCCAGTGACTAACGCAACCAACTGGGCGACCGGAAGGCTCGGCAGCCACTGCGAGGGCAAGATCTCGGCGAGAGGTCCAGAGTTCAGTGGTTCGTTGCGAAGGCGCGGGCCGTCGTGGCAGGACTGGCGGTGGTGGTGAGAGTCCGACATCGTCACAGCGACGTGGCCGTGCTTCAGGCAGTCCAGGGCGCAGATCACCGACGACTGCACGATGATGAAGCTCGCCAGCATCAGGACAGCCACAAATCCCCTCCGGCTCTTCCGGGGCATGTGGTGCCTGGACCTGGCGTCAGGAGTCATGACAAGAAGCTAGTAGAATCCTCAGATTCTGCCACGGACCTCTGGCGCTCCCTCCTCGGGAGCTTCACCTTTGGCCGCCCCGTTCCCGTCCCCGTGGAGGTTTCTTGTGAATACTCGCCGCCAATTCCTGATCCAGGCGCCGATCATCCTCGGCGCCATTGCCGGCTGCAGCAAAAAGGGTCAGACACCTGCCTCGTCCGCACCGACCACTCCGGGTGCTCCACCCACCTTCGGAACGGCGCCGGAAACCGGACCCGAAGTCAACGCCGGGACATTCGCCGAGGCGGAGAAGCTGATGCAGGTGACCATGACGCCGGAGCAGCGGAACATGGCGGTCAAGAGTTGGCGCCGGTCGATGGCCGCCCAGCTGGAGCGACGCACCGGACCGCGGAAGCTAGTGCTGGAACCGACACTCTCGCCGGCGACGCGATGGGATCCGGCACTACCGGGAATCGCGATTGGTCCCAAGCAGGACCGGTTCGTTCGGAGCAGCGTAGATCCAGGCCCCCTTCCATCAGAGGACGCTGATATTGCCTTCGCGCCGGTCACCGCACTCTCCCGCTGGATCCAGTCGAAGAAGTTGACGTCCGAGCGCCTGACGGGGATCTATCTCGCCCGCATCGAGAAGTTCGATCCCAAGCTTCGCGCCATCATCACGTTGAACAAGGAAGGAGCGCTCCCCGCGGCGCGTCAGGCAGACAAGGAAATTGCCGCGGGAAAGTACCGCGGACCGCTGCACGGAATTCCTTACGGCGTCAAAGATCTGCTCGATACCGCAGGGATAGCGACGACGTGGGGCGCGGAGCCGTTCAGGGATCGGATCCCCACCGCGGACTCCGCGGTCGTGGCCCGGCTCAGTGCAGCCGGCGGGGTGCTAATCGCGAAGCTGAGCCTGGGCGCTCTCGCTCTCAACGACATCTGGTTCGGGGGACAGACGATGAATCCCTGGGTGCTTGAAGAGGGCGCCTCGGGGTCGAGCGCGGGCCCCGGTGCCGCGACGGCTGCCGGCCTGGTCGGATTCTCCATGGGGAGCGAGACCGGCGGGAGCATCGTGAGTCCGACCATGCGTTGCGGCATCAACGGTCTGCGGCCCACCTACGGGCGGGTGGCAAGGACCGGCGCGATGACTCTTTGCTGGTCGCTGGACAAGCTCGGTCCGATGACCCGGAGTGTGGAAGACACTCTGCTCGTGCTTCAGGCGATCACCGGTGCCGATGCCGGTGACGTCGCCAGTGTCCCCAGCAAACTCGACTTCGATGCCAGCGCCTCGGTGAAGGGACTCAAGATCGGTTACATAGACTCATGGATGAAAGAGAGCCCGGCCACCGATGTGGACAGGGCGTCTCTCGACGAGTTCCGGAAACTCGGAATGGTCCCGACCGAGGTTTCTCTCCCCGACTGGCCATACGATTCGCTCAATCTGGTTCTCTTCGCCGAGGCGGCCGCGGCCTTCGAGGAGCTTACGCTCAGTGGTCAAGCCGATCAGCTCAAGGTGCAGGTTCCCGACGCGTGGCCCAATCTGTTCCGCGAGGCCCGCTTCCTCTCAGCCGTTGATTTCGTGCAGGCCGACCGGTTGCGGCGCAAGGTGGCGATGGAGATGGCGCGGCTGATGGCCGAGGTGGATCTGCTCGTCGTTCCGTCCTTGCGGGATGAAATGCTGGTGATCTCGAACAACACGGGACATCCATCGCTCACCATGCGCACCGGATTCGTCCAGATCTCCGAGGCCCGCAGCGACTGGGCGCCCGATCCCGTCCATCCGTTGCCCAAGTTCAACCCGCCGCGGCGCGTACCACACGGAATCACGCTGATCGGACGGTTGTTTGATGAGGGGACTCTCGGGCGCGTAGGCGTCGCGCTGGAGCGGCAGCTGGGAGTGACGGGAGAGCGTCCGCCGGGGTTCTAGGCGTTAGCTGTCAGCCGGCCGTTAGCTGTTAGCTGTTAGTACTCGGTACTCGCTACCTAGGTACTAATCCGACTCGATCTCCCGAAGTGCAGCGAGGAGTCCCTCGGCGTCCTCCCGGCAGCCGGGGCAATTCCTGAGGTGATTCACGAACTCCGGGAACTCCTGCTCGACGTCCTCACCCCGCAGGGCGGCGTCGCAGTAGCGGTGGAAGTGTTCAAACGCAGCTTCGCAGCCGGGATCGCGGCCGGTGTGGCCCAGCAACCCCTCGAGTGGGTCGCGCTTCATACCCGCCCCTCCTTCCCTTCGCTTCGCTCGACGGCCCGCCTGAGCCTGGCGCGCGAGTCGTGCAGGATCTTGTAGATCGCTCCTCGCGTACTGTCGAGTCGCTCGGCCAGCACGTCGATCGGCACTTCGTCGAGCACCGCCGCCTGGAAGATCAAGCGCTGCCGGTCGGTCAGGTCATCGCGAATCGCGCGCTGGAGAGACTGAAGCGTCTCGGTGTGCTCCAACCGGGTAAGGGCGGGAGGAGCAGAGTCCGCCAGCCGGTCCCAGACCTGCTCGTCCAGCTCGATCCTCCGGTGTCGCCACGCGTGACGGCGGAGACGAGTCGAGATCTCGAACAAGGCGAATTTGCAGGCCCAGGTGGTGAACCGGGACTCACCGCGAAACTCTGGAAGCTTCCGGAGGATCGCCATCGCCGCGTCGCTCGCCGCCTGGTGGCACAGGTCGTCCACTTCCTCACGCCCTCGCTCCGGCATGCTGGCGCTCCTCCGGGCGGCCTCTGATCTGGCAACCCGGAGGAGCAATGCACGGAGGCGGGTTACCGCCTCTTCGCGGGTCGGCCCCTCGGCGTTTAACCCGTGGAGCCACTCCGCTGAATCCCGATCGTCTGCCTTCAACGCCATGGGTCGATAATGGCCTCCTCGGGATTCGACCGCCAGTCCGGCCAGAGGCATCACAGCGCTGCGTGGAACCTCTTCATATGGGTCGCGATGTAGTCCAGGTGGTCCTCCACCGCGAAGTGCCCTGCGGCGAGCCGGTGCAGCTCGGCGTCCGGCAAGTCCGCGAGATAGGCGTCGCCGCCTTCCGGGGTGAAGAAAATATCCGACTGGCCCCAGAAGATCAGAGTCTGCGGTTTACGCTCGCGGAGCAGGCGTTGCCACGACGGGTATAGCGGGACGTTGGTGCGATAGTCGTAGAACAGATCCAGATTGATCCGCACCGCGTGCGGCCGTTGCATGAACGCAGAATCCGACTCCCAGTTGTCCGGGCTGATCAGCTCCGGCTGCTGGGCGCCGTGTAGATAGATCGCCTTGATCGTCTCGGGGGCGAGGAAGGCGTGCAGCGGTGCCTCCGTCTCGGGGGTGCGGTTCTTCCAGAGCGCGCCGCGTAATCCGTCCCACGCCGCCGTGAAGCCCACTTCGTAGCCATTGGAATTCTGGATCACCAGCCACTCCAGTGCCTCCGGATTTCGGCTGACGAGGCGGAAGCCGACCGGGCCGCCGTAATCCTGCACGAAGAGCCCGTAGCGGGTGAACCCTTTTAGTTCGAGGAATCGCTCAATCACTTCGGACAGGTGGTCGAAGCTATATGCCCATGTTTCCGGATCCGGTCGGTCGCTCAGACCGAAGCCCGGATAGTCCGGAGCAATGACGTGGAACCGGTCGGCCAGGGCAGGAACCAGGTTACGGTATTGATGCGAGCTCGCCGGAAAGCCGTGCAGGAGTACCAGCTTTGGGCTTTCAGGGCGTCCGGCCTCCCGGTAGGCGATCGACAGCCCGTCTACGTTCAGCGTCCCGTAGGAGACTCGGTTCACCGACGGCATCGAAGCAGCCGGTTTCATCCTGGTGGGCGCCGCATTCTTCACTTGTGACATCGATTTACCTCCGCTGGAGCCTCAGGGAGGCAGCGGCCCCCGAAGTGCATGGGGCCGGACTGTCGCTGCCCCCGAATTGGTTACGGGGGTTAGCGTCGCGAGGGGGGAGGATCTTACCTAACAAGGATCTGGAGCCTTGGGACGAGCTCACTGCGGGGAAGCTGATTCGCGCCCTCAGGCGAATAGTCTCTTCTTCACCCGGGCTTCCGCCTCCAGTCTCCCGCACATCAGTTCGCAGAGTCGGAGCACGTCTCCGTCCGCCAGCCGGTAGTAGGTGCTGACGCCGTCCTTCCGTCGATCGACGAAGCCGGACGCGTATAGCAGCTGGAGGTGCTTGGAGACGTTGGTTTGACCCAGGCCGGTGGCCTCCAGAATCTCCGAGACCGTCCGCTCACCCTCCCTCAGGGTGTTCAGGATCTCCAGCCGGGAGGGCTCGGAGAGCGCCTTGAACCGGTCGGCGATGAATCCCAACTGCTCGGTGGACAAGGGCTTCCGGGACATTGGATCGGCGTTTCCTGAGCAGATGACCATATAACAGTAGAGTAGAGTCGGGCTCGGCGCCACGGCGGCGTTCCGGCTGCTTGACTTCGGCTATACATGACTATATAGTCATATAGCCATTCAAGCAAGACCCCAGCCCGAGGTGGCCCGCAACCGGCCCTGATCGATGCGCTATCTGGCTTTTTTTCTCCTCGCTCTTTCCGGCGCCGGCGTCGCGGTCCGGCCGCTCGGCGCCCAGGCCCCGCTGACCCTTCGGCAGGCTCTGGAACGTGCCGACAGTGGGGCCTATGCCAACCGTGCCGCGGCAGGAGAGTCGAAGGCCCGAAGCGGCGCTGCGCTCGCACCCCTGGAAGGGATTCTCCCGACCGCCCGGTTCGAAGGCGGGTATGCCCGCACCACCGACCCCCTCGGCGCGTTCGGATTCACCCTCCGCCAGCGGGCCGTTACGCCGGCATCCTTCGCTCCCGCCGTCCTCAATGACCCGCCCGCCACCGGCAACATGATGACCGGCGTTGTAGTCGAGCTGCCGCTGCTCAATGCCGACGCGTGGCGGGGGCGGCAGGCGGCAGTCGAGGCTCGCGAAGCGGCCCGCTCAGCAGAACTCTGGACCCGGACCGTCACGGCGGTAGAGGTAGCCCGCGGGTACTGGGGCGGGGTACTGGCCACCGAACGGGTGCGCACCCTCGAAGCGGCACTGGTCGCGGCCCGATCGCACCAGCGGGAAGCGGAGTCGTTGGAGGAGCGCGGCATGGTGACCCGATCCGATGCCCTGCTCGCCTCGGTGAAGGCCGGCGAAGTGGAGGCGGCGTTGATCGGCGCCCGGAGCGAGGCTCGGGTCGCGAAGCTCGACCTGGCAATGCTGATGGGCGAACCGGGAGACACGGCCTTCACGCTGCCGGATTCACTGCCAAGCGCGGAACGCGTCAGCGCCGTCGTCGGCGAGGCGCCGGACACTTCGGCCGCCACGGCTCGGGCAGATGTGGTGGCCGCCGGGCACGAATCGGCTGCGATGGCCGCCGACCGCCGTCGGGCCAGGGCGCTGTACCTGCCCCGCCTCAACTCGTTTGGCCGCCTCGAGTGGAACACGGCCGAGACGCCGTTTGGAGGAAAGAGTGCCTGGACAGTCGGCATCATGCTCAGCTGGTCGCCGTTCAGCGGCGCCCGGGAACTCTCGGAGGGGCGGGTGGCGGATGGCAACACGATGGCGGCCGGCTCCCGAAGGGAGGCCGCTGCGGCGCAAGCAGCGCTGGAGCTGGAACGCGCCACAGCCGGGCTGGCGGTAGCCCTGTCTCGTCTGGAGATCGCCCAGGTTGCCGGCGCGCAGGCCCGGGAGGCCCATCGCATCGTGAGCCGGAAGTACGACGGTGGCCTCGCGACGGTGACCGAGCTCTTCGATGCGGCGGCGATTGACACCGACTCCCAGCTCCGAGACGTGGCCGCGCGATATGACGCGCTCATTGCATTGGCGGAGGTGCGGAAGGCGCAGGGGCTCGACCTGTCGCCCCTGCAGGACCTCGAGAGTTAAGGTGACGACGATGAAACCGATCCTGAGCGGGGTGACATGGCTGGCTCTCATGATGGCCGGCTGTGGCCGCGGCGAAGTGGGTGATGCGACGCCACCGGCGACTCCGGCGAGGTCCGACACCCCAACCTTCACTGTCCGAGACACCACAATCTCGGCGAGCTTCGAGGCCGCCGGAATGGCGGAGCCGGTCGCGCGCGCCACACTGAGCACCCGGCTCATGGGGAGCGTGACCGAAGTTCTGGTTCGAGAGGGCGACCGGGTGCGCAATGGCCAGCTGCTGGCGCGAATCGATGCCCGCGACCTGGAGGCGCGGCGCGGTCAGGTCGACGCAGGGATCGCCGGAGCCGAGGCCTTGTACCAGGACGCGCGAACCCAGGCTGAGCGGTTCCGGGCCTTATATGCCGACAGCGCCGCGACGCGCTATCAGCTCGAACAGGTCGAAACCGGCCTGACGCGGGCCGAAGCGGGGCTGCAAACGGCGCGCGCCTCGCGGGCGGAACTGGATGCGGTCGGGGCGTATGCCGAGATCCGTGCCCCGTTCAGTGGCGTGGTGACGCGGCGGTTCATCGATCCTGGGGCCTTCGTGGCTCCTGGTGTGCCCATCCTCGAAGTACAGGATGCCTCGAGGCTCCGCGTCAGTGTAACGCTGCCTCCGCGGGTTAGCGCCGCGCTCCGCCGGGAGGCACCGCTCGACGCTAGCATCGAGGATCGACCGGCGCGCGCCGTCCTCGAAGGCACGGTGCCGGCTCCCAACGGAGCGGTCTATACGCTGAATGCGATCGTGCAAAACCCCAGCGGTGAATTCCTCCCCGGCAGCGCCGCGACCATCCGGGTTCCGAGTGGAAGTCGGAACGCGATGCTGATCCCGGCGGACGCCCTGGTTCGGGAAGGAGACCTCACCGGCGTTCGGTTGAAGACGGACGCCGGAAGCGAGCTGCGCTGGGTGAAGGCGATGGATTCGGGATCCGGAACCGGCGGCATGATCGAGATCCTCTCGGGCCTCAGGTCCGGTGACGTCATTCTCATCGGGAGCCGCTAACCATGGGTTTCGCTGGGCGGCTCGCCGGCCGGTTCCTGCACTCCAAGCTCACCCCCCTGGTGACGGTGGCCGCGTTGGCGGCAGGATTGCTGGGCATCCTCGCGACCCCGCGCGAGGAAGAGCCCCAGATCTCGGTCCCGATGATCGACGTCATCGAGACGCTGCCGGGCGCGACACCTGCCGAGGTCGACCTGCTCCTCACCAGGCCGATCGAACAGCGGATGTGGGAGATTCCGGCGGTCGAGCATGTGTACTCGATGGCCGGCGAGGGCTACACCCTCGTCACGGTGCGCTTCAAGGTGGGTGAAGACCAGGAGCGCAGCGTGACCCGGGTCCACGCGAAGCTGTTTGCGGACTGGGACCGGATGCCGCCGGGTGCGCTGCCGCCGCTGGTGAAACCGCACTCGATCGATGATGTGCCGATCCTCACGCTGACCATTGCCTCCAGCCGATACGGTTCCGACCAGCTGCGGCAAATAGCGACTCAGCTCGAGGACGAGATCCGAACGGTGCCTGACGTCGCGGAGACCTCGGTGATCGGGGGCCAGCCCCGGCAGATCCGGGTGGATCTCGATCCGGCGCGGCTGGCTGCCGCTGGCGTGACACCGGGCGAGGTTGCCCTGGCTCTGAAGGGGGCCAATGCGCGACTCGAGGCGGGCGAGCTGACGAGTGCCGGCTCGGTCTACCGGGTGCAGGTCGGCGCCGCTCTGGCCGACGCGGCCGAGGTAGCGGGCGTCGTGGTGAGCTCGCGGGGCGGCTCCGCAGTGTATCTCCGCAATGTCGCGATGGTGCGGGAGGAATTCGGCGAACGTTCTGATTACGTCACCTACGCCACCCCGGATTCCGGTACCGCCAGCGCAGTCACGATCAGCATCGCCAAGCGAAAGGGCGCCAACGCGACCGACGTCGCCAACCGGGTGCTGGAGCGGGTGGAGCAGGCGCGGAGCCGGCTCCTGCCCACCGATGTGACCGTGGCCGAGACCAGGAATTACGGCGAGACCGCGCGGGAGAAGGCCAGCGAGCTTATCCAGCACCTTGGGATCGCGACAATCTCCGTGACGCTGTTGATCGGCTTCTTCCTGGGATGGCGTGAGGCGGTCGTGGTACTGGTCGCGGTGCCGGTGACCCTCGCGCTCACGCTGTTCAGCTACTACGCGCTGGGCTATACGCTCAACCGCATCACCCTGTTCGCGCTGATCTTTTCGATCGGCATCCTGGTCGATGATGCCATCGTGGTCGTGGAGAACATCTACCGGCACATCGCGAGGGGCGGAAAGGATCCGGCCACGGCGGCGGTCGAGGGAGTGGACGAGGTTGGGAATCCGACCATCCTTGCCACCTTCACGGTGATCGCCGCGATCCTGCCGATGGCCTTCGTGCGGGGGCTCATGGGTCCTTACATGCGTCCGATTCCGGTCGGCGCCAGCGTCGCCATGCTGGCGAGCCTCGCGGTGGCGTTCGTCATCACCCCCTATCTCGCGTACCGGCTGCTCAAGGGCCACGTCAAGCCGGAAACGGTGGGGGAGACTTCGGGCACCCGTTTCAGCCGGTTCTACACCCGGCTCATGAGCAGCCTCATGGACCGGCCGCGACGCCGGAGGCTGTTCTATGGCGGTGTCGTAGTCCTGCTCCTCCTGTCCATGGGGCTGGTAGGCGCGCGGGTGGTGCAGGTCAAGATGCTGCCGTTCGACAACAAGTCGGAATTTCAGGTAATTCTGGACCCACCGGAAGGGACCACGCTGGAGAGCAGCGCCGCACTCGGCGCGGAGGTGTCGGCCTACCTGCGCACGGTACCGGAGGTGCGCAACACCCAGGTGTACGCGGGCATCGCAGCGCCTTTCAACTTCAACGGGCTGGTGCGGCATTACTTCATGCGTCGCGGCCCCAACGTCGCCGACGTACAGGTGAATCTGGTAGGCAAGGGCGAGCGTTCCAGGCAGAGCCATGCCATCGCGGTCGCGGTGCGACCGGCGATCGATTCAATCGCTCGGCGCTACCAGGCAAGCGCCAAGATCGCGGAGATCCCCCCAGGTCCGCCGGTGCTGTCCACGCTGGTCGCGGAGGTATACGCCGGCACGGACAGCGCGCGCCTTGCCGCCGCCTTGCGCGTGAAGCAGGTGTTCGAGACTACGCCCGGCGTGGTCGATGTCGACTGGACGGTCGAGTCGCCCCAGGCCCGACTCGCATTCCGGATCGATCGGGCGCGGGCCGCGGCGGCGGGGGTGAGCGTCGACCAGATCGTGCAGACAGTCTATCTCGCCGAGTCGGGCAGTCCCGCCGGCCGCATCGCCTCAGGTACCGCCCGCGAGGGAATCGCGATCGTCCCCCGACTGCCGCTCACCCAGCGGTCGACGGCGGAGGCCCTGCTCGCGATACCGGTTCCGACCGCGACTGGTCCCGAGCCGCTCGGGCGGTTCGTCGCGGTCGACTCGACACTCCGGGATCCGGCGCGATACCGCCGCGACCTCCGCCCTGTGATCTACGTGACCGGCGATGTGGCGGGAAGCATCGAGAGTCCGGTCTACGCGATCCTCGCCATGAACCGCGCCCTGGACACGATCCGGGTGGCGGGCACGGAGATCCGTCGCTACAACGCGGTGCAACCCGACCGGCTAGACGAGACCGCGATCAAGTGGGACGGCGAGTGGCAGATCACCATCGAGGTCTTCCGCGACCTTGGCCTCGCCTTCGCGGCAGTCCTGCTCCTGATCTATGTGCTGGTGGTCTGGTGGTTCGAATCGTTCAGCATCCCGCTGGTCATCATGGCTCCGATTCCGCTCACCCTGATCGGCATCCTGCCGGGGCATGCGCTGACCGGGGCCTTCTTCACGGCAACCAGTATGATCGGAATGATCGCCCTGGCCGGAATCATCGTTCGCAACTCGATCCTGCTGGTCGACTTCATTCGCCTGGCGGAGGAACGCGGCGTGCCGCTGCGTCAGGCCGTGATCGAGGCGGGCGCGGTACGCTTCCGGCCCATTGCCCTCACTGCGGCCGCGGTGGTCGTCGGCGGACTGGTCATGGTGCTGGATCCGATTTTTCAGGGACTGGCCGTGGCGCTCATGAGCGGCGCCATCGTGGCGACGCTGCTCACGATGGTGGTCGTGCCCCTCTTGTACTGGGAGCTGCGGCGGCGCGAGTCGTAGGGTTCTTCAACCTGGAGAGATTCATATGTGCAACGAGATGGTCATTCGCCGAATTGCCGGCACATTCATTCTGGGCTCTCTCGCCCTCGGGTGGTGGGTGAGTCCATACTGGCTGCTGTTTACCGCCTTCGTAGGGTTCAACCTGTTCCAATCCAGCCTGACCGGATTCTGCCCGCTGGAACGGATGCTGGGCCGATTCAGGCTGTTGGGGTGCACCCCGAAGGTCAGGAGTTGAATGCGCCGCGCTCCAAGCCGCCTTGCGTGCGGTGTTGGGTCGAGCAGATTAGCCGTGGGCAGCCTCACGGCTTCTTGATCCCATCGTATGCCAGTGCTCGACCGCAACTTGCCACCCACCCAAGGAACCCACTGTGCACCGTATCCAGGACGGAGTGCGGCGCTTTCGTACCGAAATCTTCCCCGCCAACCGGGCGCTCTACGAGGAGTTGGCAGAGAAGCAGAAACCGGATGCCTTGTTTCTCACCTGTGGGGACTCCCGTATTGACCCGTCGCTGCTGACCGACAGCGCACCGGGAGAAATCTTCGTGGAACGGACTCCCGGCAATATCGTTCCGGTCTACGATGACGCGGACCGGGTTGGGGTTTCCGCCAGCATCGAATATTCGGTGGCGGTCCTCGGCGTGCGCGACATCATCGTTTGCGGCCACTCCACCTGCGGGGCCATGAAAGGCTTGCTCCATTCGGAGGCTCTGGCCGCGATTCCCGCTACTGCACGATGGCTGACCTTCGCCGGTCCGGCTCTGGAGAGGTTGGGCCGGGATCACGCGGGGCTGGCTGAGTCCGAGCGCTTGGAGATCCTGTCCCGCCTCAACGTGGTCGAGCAAATGGCGCACCTTCACACCCATCCGGCCGTGGAGGAGCGTTTCAAGAACGGGACGCTCGGCATTCATGGCTGGTACTACGAAATCCACACCGGCTGTGTGGAGGCGTACGATGCGGCCAGCGGGACTTTCAAGTTGTGGCCGGAGTAGTCGGATCCTTCGTTACCCCATCGTCATCACCACCGGGGCGTGATCACTGGTCCCCACCTCCGCCCGCACGAGGCAGCTCGTGGTTCGTGCTGCCAGCGTCGGAGAGGCCAGGAGGTAATCCAGTCGCCATCCGATGTTCCGCGCCCGCAGGTTACGCCACGGCGCCCACCAGGTAAACAGGCCGGGATTCTCCGGATCGAAGGTTCGCCCGAGATCAACCAGGCTTGTCGCAAAGAGGCCCTCGAACAGCGCGCGCTCATCGGGACGCTGGCCCACCGCATTGAGCTTTCGCTCCCGCGGATGCACATCCAGATCGGTCCGCGCGATGTTCATGTCTCCACAGAGCAAGACCTCGCGCCCCTCGACCATGAGCCTCCGGGTCCAGTCAGTAAGCTGGGTGAGGAAACTCAGCTTCGACGCATAATCCTTGCCGCCGTTCGGCACGTAGATCGAGGCGATGACCAGGTCACCGTGGTCCACTTGTACGATCCGCGATTCCATGTCGAAGGGAGGGTGACTGTAGACCGGCTCGGTGGGGCACAACTCCTTACGAACCTGCAGCGACACGCCGGAATACCCCTTGAGGGTGTGCCAGTATGCGTGATAGTCCGGGTGCCGGCACACCTCGGGAATCTGCGACAACTCGGCTTTGAGCTCCTGCAGGCATACCACGTCCGGTCGCTCCCGCTCCAGCCACTCCTGGAGCTGGGAAGCGCGAGCCCGGATGCCGTTGACGTTCCAGGTGGCGATTTTCACAGGCTATCGGCCATAGATGCAAAAACGCAGAGGCGCAGGGGTCGCGGAGAATATTTCCCAACAGCGAGACACAGGAATACAAAGCGCGCCATGGGTACGGAGACAATGTAGCGGGGCCGTAGTTCTCTGCGCTCCTTGCGCCTTTCGTTTTCAATTGGGCAGTGATATTACGGCGGGATAGGCAGGCGGAGCATGTCAAGCGGAGATTGTGATGATCGTTATTGCTGGGTAACCCTCAAGCCCCAGTTGTCCCCCACGAGCTCCGCCGGGAAGAAATGCCGCGTCACCGGCTTGGAGCTCGCCAGCTCGCGGGCCCGCCGGTCAATGGCGGCGTCCACCGCCGTTTGCCGTCCGCCATGCTGTTGCAGGTGTTCGCCCCAGGTGGTCACGGTGAAAAGCTCGATGAATCGCTGAGCCATCTCTCCCTCCCGGTAAAGCTCCCAGCTGATGGCGCCGGTGCGGAGCCGGGAGAGGCGCACCGCGACCATCGCTTTGAGGAAGGCCTCCTCATTCTCTGGAGTAACAGTGTAGGCGGTGGTCACAACGATCGGTCCCTCGTCGTGGTCGTACTGCCGCACCAGACTCGGCTCCTCCCACCGCACCGATGGGTCGGTGGGGAGGCGGGAGAGATCGTACATCGGCCAGAACAGGATGGTGGCCGTGCCGAGGAGCAGAACGACCGCTGCAATGATGAATGCCGGGACCAGCCCGATACGTTCGGCCATCAGTCCCCAGGCGAGGGCGCCAACTGCCTGCGAGCCGAACAGCACCATCTGATACGTCGCCAGGCCGCGAGCCCTGACCCACACCGGCAGAAACAGCTGGATCTCGGCATTGCTCCATGCGATCACCACAATCCAGGCGGCTCCCGCAGGGAGCAGCACAAGGAAGGCGACGGCCGGGTGAGGGATCGCGATCAGGAGCAGGGTCGCCCATGCGTACACGACGCATGCGGCTGCGAGCAGCCCATTGGGCGGAAGCCTTCGCCGGAGCCAAGGCAGCAGGAATGCACCGGCAACCGCACCGGCGCCGAGGGCGGTCAGCAGGAGCCCATAGCCATCGGCTCCCATTCCGAGCCGGTGGCTCGCGATCAGCGGCAGGAGCGCCCAGAGTACCGTGGCCGGGAACACGAAGAGACCCAAACGGAGCAGGATCCGCTGAGTGACCGGCGAGTAGCGGACGTAGCGACCTCCTGCCCGGAGGGCGGCGACGAACCGCTCGGGAGAGGGAGCGGTTGCGTCTGCGGGCGGGCGCCACAGGAGCAGCACGATGGGGAGAAACACGAAGGTGAGGGTATTGAGGGCAAACACTGCCCCCACGCCCATCCTTGCGATGAGCACACCCGCGAATGCGGGGCCGATGGCGCGCGCGACGTTCACATTGACGCTGCCGAGTGCGACCGCCGCATGCAGCTCGCTTCGGGGAACCAGCTCGGGAATGAGCGCCTCGTAGGCTGGCGTCTGGAGCGCCGACCCGGCACCCAGCAGGAAGGTGAAGCCGAGGAGCAACGGCGGTGTCATCTGGTCGGCGAACGTCAGCCAGGTGAGCCCGATGCCGGCAATGATCTGAAGGACCTGGAGGACGATCAGGAACCGGCGCCGGTCGAAGATATCGGCCAGCGCGCCACCCGGAAGCGCAAGCAGGAGATCGGGTAGTGTATCCGCGGTCTGAACCAATGCCACGAGTGTGGCGGCGTTGGGCAGGCTGACGAGGAGCCACTGGGCGCCGACCGTCTGCATCCAGGTGCCGATGTTGCTGGCCAGCACGGCCAGCCAGATCAGGCGGTAGATGCGAAAGGCGAGGGGTGCCCAGGCCGAAGTGGAGTGGGCCGGAGACGCGGTCTCTCCGGCGGTCACGGCGTCGTTGCCTCCACGAATTCCCTCCAGTCACGCTCGACCTGGCGGCTGTAGCTCGACGCGTAGGCGAGCAGGGCAGGGCGCCACTTTTTTTCCGCGGCGAACGCCGTCCATTGGTCGGCGATGGCCGAACCCTTTCGGCCGCCGCTTCGGAGATGGCTCCAGGCGACGACTTGGCCGAGCGTAATCATAAGCCCCTCCAGTTCGGCGCGAGTCCGGTTCCACGACTCCAGGCTCAGCCGGTTCTGGGTGGGCTGCAACTCGCGGAGAACATAAGAGCGCCCGCCCGCTCGCACCGGATGCAGCAGTGCGGGGGAGACCGCTTGAGCC
>Ga0068864_100001893_pt1 | contig 17177 bp, 19 predicted proteins | sample KBSSwiS72_FD_66586 | JGI IMG/M metagenome (GOLD analysis project Ga0068864, IMG submission 66586) | Switchgrass rhizosphere microbial communities from Kellogg Biological Station, Michigan, USA - KBS Switchgrass S7-2 | ecosystem: Host-associated > Plants > Roots > Rhizosphere > Soil ... | reverse complement strand
ACCGACAGTGTTCCATCGAAGCAGCGCCAACTGTCTTTCCTGGTGAGCATCCGGATTCCTCTTTGGTGGCATCAGGCCTTGAGCGCGCCCTTGGACTTGGCGACGTGCGTCGAGATCGCGTCCATCAACGGCGGCGATAGACAATCGTAGGGCTCGAGTCCGAGTTCCTTCAGTCGCGCGCGCACCTGTCCCATCTTCGCGGGATCGAATCCCGACTCGATGATGCTGGAGACGAACGCCGCGAACTCGGGTGCCGACCAGCCGGCATCCGGCGACAGTTCTGTATGCACGAAGTCGAGCCCGTAGAACGGGTGACCTTTGTTCTCGATGCGGCCGTACATGTGCACGCCGCAGCCGGTGCAGGCATAGCGCTGAATCGCCGCGTTGTTGTCGACGATCTTCAGCTTTTCCTGTCCCGCCGTGACCTTGACCTTGTCGCGCGGGATGACCGCGACCATTGAAAAGACTGCGCCCGACGGCTTCCAGCACTTGGTGCAGCCGCACACGTGGTTGTGCGCTGTCTGGCCGCCGAGGCTCACGGTAACAGGCCCCTGCGTACATTTGCATTTCAGCGTTCCGCCCGAGAACGACGCGGATCCTTTCTTCACGCCGCCGTCGACGGCAGGATGGATCGAGATGGCCATGCGACCTCCGGTTCGAATCGTCTAAATGGGAGTGTTCTGACGACGTCTATGAGGCGCGTCTGCACGCGCAGTGTCAATCCGTGCCGGCGATCCGCTCGATGGCGGCCAGTTCTTCGGCACTGAACGCCAGCTGCCGCAAGGAATCCAGATTCTCACGCAACTGTTCGACGCTGCTGGCGCCGACGAGCGCTGAGGTCATGCGCGGATTGCGCAATACCCAAGCAATAGCAAGTTGCGCGAGCGTCTGGCCACGGGCGCGCGCCAGCTCGTTCAACGCACGGACCTTGCGCATGACATCCGGCGTAATGTGATCCCGCGCCAGCAACTGCGTGCCCCGCGCGGCGCGCGAGCCGTCGGGAATGCCATCGAGATAACGATTCGACAGCACACCTTGCGCGAGCGCCCAGAACGCGATCATGCCCGCCCCGACCCGCTCGCAGGCGGCAAACAGGCCGTTCTCGATCCGGCGATGGAAGATGTTGTAAGACGGCTGATGGATGAGCAGCGGCACGTTCCACGCCTGTAGCGCAGCCGCGAACTCGAGCGTCTTCTCCGGCGAGTACTCGGAGATGCCGACGTAGAGCGCCTTGCCCTGTTGAACCGCGGTCGCAAGTGCGCCCGCGGTCTCCTCCAGCGGCGTGTCGGGATCGAAGCGGTGCGAATAGAAGATGTCGACGTACTCGAGCCCCATGCGTCGCAAGCTCTGGTCGAGGCTCGCGAGCACGTACTTGCGCCCACCGCCGCCTTGCCCGTACGGACCCGGCCACATGTCCCAGCCTGCTTTGGTGGAGATGATCAGCTCGTCGCGATACGGCCGGAAATCCTCGCGGAAGATGCGACCGAAGTTGCTCTCGGCGCTGCCATACGGCGTGCCGTAGTTGTTGGCGAGATCGAAATGCGTGACGCCGAGATCGAAGGCGGTGCGCAGGATCGCGCGCTGGCGATCGAGCGGCGTGTCGGCCCCGAAGTTGTGCCACAAGCCGAGCGAGATCGTCGGCAGCTTCAGGCCGCTGCGCCCTACCGTGCGGAACGGAGCGTCGTCGTAACGGTTTTCTGCTGCGAGGTAAGACATGCTTCGATGATCTCCAATCCTGCCACTGCATCTGCCGGATCGACCGGCGGCGGCGCGCCGTTTCTCAGTGCAGCGACGACTCCCGCATAGAACTGCTGATACGCGCCAGGCTCGCTACGCACCGGCACCGCGGCATCGCCCACGCCCAACAATCCCCAATCCTCGCGCGGCTCCTCGCCCCAGCCAGGCTTGTCGGGCCGCCCGCCCGAACGCAGCGCTGCCTCTTGCACATCTCCGTGCACTTTCACGTAGGCGGCGCGCGACCCCAACACGCGCATGCGCGCGATCGGCTGTGCACTGAGCAGCGTCGCGGTGAGATGCGAACGCACGCCCGACGCATGAGTGAGTGCCAGGAAAACGTCATCGTCGACTGCGATGCCTGACCGGCGTCGATCGAGCTCGGCGTACACATCGGTGACGGGCCCGAACAAGTGCAGCGCCTGATCGATCAGATGCGAGCCGAGATCGTAGAGAAGTCCGCCCGCCAGCCCTGGTGTGGCTTGCTCGCGCCAGCCGCCTTTGAGCTGCGGCCGCCAGCGCTCGAGTCGCGACTCGAAGCGCAGCACTTCACCAAACGCATGCTCGGCGAGCAGACGTTTGACGGTGAGCATTTCGCTGTCCCAGCGCCGGTTGTGATAGACGGTCAGCATCAGCTTGCGTCGACGAGCCTCGTCGATCAGTGCACGTCCCTCCGCTGCTCGCGCCGCGAAAGGTTTGTCGACGACGACGGGCAATCCCGCCGCAAGCGCTGCCATTGCCAGCGAGACATGCGCGTCGTTGCTGGTCGTGACCACGACGACGTCATGGTCGCTCGCGCGATCCCAAATGGCCTGCACGGAGTCGACAACGTTCGCTCGTGGATGCTCGCGTACCGCTTGGGCGCGGCGCTCTGGATTGCCAGTGACGATGGTCGCGAGTCGCATTCCCGGCGTGCACGCGATCAGCGGTGCGTGAAACGCGGCGCCGCCAAGACCGTAGCCGATCAAGGCCACGCGTACGTCGGTGTCAGCGCGCGACATTGATCGCCTTGCGCATCCGAGGCGCCGGTCGAAAGCGCGTCTGCACTTCGCCGACCGTGACGAAACCACACGAGTCGTAGAAATCGAGCGCTCGCGTGTTGGCTATCACCCAGAGGTTGGCCGAACCGTCACGCGCTGCGATGTGCTCGGCCTGTTCGACCAGCATGCGGCCGATGCCTTGCCGCCATTGTGTCGGTTCGACGAACAGGCCATCGAGCTCCGCGTCGCCATCATCTCGGCGCAACACGACCGAGAAACCCAGCAGCTCGCCATCGCGCTCCGCGACGACCGTGCGACCTTCGGTGATTTGTTCGAGCGGCAGCTCGATGGCATCCGGATTCGCCAGCAGCGACTCGCGATCCTCTTCCCACATCAAAGAAGCTCGACGCTGCAGCTCTTCGAGCGCGCGCTGCTCGGCAGGAATCGCTAGTCTGAAAGTAGGAGGCGCGGACACCCGCACATCCTACACCTCATCTGGCTTCGACGATGTCGCCCGAATCGGGACTCGTGCCGTCGGCGCGAGCGCGCGTGCTGCCGAGTATCCGATCGAACGTCACGAACTGCGACGGCAGACCCTCGCCTTCCGTTCCGGCGCTCGCGGCCAGCTCGTAATGCAGATGCGGGAACAACGACGAGCCCGAAGTGCCGACCTGCGCGATCGCCTGGCCGGCGCGCACTTTGTCGCCGACCGCGACCTTCGCACTGCCGGGCTTGAGATGGCCGAGATGACTGAACTCGCCGTTGCCGTGATCGATGACGATGTAGTTGCCGAAGATCACCATGCCGTTCTTCTTCACTTCCGCGATGCTCACCTCGCCGGAACCCTCTTCGCTGACGCCGTCCTGGACCTTCACGATCGTGCCGTCGCCGGGCGCCAGCACGGGCTTGGCATACGCGAAGTGATCCTCGTGCTTGTCGCCGGTGCCGCGATAACGGTTGCCTGCGGCATCCACCACCGTGAAGTCGTACGAGTAGCGAGCCGCATTTGTCTTGAAGCCGATCTCGATCGCGACCGGATGATCGAAGTTGAACCGGCGATGATGCGAATAGAAGTCGTGTCCGTCCCAGATGAGCAAGCGGCCATCGAGCGGCAGCCGCAACTTCGTGCGCGTCACATAAGGCTGCGGTTCGACCTGCACCTGCTGCACGACGTCGCCGCCCTTGCCGCCGCCGAAGCGGAACGTGTAGTCGAGCGATGCTGCCGGCCACTGTGCGGCCAGCGTATGGAACGGATTGAACAGCGTGATGCCGCTGCCCGCCTCGATCTTGCGATTCGGCACGATCTCGATGCCGGGCGCGATGCCGTTGTCGTTCAACTCGAGCTTGGCGATCAGCGCACCGCTCTTGTCACGAACCGCGAGGTTCACGACGCGCAGCTCGAGAGCCTCGCTGCCGCGATTGGCAATGCGAAAGTCGCAGTTCATTGCCTGCCCGTACAGCGTTCGCTCCAGCAACGGCCGCGCGGGCACGACGGTAACTTGCAAGGACTGAGCCGGCTCTGCCGCCGACACCCCATGAGCAACCAGGGCGGCCGCAGCCGCGCCGGCAAGTAGGAAAGTCTTCATGACAAACTGCGACGTCAGGCCCGCTGAAAAGGTTGCAGCGGCTGCTAATATCGCTGCCGCATGAGCTCACCGCAAATCACGCTGCAGACCGTCACGGGGGTCGACGTCGAGTTGACCATCGCCGGTCCGGGGAGCCGCAGCTATGCCTTCGTGATCGATTGGCACATCCGGCTGCTGCTGGCTCTCTCGTGGCTGCTGGTCGGCCATCTCATGTATTTCGGCGGCCTGCGCATGACGGACAACCCCGGGTCGGGCTACACGCTCTGGGTCTGGCTGCCCACGCTGATCATTTACTTCTTCTATCACCCGGTGCTGGAAATCGCGATGCGCGGTCGCACGCCGGGCAAGCGGATCGCCGGTGTGCGCCTGGTCACACGCGAAGGCGATATTCCCGGTGCCGGCCCGCTGCTGCTGCGGAACATCTTTCGCATCCTCGACAGCCTGCCGTTCTGCTATCTCGTCGGTTTGATAACGGTCGTTCTCACCGACCATCACGTGCGCGTCGGCGACATCGCTGCAGGCACGCTGCTCGTGATGGATCACGACAGCAGCCCGAGCTCGTTCGCGAGCACTGCAGCGGCGAAAAGCGGACTGACGCCGCAGGCGGCAGACCTGATTCAGGAGTTACTGGACCGCTGGCCGGCGCTCGACGAACACAATCGCGGCACGATCGCGCGCACGTTGCTCGCGCGTGTGGAGCCACAGATTGCTGCCGATGATCTCGCACGGCTCAGCGCGGTCGATCTGCGCGAGCGCTTGATAGCCAAGCTGTCGAATCCATGAGCGACAACGGCGGCCTGCAGGCCTGGGCCACCTCACGTATCGCGGCGTGGAGCGACCTCGGCTCGATCCTCGACGGACTCGAGCGCAAGCGCGACCACACGGTCACGGAGACCCTGCGCGCCATCGAGCTGTACCGCGCGCTCGGCCGCGATCTTTCGATCGTCCGTCGCACGCTGCCGGCCAGCCGCATGACCCGCGCACTGGCCCAGAGTTATGCGCGGCTGCACGCAGTGATCTATCGCAAGCCGCACAACTGGCGCGAGCGTCTGCGCTCGCTGTTTCAGGACGAGATTCCGCAGGTCGTGCGCGAGTTGCGCGGCTCGATCCAGCTCGTAGCGCTGCTGTTCGTCCTGACTGCCGGCGCGGGCTACTGGCTCATCGCCACCTATCCCGAGCTGATCGGGCTGGTCGCGAGCGAGCAGATGATCGAGGGCGTCGAAGGCGGCAGGCTCTGGACCGAGGACATCGTGAACATCGCGCCGTCTTCGGTGATCTCCGTGGGTATTCTCGCGAACAACATCACCGTCAGCATCGTCGCCTTCGTCCTCGGCGTGTTCTTCGGGCTGGGCACGTTCTACATCATCGCGACGAACGGCCTCATGCTCGGCGCCATCTTCGCCTTCACGCACCAGTACGGCATGGCAGGCGAGCTGCTGAAGTTCGTGCTCGCGCACGGCATGGTCGAGCTCTCGGTGATCTGTATCGCCGGCGCGGCGGGCATGATGCTGGGCGAATCGCTGATTCGACCCACGCACGCGACGCGGCGCGAATCGTTCCGGCAGGCGGCGGCGAAGACCAGCAAGGTGCTGTTGCTGTGCGCGCTGCTGCTGGTCGTGTGCGGATTCATCGAGGGTTACATCTCGCCGGATCCGGACTATCCGATGATCAATCGAGTCGTGATCGGCTTCGGGTGGTGGATCGTGATGGTGGGCGCGTTGAGCGGGAGACTGTTCGGCGGCGGCAAGCAGCGGCAGCTCACACCCGCCGGCGGACTCTGAATTCCGAGTAGGCGTCGAAAACAGCGCGTTCCATTTGATTCGGGAGGGCCAGCAGAGTCGGCGCTCCCATTGCACGCAGCGCGGCGGCATTTCTAGCGAGACGAGCGCAATACTCCTGCGCGGCCAGAGCCTCGTACGGCGCGAGCCAACCCTGCGCTTCGTTGCGCGCCAGCGTTTGCGCTTCCGGGCTCGCGAGCCCGGCGACCAGCGGCAAGTGCTTCGGCAACAGCAGACGGGCCGCGGACGCAAGCTGGCCCGCGACCGATGCATCGTCGAGATCCGTGAGCATCACGACCAGACTGCGATGACGCACGAGCTGCCGAATCCGCAGCACCGCATTCAGCGGATTCGATTCGGCAGTGGCCGGCTGCACAGCCGACAGCATCGCCCGAATCCGCGCCACCGTACCGACACCTCGACCTGGCGCGATCGACGCGAGCGGCCGATCCGCAAAGATCACCAGCCCGACCTGATCGTCGTGCGCAACTGCGTGCTCGGCAAAGCGTGCTGCGATGTTCGCGTAGTGACCGAAACGATCGAGATCGCCGGCACGCAACGAGCTGGCGCGGCCCGCATCGATCGCGAGGATGATCTCGAGGTGTTGATCCTCCGAGAAGTCGCGACTGACGAGCCGGTTGCTGCGCGCCGTGGCCTTCCAATCGATGACGTGCTGCGGATCGCCGGGTCGGTACTCGCGCAGCTGCAGGACCTCGCCGCCAGCGCCGAGCAGCGACCGTGCGCGTGCGCCGCTTGCTGTCCCGCCAGCCCGCTCAGCATCGTCGCGTAACAGATCGGGCGCGACGCTCAAGGTAAATTGCGCAGGTAGCGGCCGCGTCCACCACGCAAGTCCAAGCGGCCCGGCTACGCGCGCGCGCAGGGGCGGCCAGGTCTGCTGACCCAGCCGTCGCGGCGTCGCAGTGAATGGCAGGCTCGCGCCTGCGGGCGGCACCACGAGCGTTTTGACTGCTCCATCCATCTCGACGCTGGGTGGCGAATCCGCCGCAATCTGCAGCGTCAGCAGACGCCTGAGTCGATGCGTGAACGTCATCTCCAGCGCCGCAGGCCGACCGAGAATCGCGCGCGGCTTCGCAGACGTGATCGCCACGCCGAGCCCGGTCCGCAACATGATCCAGCCTTCATAGGCAAGCCCGAGCAGCAACAGCGCGAGCGGCAGGTACCACCAGCGCGCGAGATCCGGATCGCCGCTCCAATCGCCGATGATGGCCATCAGCACGGTGGTGACCGCGAGTGCGAGGGCGTTCTGGCGCAGACTCATGACTTCGACTAGCGGGGTACCGGCGTTTGGTCGAGCAGCTGTTGCGTGATTGTCCGCGCCGCAACTCCCTCGAGCACAGCTTCCGGTGCGAGCACGAGCCGATGCGGAATCACGAGCGGCGCAACTGCCTTGACGTCGTCGGGCGTCACGAACTCGGCGCCGCGCATGCCGGCGTCGATGCGCGCAGCACGCAGCAATGCGAGCGCACCGCGCGTTGACAATCCCAGACCGACATGCGCGTGCTGGCGCGATGCTGCCGCGATATCGACGACGTAAGCGCTCAGCTCCGGCGCAACGTGCACGCTCTCGACCGCGGCCTGGGCTGCGGCCAACGCAGTGCTCGCAACCTCCGGCTCGTGTTGAGCCGCGTGCGCGTCCGCGTTGCCATACTTCGCGAGGATCGCCAGCTCGTGCTCGCGCGCGGGATAGGCAAGATCGATGCGCAGCATGAAGCGGTCGAGCTGCGACTCCGGCAACGGATAGGTGCCTTCGAACTCGCGCGGGTTCTGGGTCGCGATGACCAGAAATTTGTCGGGCAGGCGATAGTTCTGGCGATCGATCGTCACCTGACGCTCTTCCATCGCTTCGAGCAGCGCGGACTGGGTCTTCGGACCGGTGCGATTGATCTCGTCGACCAGCAGGACGTCAGCGAAGACCGGCCCCTGGCGAAACACGAAACTGCGCCCCTCGGTGTCGAACACGTGAACGCCGGTGATATCTGACGGCATCAGGTCGGCCGTGCCCTGCACACGCTTGAACACGCCGCCAAGCGCTCCGGCGAGCGACTTGCTCAGCAACGTCTTGCCAAGACCAGGAGCGCCTTGCAGCAGCACATGACCGCGCGCCACGACTGCGATGGCCAGCGCGCGAACGACCGGCTCCATGCCGATCACGACGGTTCCCAGGTCCTGCTGTAATTTACGTTCGAACGATTCCAGTGCGTTCATCGTGCGAGAGTCTCCGTCGCGATGGCTGATTCAGTTCTCAATTCAACTGCGCGCGAACCCGTGCAATCAGGTTGTGCAGCTCCACGAGATCGACGTGCCGCCGCTCGACGACGTGCCGATGCAGCTCCTGCATCCGGTTCAATTCTGCTGCCGGAATCACTGAGCGCGCGGCGAGCCAGTCCCACAGCGGCGCGCCATCGGTCGTCATGCCGAGGCGGCTGCGAATCTCGTTGAAGAAGTTCGCGAACAACTGTCGAGCCGCCGCCGCTGGCCGCAGGACCCGCGCCATGAAGCCACCGGTTGCGCGCACGAAGCTGGTCACATCGAGCGGATTCCAGCTGTCGCTCGCGCCGCGCAGTCGGCGTGGTCCGAGCACGAACACCAGCCATAGTGCCAACAGCCACAGCAGCGCGCGATGCAACCGCGCATCGCCGAAAAACTTGTCGGGATCGTAGAACGCCACCAGACCTTGATGCGCGTCATCGATGATGACGTGACCCTTCTCGCCCAGGGACCAGTGCACGATGTTGCCGAGCAGGCGGGCGTTGTCGAGATCGCCCAGCACCTTGTTGGTGAAGAGGCTGCCGTACGCACTGACGATGACCTGGCCATCGCCATACGGCGTCAGCCACAGCGCCGGCACGCCCGAAGCGTGATCGCTCGCCAGCTCCAGCACGACGGCACGCTCCGAAGAAGCCTGCCACTGAGCGGTGGGGAATTCGGAGACCGCACGGATCGCGTGCACGCCGTCGAGCAGCGGATGCTCGCCGTCCGGCGCGGACTCGTAGCGCATCGGCTCGGCCAGCCGCGTAACCGCAAGCAGCGCATCGCGCGCCGTCTGCTCCTGGACCTTCTCGCCCTCTTTGGGCGCAGGCGGCGGAATCATCTTGAACGTCAGCCCGGTCATGGACTGCATGTGATCCATGAACTGCGGGTCCGTGCCGACGCCCATCGACCACTCCGGCGTATCCGACAAGCCCGCGAGCACGAGCAGCGTGTTGCCAGCCGTGATCCAGTCCTGCAGCGGCTGCGCTTCGGAATCTCGCAACGGATAAATGTGAGGCGCGGTGGTGATCAGCAGATTGCCGGTCTTCGCGGTGGCAGTGATCGTCGCCAGCGTGCCGTAGCGGTCGCGCAGCGAGATCACCGGGATCTTTGCACCGGCGAGCCAGCGCTGCATGCCGAGATAGCCGTTCGGTCCGGCTTCGGTGCTGAGCGGTCGCGTCACGCGCTCCTGCGGCAGATCGGGCTTCGGCATGAACAGCACGTAGAAGGCTGCGAGGGCACCGACCGCCAGGGCGAGTGTGACCAGTCGATCCTTCACGCTGGCGCTCCGCGCAGTTGCGCGTCGAGCTTGCGCGCTGCCGTAACGATCGGCTCGACTTCCGACGCCGCCACTTCGCTGCTTCCGTAAACGGTGCGCTCCGCGAGCGCCGCGACGCGCTGAAAGGATTCGCGCTGTCCAGCATCGTCGAAGTTGGCCCGGGCGCACAGCTCGCGATGCGTGAGGCTGCGCTCGGTGCGCAGCCGGCCGCTCTGCACGAGTGTCTTCACCAGCATGCGCAACAGCATAGATACCTTGCGATCTGCCGGGAGTGTGTCGAGGTCGACAGTTGCATCGTCCGCTGGCGTTGTCATGCCCGACGCGGTGCTCTCGTCCTCGATCGCGAGACGCTTGCGGAACACGCCCGCCGCACGCAGCTCGTTGACGATGACGAGAACGGTCACGGCCAGGATCAGGCCGAGCGCGATGAACAGGAGGGTGGTTGCGACGGCCTCGGTAACTCTCGTCTTGTCGAGCCAGCGCGACAGCCAATTGTCGGAGTCGCGCTCCTGCCGCTCGGCGATCGAGCGCAGCCAGCGCTTGAAGCGCTCGAACCAGGTCAGCGGACGCTCCGGTTGCTGCGCGCGCAGCGAATCGAGAATCGGGCCGAGGGCGGCGACGTCCGGGTTGGGCGCGCTGGAGTCCTCCGCGTACCAGTCGTCGACCGTCAGCACATCAGAGAGATCGTAGACGTCGAGCTCGTCGCGCAACGAAGTCGACAACAGCGGCAGGTAGCCGGACTGCTCCAGCGCTCGCGTAAGACCCGGGCACTCCTCCTCGAGCGCCGTCAGTCCGACCGCTTCCTCGTCAGCGGAATCGCTGCAATCGCCGATGACGTCGAGCGGCGCGGAGCGCTCCTGATCGTGACCAGCCGCCTGAGACCAGGCGGCCGGCGCTGCTGCCAGCAGGACGAGAAGAGCGATGGAGCGCACGAACTACGCGGGATTGAGCGCACCGACGCGAGCCGCGAGATCACCGCCGTCTTTGCGCAATTTGAGGTCCCAGTAGATCGTCAACATCAGCGCGTAGTAGAACGGTGTCACGATCACATACACCAGCAGGCTGACGACAACCACGACGGCCACGCCGAAGACGAGGGCGTTCTCGGGTCCGGCGCCCAGCGCGGCAATCGGCATGAGGACGCCGACTACCAGCGTCACGACGAGGTAGAGAACGATGAGCAGGATGAAACCCACAGTCAGGATCGCTGCCGTGCGCCACCAGTTGCCCCAGACGAGCCGATGACTTGCAGTCAGGCAACCGATCGGTCCTTTGCCGTCGAACACACAGGTGGCGACGAACAGCAGCAGACTGATGCTGAGGATGATGCAGGGAACTACCAGCAGAAAGAAACTCAGCACGACGATGATGGGGTACAGCAGCGACGCTATCAGCAACGGCAACAGACGCGGCAATGCCGCCTGCAAAGACTGAGCTACGCTCGCATCGCTACCTGCGCCGATTGCATTCATCTTGACGGCTGAAGCCGCGACCATGAGCTGACTCGCGAGCCAGGTGATGCCCATTGCCAGCCAGTAACCCGGAGTCGGACCCATTGCGGCAAGCGCCATCGTCGGGTTCGCTGTCCCCTGAATCTGCGTGTAGAGGTAGGCGTAGTAGATATAGACCGGGCTGACCGCGACTATCGTCAGCAGCATCAACGGGATCATCTTCACCACTGAGGCCTTGTAGAGCTGGAACGTGGTATCCAGCACACCGCCGATCGACTGAGGTTGAGAAGGTTGTATCGACATCGTGAATGTCTCCCTGTGAGTCGTTCGATTTGCTGATCGAATCTTGGCGGGCGAATACGATAGCATTTCGGCGGTTACAGGGCCGCATCGGTGTCGCAGTTTCCCATGCTCCGTTCCGCAACGTTGCTTGCAGTGTCGCTGCTCGCGGCCGTCCCCGCCTCCGCGGGTGACCTGCGGGTCGTGGCCTACGTCATAGGCTGGGAAGCCGCGCCGCCGCCGATCGACCCCACGAAGCTCACCCACATCAATTTCGCCTTCGGCCAGATCGAGGGCGGCAAAGCCGTGCTGCGCCATCCCGGCGTCGCCGCCAATCTCGCTTACCTGCGATCGCTGAAGGCGAAGAATCCGCGGCTCAAGGTGCTGCTCTCGATCGGCGGCTGGGAAGCGGAAGGATTCTCGGACGCGGCACTCTCCGCCGAATCGCGCAACGTGTTTGCCGCAAGCGTCGTGGCGCTGCTTCGCGAGCACTCGCTCGACGGCGTCGACATCGATTGGGAATACCCGGGCCAGAGCGTCTCAGGCATCAAGTCCCGTCCCGAGGACAAGCAGAACTTCACCGCGCTGCTGCAGACGCTGCGCGCGCAGTTGGGCAAGCGCTATCTGCTGAGCATCGCGTCGGCCGATCGCGAGTACTTCGACTTCACGGAGATGGACAAGCTGCACGGCTATCTCGACTTCATCAACGTGATGACCTACGACTTCTTCAACGCGCTCACGCCGACCACCGGTCATCACGCGGGTCTTTACGCTGCGCCCTACGCCGCACCGAACGACAGGAACGCGGACGCATCGATCAAGCAGCATCTCGGCGCAGGCATTCCGCCAGACAAGCTGGTGCTCGGTGTTGCGTTCTATGGCCGCGGCTTTGCGGGCGTGAAGCCGGAGCACGACGGCGTCAATCAGCCCTACGAGCGCTTCGAGGCCGCACATCCATACGCGGAGCTGGTGGAGAAGTTCATCGGGCGCAACGGCTTCGTGCGCGAATGGGACGAGCACGCGCAGGCGCCGTTCTTGTGGAACGCGCAGACGCGCGCGTTCATCACTTATGACGATCCTCAGTCGCTTGCAAGCAAGGCCGAGTACGTCCGCAAGCACCGACTCGGCGGCATGATGTTCTGGGAGCTGAGCCAGGATTCCGGCGACGCCCTGCTCGACGCGATCGTCAACGGGCTGAAGTGATCTATTTGAGCTCGTAGACCAGGTTGATCGTCGTCAGCGTGTCGGTCTTCTCGAACCCCTCCGGCGGATCGGTGTTGTGCCGGACTGAATAGCCGACTGCGAGCGCCAGTACGTCGGTCATCTTCACCTGCAGCGCGATGTCGTTCTGGACGAACGTATTGTCCGAGCCGGCTTCCACCACCAACTTGTCGATCAGCGAAGACGTGGCCGTGAGCTTGTGGTCGTAGTCGAGCGTGCCGCGGAAGACAATTTCGTCCTCGGTCGTACCGGGCTCGATCAATACGCCGGTATCGTCGAACGCGTCGCGAGTCTCGAATTTCTTGTAGCCGACGCCCGCCGTGCCGACGAACTGGGTGAGGCCGGTGTCGATGAACTTGCGGCCGATGCCGGTCGAGAGCACGGCCTGGTACTCGAAGCCGCTGAACTCGTCGTGCTCGTAGCGAGCGGCGCCGAACCAGAAGGTGCGCGTGCTGAAGTTGTAATCGCTCTGCTCGAACAGCTCCCAGCGATTCGCCGTCGTGCCGTCAGGATCCGAAGAGGCGTACAGCGCCGCACCGCCGAACTGGTGCTTCCAGTTGTCGACCTCGTTGGCGAGCAGCAGCTTCGCGTTCGCGCTCTTGGTCTCGGTGTTGCCAGTCGCGATGACGAGACCAGCCTCGCCCTTACCGCTCCAATCGGCGTGTGCCGGCGAGATTGCAAACAGGGGTACGAGCAGCGCCGCAGCAGCTGCTTGGTTCGAAACGCGCATGGGGATCGCTCCAGGATCTTGTTATTCGGAGCGAACTATACGCCGCGACTCACCTCAGAGATCCGCGGCAATTACTGCTTGGCATCCTCTTCCGGCGCCTGGTCGGGGAACAGCGGAATCTTCTGACCGGGGTACCAGAACTGCAGGTGGCAGCCTTCGCACACCTGGTCCATCGTATCGCCCGCATCGATGAGGCCTTGAGGATTCTTTGCATCCGCGGCGGCGAGCATCGACACGCCGACGTCGCGCAGGGCCTGCGAGAACGCGATGAACGACGCGCGGTTCTTGCCGATGGCCTGCTCCGATTCCTCGGCGGTCAGGTTGCCCTCCGTGCCGTGATCTTCGAGCTTCGCGCCTTCCTTCACGACGTGGCGGCCGTCCATCATCAGCAGATTCGCGCCTTCCGTGAGAATGATCGCCTGGCGCCGAACCTCGGCCCACTCCTCGTTCGTTCGCGGCTGCTTCTCGACCGCCTTCCCCTTCGTGACGGTGGTGCTGACGGATTCCCACAGGAAGTCAGCGGCCGGATCGATCATGCTGGCCATGACGTCCTGGACGCCGGCGATCGGCTTCAGCGGCGAAGGTGCAGGCGCAGGCGCGGGCGGCGGGTTCGACTGCGCCGCGGCCATCGTCTCCTGCTTCGGTCCACAACCGCTGAGCAAAGCCCCGAGCATCGCTGCGCACGCTGCCATCGTCCCGATCCGGCTGACGCCCATACTGACCTCGAAATCGTTACCTCAGAGCGGCGTGCATGGTACACGGGTCAGTCGTCGCAACTGTCAAGATTACGTGTTAGCGCCGCGTTAGCAGGCTCGTTGCAGCTCGTTAACGATTGATCAGAACCACGGACGTCTCGATCTGCCGCTGCGGAATCGTCCAATACTCTCTGAGCAATGCCGCCGCCCGAGCCGGCGCGACCAGCTCGAAGCCGTGACGCTGATAGAAGCTGATCGCCCAGGTCGCGGCCGCCCAGGTCCCGACCAGCATGCGCCGGGTGCTGTGTCGACGCAGATGCTCGAGCAGCTCCGCGCCGACTCCGTAGCGCTGTTTGTCAGGCCGGACGTAAGCATGACGAATCAGCTCGACGTCGCGCACGGGCTGCACACCCATGATGCCGATCAGGCCCTCGTCCGTGTCGAGCCCCCAGAACTGGACGCCGGCCGCGATCTCCTCGCGCAGTTCCGACTCGGGCATGTAGGGCTCGTGCCAGCGATCGGCGGGGATGACGCCGCGGTAGGCCACCGCGGCATCGTTGATGATCGCGAGCATCGTCGCAAGATCCTGCTCACTGCACCGGCGAATTTTGCGCATGCGGTGAGGATGCAGCGCGCGAGGACTTCGCGTCTTGGACAAAAGTGCGACTGAGGAAGTCGCGCATCAGCCGCGCGATCTCCGCTCCCTGGTCTTCCAGCGCGAAGTGCCCGGTGTCGAGCAAGTGCAACTCGGCGCGCGGCAGATCTTTCAGGTAGGCGCGCGCGCCCTCTGCCGGGAAGATCACATCGTTCTTGCCCCACACGATCAGCGTCGGCGGCTGCCGGTCGCGGAAGAACTGCTGGAACTGCGCATAAAGCTCGAGATTCGTGCGGTAGTCGTAGAAGAGATCGAGCTGGATCTCGACGTTGCCGGGACGATCGAGCAGCGCCTGGTCCTGGAGCCAGGCGCTCGGATCGACACGCGAGCGATCCGCGACGCCATCGAGATACTGCGAGCGCGTGGCTGCGAGCGTAGTGCCTGCACGCAAGACGTCGCGCTGTGCCTGCTGACCGCTGGCCCAGTACGCTTTGATCGGTTTCCAGAATTCCCTGAGCCCCTCTTCGTACGCGTTGCCGTTCTGAACCACGAGTGCGGTGACGCGCTCGGGATGCTTGAGCGCGACGCGATAGCCGACGGGCGCGCCGTAGTCCATGACATACAGCGCGTAGCGCGTGACCCCGAGACGTGTCAGCAGCGTATCGGTGATGTCCGCGAAGTGAGCGAAGCTGTAACGAAACTGTGCGCGGTCCGGCATATCGCTGTGACCGAAGCCGGGGTAGTCCGGCGCGATGACCCGATAGCGGTCGGCGAGCGCGGGAATCAGGTTGCGATACATATTGGATGAGGCAGGGAAACCGTGCAGCAGCACGATGGCGGGTGCATCGGCCGGACCGGCTTCCCGGTAGAACACGTTCACGCCCTCGATGCTGGCTGTCCGGTAGTGCACGACGGGGGCAGCGTGCGTAATCACCGAGCCGAGCATCAGCAGCGCGGCGGCAGCGAACCTGGAGAAATTCATGGTGGACTCCTTATCGACTGTAACCCATCACCGGTGACTTTATAGGTTACGTGACTGTCACCTGTAAATTCACTTTTAAATGGTTACAATAGCGACCACGCATGACCGACACTCCCTCCCCTTCCTGGTTCGTTGCCGGCCACCCGGCAATCGATTTCCTCAACACCGCCTATGCGCCCGGCGGCGTGCTGGTCGAGACGATCGGCGACGGACGCGCGTTGCTCGACTGGATGATGGGCGCCGGCCTGGTCGATAAGGATGAAGCCGCGCGCCTCGCCCGGCGTTTCACGCGCAAGTCACTCGATGCGGCCGCCGAGGAAGCGCGAACGGTGCGCGAGTGGGCTCGAACGTGGATCGAGGCCTGGCGCGCGAATCCAGCCAGGGACTACGGCGATGAGATCGCGGCGTTGAACAAGCTGCTCGCGCGCGAAAGCCGCGGTCGGGAGCTCGTTGCGAACAAACGCCGGCTCGAGCTGATCGAGCGGCCACACTTCGAGGATGCTCGCGAGCTGATTGCGCCGATCGCCCTGGAGATCGCGCGACTCGTGACACAGGAGGATCCGTCGCTGGTGAAGGCGTGCGCCGGCGCGGAGTGCACGCTGCAATTTCTGGATCGAACCAAAGCGCATCGGCGGGTGTTCTGCAGCGCCACCGCCTGCGGCAATCGCGCGAAGGTCGCGGCGTTTCGACGCCGGGCTCAGCGCGCAACGACGGAATAGCGGCTCGGCGTCACGCCGAACTGCCGCACGAACCAACGCGTGAGATGACTCTGATCGTAGAAGCCGGCCCTCATTGCAACTTCGGCAAGATCGCAGCCTGCGCGAATGAGCCGCTGCGCGAGCGCGATGCGTCGCTGCAGGATGTACGCGTGCGGCGTGAGTTCAAGCTCGCGCGCGAACGCGCGGATCAGTTGATAGCGACTCAGGCCCGACTCCTTCGCAAGCTCGATCAATGACACCGGCGCCGCGGGATCGCTGTCGATCCGGTGTCGCGCCCGTCGGATGCACGCAGTCGGCGATTCGACCTTCGGCCGCCCGGTGGAGTGCGAACGAAGTCGTGCAACGAGTCGCAGAACCGCAGTCTCGCAGGACATCGTGGCCTCGGGCTGCGCTGGCGACGTCGCGTAGTGGAACGCGTCTTCGAACAACCGCTGCAGGCCGCCGTCCGCGAACACGGGCGCGGTGAACGTGAACGCATCGGGTGCACCTTCCATGATGTCCTCGTGCACCTCGGCCAGCGCCTCGGGATCGAAATAGAGAATGCGCCATGCCCGCGGTCGCCCGCCGATCGCGCGACCGTCGTGCACTTCGCCAGGATTCACGCTGATGAAGGTACCCGGCCCCGCCTGGACCTGCCCTCGCCCGCTCCATGAGGCGTGACCGCCCGCATCGATGACGCCGATGCCGTACTGATCGTGCGTATGCCGCGGAAACGCGCGCGCGGTCGCAGCGGACATCGCGACGATGCCGGCCAGCGGAAGGGCGTGAAATGCGATAGCGTCGCGCACGTGTCTGCCTGCTCTTATATTAGTGTGCCATGAACGTCCTGATCTTCGGCGCCACCGGCATGGTCGGCCAAGGCGTGCTGCGCGAGTGC
>Ga0068864_100001892_pt1 | contig 17182 bp, 13 predicted proteins | sample KBSSwiS72_FD_66586 | JGI IMG/M metagenome (GOLD analysis project Ga0068864, IMG submission 66586) | Switchgrass rhizosphere microbial communities from Kellogg Biological Station, Michigan, USA - KBS Switchgrass S7-2 | ecosystem: Host-associated > Plants > Roots > Rhizosphere > Soil ... | reverse complement strand
TGAATCGCGCGCGATAACTTTGTCGAGCAATAGCGATGCGATCGCCTCATGCTCGAAGCTGCAGGCGATCGTGAACGCTTCAGTGATTGCAGGTAAATCGTTCTCGTTTTCATCGAGCGCCGTGCGGACGGCGTCGATATCACCAAGCGCCACAAAGAATTTGAGAGTACGCGGCAGCAGACCTTTTCGCTGAAACAGCTGCAGAAGTCCCCTGGCGCGCGAACCGAGGATTTCCTCACAAACGGATGGAACCACGACTGCGCCGGCGTCGATAAGCAACTCGGCGCAGTCCGCGTGAGTGAAGTGTTGTTCACTGACCGAGTTGTAGCTATCGCCATAAGAGCCCGTCGCGATTCCCAACAGACCGCGCTCAGCACCGACATCATGCCAGGAAAGCAACGCGGGATATTCAGCCAACAATTGCTTTAGACGTTCGACGTCGTTGTTATGAATAGCACTTTGAGCGTGCGCTGCTGCCCGATCCAAATCGTTACCGAGACGTTTTCTCACTTCGGCCGTTAGGTCGTGCCAACCAGCGAAACCGTACTCACGCGCGATCACTAATTGCGCGTTGCGCTGCGTTAAAGGCAACTCAATATTCGGCAGTTGCAATTGCGCACGTGCGATAGCGTCTGTATCACCGGCGTCAATATCGCGCACAAGTTTTTTTGCTTGTTTACGGAGAGACTTGAGAGAGGGACGTGGGGGAAGAGACTTCGAAGTGGTCGAAATGGTCATGGCGACCTCCTTTCATGAATCGCCTGTGCCCCGCTGAAACCAGGCTGAAAGAAGGTGCATCTGCACAACTCAGATGAAACAGGTGGGAATCATTCCCTTGCCGCGGGTTGGTGGCGCCCTGTCAGCGCGCTGGGAGGAAGTATCAAGGGACTTTGACTTCGATGTCAAACTTATTGGTAGACCGTACTGGGTAATTTTCGACTCAGTGCAAACCTCTTCTTCTTTGTGCTATCTCGGCGTTCTCTGTGTCTCTGTGGTGCCCGATGTTGTGACGATAACTCCACCACAAGACACAGAGAACGCCGAGATACAGAGAAGAATCAATTGGGCCCGTAACTGTAGACCAAAAATTGACAGCACTCTTTTTTATTTCAACTGCCGAATCCGCTCTTGCAGGAATTGCCGTTCTGGTTCCTGTTGGGTCAGCGCCAGAGCTTTCTCATAAGAGGACCGAGCCTCGGCTTTCCTGCCCAACCTGCGGTAAAGATCTGCACGGGCGGAATGCGCCAGGTAATAATTTGCCAATTCGCCATGTTCCAACAACGCGTTGATATGCGTTAGACCAGCCTCTGGACCATCGCACATTGCAATTGCGACGGCACGATTCAACTGAACAACTGGCGAAGGCTGAATTCGCACCAATTGGTCGTAAAGCGAAACAATCTGCCGCCAGTCGGTCGCAGCGACCGATTCCGCCTCCGCATGAACCGCCGCAATCGCAGCCTGGAGTGTGTAAGAGCCGAAGCGGTTTGAACTCAGGGCTTGCCCCAGTAACGCCAACCCTTCAGCGATCTGCTCTTGGTTCCAGAGCGAGCGATCCTGGTGCTCCAGCAGGATCAACTCTCCGGTCGGCGAGCTTCTTGCGGCGTGACGGGATTCCTGTAGCAACATCAGGGAAAGCAACCCAATGACTTCCGGCTCTGGCTGGAGTTCAATCAGCAATCGGCCCAGTCGAATCGCCTCGCCGGTTAGCTCGGCCCGAGTTACCTCCGCTCCCGCCGCAGCCGAATAACCCTCGTTAAAGACGAGATAGACGACATGAAGCACCGCGCCCAGTCGCTGCGGTAATTCCTGCGGTGTCGGCACCTCGTAAGGAATCTGTGTCTCTCGAATCTTTGCCTTTGCACGCACAATGCGCTGCGCCAGCGTACGCGGAGTGATGAGGAAGCCGCGTGCTATCTCCTCGGTTGTCAGTCCGCAAACCTCACGCAAGGTGAGAGCAACGTGCGCTTCCGGCGCTAGAGATGGATGACAGCACGTAAAAATCAGGCGCAGCCGATCATCCTCGAGGCTGTCCTCTTCATTGGACCTTTCGGGCGAACTCAATTGCGCTTCGAGATATCGCACGAGCTCGTCTTGAGACTTATCAAATCTGGCCCGTCGACGAAGAGTATCAATGGCTTTGAATCTGGCCGTCGAAATTAACCATGGTCGCGGGTTGCCGGGCACACCGCTCTGCGGCCATATGCTCAGCGCCGCCGCAAAGGCTTCATGCATCGCCTCCTCGGCAAGATCAAGATCACCGAGCAAGCGGATCAGTGTTGCCAGGATTCGTCCCGAATCCAGGCGATAAAGGGAATCGAGCAATTTGCGTGTCTGCTCGGTCGAACGCTCGGACATTCGTGTTGAGGTTAACGACATCAATTTGGTAACTCTTCCAAATTCTATGCAGTCAAGGGAAGGAATGTCGAGATGTCTCCCAACTGGTTGTTGGATTGAAAGGAGCAAGAACCCCATCTAGCAACGACGGCAATAAAACTACGGCTGGCACCAGCGAAAAATCCATGGCATTCTGGTGATTGTTAAAGAGAGGAAAAATTATGGATCAAACAAGCTGCGCAGCGAGGCGCTGCAACTGCAGCAAGCTGAGTTGAGACTGATCCTGACCCTTTCCGACGGAGCAACAAAATGTCAGTTAACTCTAATTCAGACCCAGTCGATCCGTCCCGACGGAAGTTTTTAAAGGCGAGCGGATCTACGGCGGCCGCTGGAGTCATCTCTGCGTACTTGCCTGCACATGCGAGTGGCATTGAGAAAAACGAAGTAAGTCGCCCAACCATAGAGGGCGCCGTTCCAATCACGTTGCGTATCAACGGGAAGGATCACAAGCTAGACATTGATCCTCGAACAACACTACTCGATTGCATACGCGAAACCGTTGCGCTGACCGGAACAAAGAAGGGGTGCGACCACGGGCAGTGCGGCGCATGCACCGTACATGTCAACGGCAAGCGCGTGCTCTCTTGCCTCAACCTTGCGCTCCTACACGATGGGAATGAGATCACCACGATCGAAGGTCTTGGCACACCCGAAGCAATGCACCCCATGCAAGCGGCGTTTTTGGAATGTGATGGCTACCAGTGCGGCTATTGCACGTCGGGGCAGATCATGTCAGCTGTTGCGCTTCTAAAAGAACCGTGTGGTCCCGATGATGCAGCAGTGAAGGAACTGATGAGTGGCAACATCTGCCGTTGCGGCGCGTACGACAACATCGTCGCGGCTATTCAACAGGTTCGGAAACCCGCTTAGATCGAACTTAGGGAGATTTCGATGCATACGTTTGAATTCATTCGACCACCAGATCCCGCAGCTGCGATCGCGACCTCCGCGCAATCTAAGACGGCCCAGCAAGGCGCGGACGTGCGTTTCATGGGTGGCGGAACAACTCTCTTAGACTTGATGAAACTGAATGTCGAGACTCCTAACCGAGTGCTCGACATCAATCGCCTGCCGCTCGACAAGATTGAAAGCATGTCTGATGGCGGGCTCAGGATCGGGGCAACCGTACGCAACTCAGATCTCGCGTATCACGCGAAAGTGCAACGCGACTATTCGGTGCTATCGCAAGCGATCCTTCAAGGTGCCTCCGCCCAGATCAGGAACATGGCTACCGTTGCTGGCAACCTGTTGCAACGAACACGCTGTGTCTACTTCCGCGACACTGCGATGGCGTGCAACAAGCGCGAACCTGGTTCCGGATGCCCAGCGATCACTGGCCACAATCGCACGCTTGCAGTCCTCGGTACGAGTGATCAATGCATCGCTACTAACCCTTCAGACATGTGCATAGCGTTGGCGGCGTTGGAGGCAACGATTCACATTCAAGGTACAAAGGGTACACGCGCCGTCGCGTTCGGCGACTTTCATGTTTTGCCCGGAACCACACCGCACCGCGAAACCATACTGGAGCCTGGCGACCTTATTACTCATATAACGTTGCCGTCACCAACGAGCGGAAGCAAACACCACTACTTGAAGCTAAGGGACCGCGCGTCGTACGAATTCGCATTGGTATCGGCGGCAGTAGTACTAACGATCACAAATGGAAAGATTGCCCGTGCGCGTATCGCACTCGGTGGAGTGGCCACAAAACCTTGGCGCTCGCTGGAAGCCGAAGCTGCGCTAATTAACAAGTCGGCAAACGATGGGAGCTTTCACCAAGCTGCCGAAGCGGCGTTGCGAGGCGCCAAGGCGCAGAGCGAGAACGGATTCAAGATCGAACTAGCGAAGCGCTGCCTGACGCACGCGCTACGCACGGCTGCTGCCAGCTGAAGTTTCAGGAGCAACTATGGCGATATCACAGCAATCATCAGGAAGTTCTCCGATCGGACGCGACACAGTGCGCATCGATGGACCGCGTAAAGTCACTGGGCTGGCGCAGTACACTTCAGATTTTAATTTCCCTGGGATGCTGTACGCGGTGCCAGTGGAAGCCACGATCGCGAATGGCAAATTGCTCACGCTTGATACTTCCGCGGCAGAGAAAATGCCGAATGTACGCGCTGTCTTTCATCGCGCGAATATCGGTGAGATCTTTCGGTCAACTCCCGCTCCTGGTTTTGATCGAGTCTGCCTCGAGCGTCGGCCTCCATTCGAAGACGACGTGGTCCGTTACTACGGTCAATACATCGCTCTCGCCGTCGCTGACACTTTCGAAGCCGCGAAAGCTGCCGCCGATGCAGTTCGCGCGACCTACTCGAAAGAAAAGCCTAACGTTGATTCCCGCCTCGAAGCCGGCAGTGATCCTGATGTCGTCTTCACAGGCTACGGACCAGTGCCACGACTGCAAAGTCACCGTGGCGATGCTGAAGCCGCGTTCACCAGTGCAACAGTCAAGTTGGATGAGACTTACGTAACGCCTGCTGAAACCCACAATCCGCTCGAACTGCATTCCACCACTGCAATGTGGGATGGACAGATGCTCACGCTGTACGACTCGACACAAGGTGTGGTCAACATGCGCAGCGTAATGGCGCAAATGTTCGGACTGCCCAAGGAGAACGTACGCGTTATCGCAAAGTTCCTTGGTTCCGGATTCGGTGGCAAGCTCTACCCCTGGACACACGTTTCGCTCGCCGCTGCTGCCGCGCGTAAATTAGGTAAACCGGTGAAGCTGGTTGTCAGTCGGAAGATGATGTTTCAAACAGTCGGACATCGGGCACACACCCAGCAACGTGTGCGATTAGGAGCAACTCAGGAGGGCAAGCTCGTTTCACTGCAGCACGATTATCTCTATCACCTGTCGATGATTGACCACTACCACGAGGACTGCGGCGAAGCTACTCCTTTCCATTACAGCGTTCCAAACCTGCGTGTGACATTCGGACGAGCACGACGAAACATTGGCGCCACTGCAGATATGCGTGGGCCTGGTGCAGTCCCCGGGCTCTACGCCACCGAATCAGCAATGAATGAAATGGCTGAGCGACTGAAGATCGATCCGGTACAGTTCCGCCTCCTCAATGAACCAAAGATCGACGAGTCAGTGAATCTACCGTTTTCATCACGTCACTACGTAGAATGCTTAAACCTCGGTGCTGAGAAATTTGGCTGGTCGAAGCGCAACCCGGCTATCGGCGCAATGAAGCGAGATGGTCTGACATTGGGCTGGGGCGTTGCGGGCGCTGCATGGATTGCCGGTAGATTCGCAGCCGATGCGAATTTGCAATTGCGCGACGACGGGACGGTACGCATCGCGTGCGGCACCCAGGACATTGGTACTGGCACATACACTATCCTGGCCCAGCTCGCGTCGCAGAAGACCGGAGTGCCAGTCGAGAAGATCGAAGTTGAACTCGGCGACAGTGCGCTTCCGGATGGTCCAATCTCAGGCGGTTCTTTAGCAACCAGTTCTGTAATCCCAGCTGTATTTAAGGCTGCCGATCAGGCGATCTCGTCGCTGATGATTGTGGCTATCTCAACTCCAGGCTCACCTTTCCTCGGTCGTAAACCTGAAGACCTGGCGCTTGAGGGTGGTCGTGTCTTTGTAAAAGCAGAAGGAATCGCGAAGGGGGTTCCGTTTAGCGATGTGCTCCGCCAGGCAAATGCACGACTCGTCACGGGCGCCGGCAGTTCTGAACAAACAGCGTTTGCTCCGAACCCGAAGTTCTCCATGCACTCGTTTGGCTGTCACTTTGTCGAAGTCACATGGCAGCCAGAGATCGCTCGCCTGCGCGTCAGCCGTGTTGTTACAGTGATGGACGCCGGCCATATCCTTAATCCACTCACGGCCCGCAATCAGATCAAGGGCGCAGTAGTGATGGGCATCGGCATGGCGCTGTTTGAAGAAACTACTTACGATCCGCAAAACGGTGCACCAATCAACAGCAACCTCGCTGACTACATCGTGACGGTGAATTCCGACGCACCTCCGATTGACGTCCACTTTCTCGACTATCCGGACAAAGAGATCAACGAACTCGGCGCGCGCGGTATCGGCGAGATCGGTTTGGCCGGTGTCGCCGCAGCGATCACGGCAGCGGTCCACCACGGGACGGGAGTTCGTGTGCGTGAATTGCCTGTGAAGATCGAGAACTTATTGGTCTGACCCTCGCAACGAATTCCCACGAGTGGTTTGAGCGATCACATTGCCGCAATGATTTACGCCGTACGGCAGGCGGAGGATATTAAATGAAGATTCGATTCACTAATTTCTATACCGAGCCGCCCGGTGTCGAACATTTTGCGAAGACCGGTAACGAACCGGTCGTGCTTCAGATCAGCGGCAATGGGCCAACCGGAACAGAGTCTGTTGCGGCCGGCGCTGAAAGCGTTGCTGCAAAAGCAAACTACGACTCACTTTTCGCGAATGTAAATGGAGCACGCATTCATTACCTCAAGTCCGGCAGCGGCAAGCCTCCGCTGGTGCTGATTCACGGGTTCGGTGACGACGCCCGAATGTGGCTTCCTCTGTTCGCGGAGTTTGGCAAAGACTACACAATACTTGCTCCTGATTTGCGTGGCCTGGGCCAATCATCGAGAGAAAAAACCGGCTACGACAAGAAAACCGCAGCCGCTGATATCCATGAGTTGGTTAAGAGCCTCGGGTACAAGGATATCTATCTTGTCGGCCACGATATTGGAATGATGGTGGCCTATGCGTATGCCGCGCAGTTTCCCACTGAGGTCAAGAAGCTCGCCCTATTGGACGCACCGATTCCGGGCATCGGCGACATTTGGGAAAAGATATACGCAACTCCCGCGCTTTGGCATTTTCATTTTGTGAACAGTCCGATTGCGCTTGAATTGGTGAACGGACGCGAGCGCGTTTTTCTCGAGCACGTCTGGCAGTCATTCGGAGGTGACTTGGCGAAATTTCGAGAGGAAGAAAAACAGATGTACGCGCAGAGCTATGGTCAGCCTGGAGTAATGCGTGATGCGTTTGAGTATTTCAAAGCGTTCGAGCCAACGGACGCCGAGGACAACCGTAATTTTGCCAAAACAAAACTGCCGATGCCTTTGCTGGTAATTGAAGGCGAAAAGGGAATGAACGGGGCACTCGCCGTTCAGGCTGCGCTGATATCGGATCACGTTAAGGCCATAAAATTCCCTTCAGGCCATTGGCTAATGGAAGAGAAGCCGGCCGAGACATCTGCAGCTTTGAAGGACTTTTTCGGTAATTGATTCGCTCACACTGTGGAACGTTTTGAAGAGTCAATGAAGAACGAAAGTTCAGGTAAAGATCTGAGCGCACTCAGTGGATGTATGACAATGCCTCTGTGACGACGTTGAATGCCTTGTTCTCAAACTCAAGTTGGGCATCAAATCTCTTTTCCCCTTCCAGCTGCTTCACGCGAACGTAAGTCCCGTCGTCGCGGAGTTCTCTCGCATTGACGTTGTCCTTTAAATAAGCATTCAAAACCGTATCCCGCAAAAACTGCCTCAGGCGTGGGTCTTTTATTGGAACGAGTACTTCAACCCTGCGGCTCAAATTCCGATACATCCAATCAGCACTGCCTATGAACATTTCTTCCTTTCCGTTGTTTCCAAAATAAAACAGTCTGCTGTGTTCCAGGAAACGTCCGACGATGCTCCGCACGCGAATGTTGGCGGAAACGTCAGGTAGTCCAGGTCTCAACATGCAAATGCCACGCACGATGAGATCGATGGATACTCCAGCCTCTGAAGCGTTATAGAGAGCTCGGATCAATGCAAGGTCCGTCAGGCTGTTTATCTTTGCGATGATTCGCGCCGGGCGGCCCGCTTTGGCGTGGGCCGTTTCGCGCTGAATTAATTTGAGGGTGCGCTTTCTCAGATTTAGGGGGGCGACAAGCAAACAGTTGTAGTCTTCGTATTCTGAGAAGCCGGTCAATGAATTGAAAAGGTTAGTCGCGTCGTTTGCAATTTCCTCGTCAGCGGTGAAGATTGCCAGGTCGGTATAGATACGTGATGTAGTCGTATTGTAATTGCCGGTGCCGAGATGAACGTAGCGCTGTAGCTCCGTACCTTCACGCCGGACAACCAGGGTGAGTTTACAATGAGTTTTGAGTCCAACCATGCCATAGACGACATGAACGCCCGCTTGTTCCAGGCGCCTTGCCCACTCAATGTTGCTTTCTTCATCAAAACGGGCTTTTAGTTCAACCAGCGCGGCAACTTGTTTTCCACTTTCGGCGGCATCGATCAAGGCTTTCACAATGGGCGAGTTGCGACCTGTCCGGTAGAGGCAGATCTTAATTGCAACTACGTCCGGGTCCGCCGCTGCGGCATTAATAAAATTCGTCACTGTTGCGTAAGCCGTATAAGGATGATGCAAGAGAACATCCTGTCGCTTGAGACATGAAAAAATCTCTTCATCCTGTACGAGCGCTGCGGGAGTTGTCAGCTTTAAAGGCTGGTCCTTCAATTCCGGCCGATCGAGATCATACAACTGCATCAGATCCGGAATATTGAAAGGCCCATCTATGACATAAACGTCGTCAGCAGTTAGCTCCAGGGACTCAGTCAAAAACGTGACCATCTCCTTCGGCATTGTCGCAGCTACTTCCAGCCGGACTGCATCACCAAATCTCATGCGCCTAACATGCTGCTGCATCGTTCGCAACAAATCGCTTGCTTCGTCATCCTTGATCTCGAAGTCCGCATCGCGGGTCACACGAAACAGGTGACACTTACTGGTCCGCATATTGGGAAAGAGCGTTTCGATGTTTGCTGCAACCAGACTGCCCAGAAAAGTAAAAGTATTTCCTTTATCGTCGACTGGTATCAGGCGCGGAACCATTGGGGGTAATTTGATCCGCGCAAACCGAGGGCCTTTGGGCGCACCGGCGGGATTCACTCGCTTAACCTGCGATGGCGAAACCATCAGGCCAAGATTAAGACTGAGATTCGAAACGTAGGGGAAGGGGTGACCTGGATCGACGGCCTGTGGCGTTAAGATCGGAAATACATTGTGCAGAAAATAAGTGTTTGCGTACTTTCGCTCTCGCTTAGACAGGTCTCCATAACGTCGAATAATTAAGTCGTTCTCGGCGAGCGCTGGAAAGATCTGCTCTTTCAAACAACGCATTTGAAGCTCCAGTAACGGCTTTAACTTCGCGCGGATAGCTTTTAGCTGGTCGGCGGCAGTTAGACCGTCAGGTGAGCGCTCCCCGAAGCCACCTTCAACCGTTTCTTGCAAACCGGAGACTCGTACCATAAAGAACTCATCCAGGTTCGAAGAAAAGATTGCCAGAAATTTCAATCGCTCAAGAACGGGATGTCTCTGGTCCAACGCCTCTTCCAGGACTCGTCGATTGAATTCGATCCAACTGAGCTCACGGTTAATTAATAAGTGTTTTTGTTGTCGAAGATTCCGAGCTTTGCTTCGGTTGGAGGAAACCTTCTCGTTGGTCTTGGATTTAACTCTACTTGTGGAGATTGCCATGTGTGAATCGATCGTGGAGCTTGTCGGTTTGAATTGGAGCTCACCCCTTTTATGCGAGACATGTTACAGGATCATGAATAAGGAATGGCAGAACGTTCCGAAAAACAGACGTCGGAGCAACAGTCGAGGCATTGATCGCAGATTCCAGTGCCGCGATTTTCTGACCAAGAATTCCAAACTATGTGCAGTTTCGGTTGCAGTCCGTGAAAGTCGCTAAGTCCAACAGAGCAAACATCAAAAAGTTTATTCGCTGAGAACACGATGAACGAAAGAGACGGCTATCGATCCTTCGCCGACTGCTGATGCCACGCGCTTCACGTTGCCGCCCCTAACATCACCCACAGCGAATACGCCAGGTAGACTAGTTTCGAGTAAGTAAGGCGTGCGTGGCAGTGTCCAATTTGTAGCCGCTAGATCTTGAGAGGACAGTTCGGCTCCGGTCTTGATAAAACCGGCATCATCACAGACTACGCACCCTTGCAGCCAACTTGAATTTGGCGTTGCCCCCGTCATTGAAAATAGCGCGCTGATATTATGTGTCTCGACATTTCCGGTTTTGCTGTTGAGCCACTGCACATGTTCAAGATGATCAGTGCCATCCAGGGAAATGACCTCAGTATTTGTAAGCAAATCAATCGTTGGAGTCTCTTCAATGCGCCGGATTAGATAGCGCGACATTGTTTGGGCCAAACCAGGGCCACGCACCAGCATGTAAACGCGACGTGCTGTTTGCGCGAGAAAGACTGCAGCCTGACCGGCAGAATTGCCGCCGCCAACCACGACAACTTCTTCACCACCACATAACTGCGACTCAAGATGAGTGGCGCCATAGTAAATTCCGGCGCCTTCAAAACGCGAAAGGTTCTCCAAAGGTAGTTTTCGATACTGTGCTCCCGTTGCGATAATAATCGTGCGTGCCGGAACTCGCTGACCTTGATCGATCATCACCGCGTAGGGTCGACGATCACAGCCGAGCCCTTTGGCATCCTTGGCGATAAGGATCTGAGCGCCAAACTTCTGCGCCTGCGCATAAGCGTTTCCCGCGAGTTCCTGGCCAGAAATTCCCATTGGAAAACCCAGATAATTTTCAATCTTCGAACTCGCACCAGCCTGACCACCCGGAGAATTTGACTCGATCACCAACACATCCAATCCTTCCGATGCCCCATAAACCGCGGCCGCCAAACCAGCTGGTCCTGCACCGACAACAATCATGTCGCGAACGTGTGTTTGGTCGATCGATTCATTGAAACCCAGGCAGTCTGTAATCTGCTGGTTCGTTGGATTTCGCAGTACAACGGTGCCACGACATATCATTACCGGAAGGTCGCCGATAGCCACGCTGAAGCGATCCAGCAGCTCCTGAACTTCGGCATCGCGTTCCAGATCAATGTAGGAGTACGGCTGATAATTACGTGTCAAAAACTCTTTGATGCGGAAAGTTTCCAATGAATGACTGGACCCAATTACGACGATATCCCCGATACCTCGAGTGATAAGTTCCAGTCTGCGCGAGATGTAAGCTCGAAGAAAAATATCGCTAAGCTCACTGTCTGTTTGGACCAGAGAAAGCAACGTCTCGCGTTGAATCTCTATGAGTTCGCATCTTTCTGCGGCACGGATTCGGAGCAACCCACGGCGACCTGAAAGGACGTGCAACTCTCCGGTGAACATGCCCGGGCCGCATACGGCGATAACTTTTTCTAAGCCGTCCGACAGCTGAAGAAGAACGAGCCGGCCCGTTCTGACAATAAAGAATTTGGAGACGGTTTCCGCAGGTTCCACTACAGTTTCATCCGGCTGAACGGTGCGCAATCGTCCATGCGCTAGTACTCGCTGTTGCTGAACTGGCGTGAGAACCGGAAACATGTTGTCGGGTGTTGAGCCGGGCAATGGTGGTGTAATGTTTTCGCTCGTCATTGATCCCAATAGCCTTAAGGTTTCCTTAGCAGAAATGAAGTCGGGGAACTTAAGGAACCTTTGAATAAGTGCAAGGGGCCTCGTTTGTGTGTGACTTCGTGGATCGTTTGCCTCCGCCGCAAAAGAACGATCCACGAAGCCACCGAACAAACACGAACGAGATCTTTAATTAATCAGAGCTTCCTTAAGTATGTTATCAGTGTGGGAAAAGATATTCGACACAGCCTCGTCCGGTGCTTGCCCAGGGAAGCACGCAGGGAAGATACAGACTTTCCAATTTGATTCTCATTTACCTTCGCTAGCACAAGCATCTAAGATCTGAAATTCGCGTTCTGCGTCCCTCTCCTTCACCTTGACATCTACCTCGTGTTCAAGTATCTTGATGTCAAGAGATATTCAGGCTGGAGGCGGCAATTATCAACAAGCTTAAATCGGAATCGTTAACCGGCGGGAGCGGCGTCCACGTTTTCCTTGTGTTGTGGAAGGCGGCGAGTGCTGTTCAGGCCTATGCCGAAAAAAGCATCTCGGCTTTGGAAATGTGCGGCAGTGACTTCGCCGTGCTCGAAGCCTTGCTTCATAAAGGGGCGCTCCCCGTCAACGAGATCGGTAGAAAGGTCTTGTTGACGAGTGGCTCGATCACGGTGGCAGTTGACCGCCTGGAGAGCAAGGGCCTGGTCGAGCGGCGCGCTCACGAGACTGACCGGAGGGCCAGAATAGTTCACTTAACAAAGGAAGGCCGCAAGTTGATCACCCGCGTCTATGCCGAGCACGCAGCCGACATGGAACGTCTCGCGTCTGTCTCTCTGACCAGGGAGGAGCGCAAGACGTTAATCCGCCTGTTGAAAAAGATCGGCTACGAAGCGGCGGGTATCAGTACAAAGCGAGCAAAGAACAACGCGTGAGTCATCAACAACTCGCGGTACGGGTTAGTAGAGAGGAGATGTTATGTCGACAGGGAGTAAGGAAGTGAGACTTAAGGATATCCAAACGAGCAAAGAACGCACCGTGGCTGGAATCGTGAACAGCATTGAGACTCTGGAGGGTGGGGGCTTTCTAGTGCGCCGGCCGTTTCCCAAGCCCGCGTTTTCAGAGTTCGATCCATTCTTGTTACTTGACGAGATGGGACCAATGAATGTTGCGCCGGGCGAGGCGAAGGGTGCACCCGATCATCCGCATCGCGGATTTGAAACGGTGACGTACCTGGTTTCGGGAGAGATGGAACACAAGGATTCTCGAGGACACGCGGGACGTCTGACCGCGGGGGACGTGCAGTGGATGACGGCCGGAGCAGGCGTAGTCCATTCCGAAATGCCGAGTCGCGAGTTCATGCGTACTGGTGGACGTATGCATGGATTTCAACTTTGGGTAAACCTGCCGCGGCACGACAAGATGATGAAACCGCGTTACCAGGAAATCTCAGGCGCGCAGATCCCAAAAGGGACTTCGGACGATGGTCTGGTTACTGTGAGTGTGATTGCCGGCGAAGCAATGGGTCAGCGAGCCGTCATCGAAACGCGCACACCAATAATTTACCTGCATTATCGGATCAAGCCTGGCGGTGTCGCCAAACAGCAGGTTCACAGTGATTACAACGCGTTCGCTTACATCGTCGAAGGAGAAGGATCGTTCGGAGCAGAGAGTGAACGTGCTACTGACGGTCAGATGGTTTTGTTCGCGCAGGATGGCAATGAAGTAACAATTGAAAATCCAGCAGGAACGGGAGCTACGCTTGAAGTATTGCTCATCGGTGGTTTGCCGTTGAACGAACCAATCGCGCGTTATGGTCCGTTTGTAATGAATACCGAACAAGAGATTCACCAGGCATTTGAAGATTATCGTCTGGGCCGGATGGGTGAAATCGATCGTTGAAAGCTATCGACATTGCGCCTATCAACTTAACGCTTGAAAGATTGAACGGAGAAGCAAAATGAAAATCGTAATTCTGACTGCGCGTCTTTTACTTGGGCTAATCTGTGTTGTGTTCGGACTTAATGGCTTTTTGAATTTTCTCAGCATGGGACCTATGCCGACCGGTTTAGCAGGACAGTTTATTGGTGCGCTGTTTCTGTCTCATTACTACTGGGCAGTTGCGGCGGTGCAAATCATCGGCGGCGTGTTGTTGCTGGTGAATCGCTTTGTGCCGCTGGGGTTAGTGCTGCTGGGGCCGGTAATCGTGAACATTCTGCTGTACCACCTTTTCTTGAATCCAGCTGGAATAGGTTTGGCAATATTCGTAACAATCCTGTGGTTCATTGTCTTTTACGGCCATCGTCAATACTTCTCCGGGATTTTTGCGCAACACACGGCAGTGAATCAATCAGGCGTTTAATTTGATCGGAAGTATCCAGATGTTTTAGATGGACCTTTGAGCTTGGTCAGCTTTTCTATGGCGTCAAGCCGACGCGGTGCAGAAGATTCTGAAAACGCAGGTCGGCACGCAGTGGATCAAATTCGGGAGCAACTGGAAAGATACTCCAACTGAAGATCATGAGCTTCGTAAGCCGTCTCAAGCGCCGCAAAAGTTTCTACCCGCTCGCCCACAGCGGTGTAGAGCATTGCCAGCAAACCGGGAGAGACATGATCGTTGCAAACCTGCGGCCGCTTAAAGAATCGCCAGGCTTGCTCCTGATTACGCGAGCGCGCATAGACCATCATCCTGGCTTCGGACAGCCAGGCTGGGTTGTCGGAACGGCCGGGTTCGGGCGCATCACCAACACTCGCTTTCCGACCGGCGATTCCGGATTGTCGCGTCAGCTACAGTTGGCATTGAAGCTCCTGTCTTAACTGGAAGCCCGGCCCAGCAGACTCATCTACATCTTCCGCACAACCGATTAAGGTCTGAACAACCTGTTGAGTAATATCCATGAAGTAAAAAAAGATCGATCGCTTGGTGGCCCGGGCGCTGTTCCTTCATAATCACTGCGCCATTCTTATTCCAGAATAACGTTGGTCAGGGGAGAACAATGATTCGCTTAGTCAAATGCGTTGTGTTGATTTGGTGTGCTATCACTCTGTTTGTCGGGGTGGCTAACTCCAAAGTATGGTTCCAAAACTCGCCACCTACTCCATCTACAGTCGCTGCCGGCGCGGTACTAACAGTTGTCTTTGCCGACGACCGGTATTTCGAAGGACCAAGCTGGGACCCACTCGGCAACCGCCTCTTCTTTTGTGCGTTTGGAAAGGGAAATGAGCAAGTCCTCCGACTGGATGCGCCGGGCAAAACAACGGTTGTGATGGACCATACACAAGGCATTAACGGAACATATTTTTCTCGTGACGGCAGGCTCCTCGCAGCACAGGCTTTTGGTCATAACTTGTTTAGCCTGAAGATGGGCGCTGATGGCCCAGAAGATACCAAGGTCCTTGCTTCCGGCTTTGAGGGAATTCCATTCATTCAACCAAATGATGTCGCTGAGTCGCCGGTTACAGGTGGAATCTACTTTTCTGATCCAAACTTCAAGGGAAAGACGCACAGTGCAGTTTATTATTTGAGTCGCGAAGGATTCCTTCGCCGTGTAATTGATAATCTAAAACTGCCGAATGGCCTGGAAGTTTCCAACGATGGTGCCACTCTCTACGTTAGCGATAGCTTCGAAAAGAGAATCTACTCTTATCCGATAACGCCAGACGGCGGCGTAGATCAATCGCAAGTGAAAATATTCTTTGATCCTGCTACTGAAAATATGGCAGATCCAGACGGGATGTGTGCGGACGCACTTGGCAATCTTTATTTTGCGATGCGTGGCGGTGTGTGGGTTGTATCTAAAGAAGGGAAGTCGCTCGGTCTCATTCCAATCCCTGAGTTCGCAAGTAATGTAACGTTTGGAGGAACAGATGGTCAGACGCTTTACATCACATGTGACAAGAAAGTCTACAGCCTGGCCATGCGCGTGAAGGGTGCACAGTTTATAAACCGGAAGTAGTCCTACAAATTAAGAAGCGATGAAGATTCGCGATCCAAATACAAAGTGACGTTGTCGTGTTTCTGAAGTATCGAGGCTGGTCGCATTTGGCTAACTTCCAATTCAACACAGTTTCTTACTGCCTCTGCTTTTCGCTGGTCTGGAACAATGCAGAGTATCTGGCGAGTCTTCATGATCTGCTGAATCGACATTGAAATCGCCTGAGTAGGAACCTCGTCGATACTACTGAACCATCCTTCGCCCACCTGTTGCTTGCGACAAGCGGCGTCCAGATCAACAACGATGTATGGCTCATCTGTTTCAAAATCCGCAGGAGGATCATTGAAGGCCAGGTGTCCGTTTTCTCCTATTCCTACGAACGCAGCATCAATCTGTTGTTGTGAAATCAACTCTCCTACTCTGCGGCATTCCCGACCAGCATCCTTAGAATCGCCATTGATAAAGTGGAACGCACGGGGCCGCACGCGCTCCACAATGCGTTCTCTCAGATAACGGCGAAAGCTTGCCGGATGTGTCTCTGGTAAACCTACATATTCGTCCAAATGAAAAAAGACCACGCGAGTCCAATCTATGTTGAAAAGGACCAGGGCATCAAGAAATTCAAACTGCGATGCACCGGTGGCAGCGATTAGATAGGCCGAGCCTCTCTCTGAAATCGCCTGTTGGATTAGCTTTTCAGCGTGCGCAGCAGCTGCTTGTCCCATGTTCAATTTTGTGTCGAGTACTTCAGTAATCATTGGCCTATCCGGTTTTGTTATTAGACGCTTTCCCACTTTCGTGACATTGAGGATCGTTCAACTGCGTCGAGCACGCGCTGGTTCTTGACACCATCCTCGAAATTGGGTGTTGGGAGTCTGTCCTCTTCGAGTGCCTGCAGCAATTCCAAGACTGTATGCGTGAACGTATGCTCGTAGCCAATGATGTGACCGGGTGGCCACCAGCCACTTAGATAAGGATGCGCTTTGTCTGTTGCCTGGATCGTCTTGAAACCGCTATTTGGTCCTTCATCTGAATAGAACTCGAGCTCATTCATTCGCTCCAGATTAAATGACAGGCTGCCTTTACTACCATTGATCTCGAAACGATTGAAGTTCTTTCGCCCGGTCGCATATCTCGTCGCTTCAATCGTGCCAATTGCGCCGTTATCAAACCTCACGATTGACAGAGCTGCATCATCTACATCAACGTCGGCGGTCTCGTTGCTATCCAGCACAGGTCGTTGATGAACGAAAGTATTTAACAACGCCGTGACTTCGCTGATTTCACCTACCAAAAAGCGAGCGAGATCGGTGGAGTGTGAAAATAGATCGCCTAGTGCCCCTGATCCTGCCTTCGACTTATCAAGACGCCATCGAGTTGGGAACTGCGGATTACGAAGCCATTCCTGTAGATAAGTTGCCCGGTAATGGTATATGTCTCCGACGCCGCCCTGTTCGATAAGATTGCGAGCTAGAGA
>Ga0068864_100001889_pt1 | contig 17200 bp, 11 predicted proteins | sample KBSSwiS72_FD_66586 | JGI IMG/M metagenome (GOLD analysis project Ga0068864, IMG submission 66586) | Switchgrass rhizosphere microbial communities from Kellogg Biological Station, Michigan, USA - KBS Switchgrass S7-2 | ecosystem: Host-associated > Plants > Roots > Rhizosphere > Soil ... | reverse complement strand
CTTTGTCCCGCGAAGAACTTCGAGAAGATTTGACTGGCTGAGGTGAGGAACGCCTCCGGAAACATTAAAGTGAAGTTGCAGTTCTTTGCCGGATAGACCACTAAGGAGTTCGTTGGCCAAAGGCTCAGTACGCAAATTAGCCAGGTAAGCGTTCGCCTCTGACTCGCCGAGAAAGAAGTCAGAGTTGCAACCAACTGTCAGCACGGTAAGAATCAACAGTATTGCCAGCAAACAACTTTTTCTGGAAGCAACCGCGCTTGTCATGGTTCTACCTCCAAGGTGAATTGGATTCTCATGTCCGCATCCACAGGTTTACCCGGATCACTATCAAACTGAACTATCCAGTAGACTCGCACACGGCCAGAAGCTTTGAGACTCGTAGGAGTTACTGTGTTCGTAACACCTGCGCAGGCGGCGAGTAACACCTCACCAGGGGAAGTTTGTTCACAAACGTTGTTGGTGGTGAGACAGCCTGAACGGCCAGTCTTACAAACAGGGGTAGTTGAAATAAGAACTCGTGAGAAAGGCACGGAACCTTCGGAAGTAAATACATTCACCTTTGAAATGGTCAGACGGGGGCTGAAGTTCTCTGTCCAGGAGGTGTCAGGGGTGTCGGAGTCATCGGGTTGGTCGCCTCTTATCCATGTAACCCAATGGACCTTCTGTTCCTGGTCCATCATTCGTATCAGCTTAAGCGGATAATTGACGGTCCTTGAATCACCGCGTCGAATGAAATCCGCGTCTAATGTTACGAGCTTCTTATCGTCTCCGAATACGGGTGAGACATATGCCTCATTTTTGAACGACTCAATTGGTGTGTTCTCAGCGGGAGGCGGCGGTGATTCGAGCCCCTTTACAAACAAACGAAAGCTTCCTGCCTGGGATGGAATGTAAGTTGGACAATTTGGGCATGAGTTGGAATGGTTAGCACATCCGGATGCGGACCGTGCAAATGTAGCCCCTTCGCCAGTGTCGGATGTCGCTCCGTCGACGAATGGAAATTTGACGAGTACCACGGTTGGAGAAAACCTACCCATACTGCTTGGCTGAAAAAGGCATCGGTCGGGGTCCTGACAAAGACTGCAACCTCCTTCACTTTGAACGCGGAAGTCTTCCCAACGAAACCCAATGCTGTCTCCTTCCGCTAAGTAGTACTTTTGCGCACGCATGAGTTTGTCGGTGTCGCGTGTACCCGCGGTAATCAATTCCGAACCGCGAACAATCTGCGGATAGAGTTCCGGTGTTATCAGCGCGAAAGCCGGAACACCAGAAGGGGTTGTTGCTGGTAGGTAACTAACATTTTGGCAATTCGTAAACAGCAGGACACCACACAGCATCGCCAAAACGATGCGTTGCGATCTTCGATTTAAGGCGCAAATACGATTCATTAAGCGCCTCCCTTTTTAGGTTTTCAGTTGACCTGCTTGCGAGGGCTGCAACCGCGCGAGTGCGGCAGAAGCATTTTCGGCGACGGAGTCTATCACTGTGAGGAAACTGGACCAACAAAATTTTTCGTTTGTAATTTTTCGATCGGCGGGACCGTCAGGTGTAGCTGTTGGCAGATAGCCAGTAGCCTGGGCGTTTTCAGCCACAACAACCTGGCTAACTGAGGACGATGGCCTAAAACCGAGCCTCCACTTCAAATATATGGTATTTAAAGCTCATGCTCGACCGCATTCCCCTGATACACGTGCTTACAAGGGCCACGGTCCTGATCATTGCTCTTTGGTCTCCTGGCCCATTCTTTGTTCAAGCTGAGCGGCTTCCACTCAAAACTTACAGTACAGCTGATTCTCTAGCGAACAATGAAATCAACAAAATCTTCCGTGACTCGCGCGGATTTCTTTGGTTCTGTACTGCTGGCGGATTATCGCGATTTGATGGTTATGCGTTTATTAACTTTGCGACAGAAAATGGTTTGCCGGATCCGGCTGTGAACAACCTTTTGGAAATACGAACAGGTGAATATTGGTTGGCAACTAACGGCGGTCTCGTTCGATTCAATCCCAGCGGGACACCCGTAAATCACGTAATTAACGCAAACGAAAACCTCGCGTCGGCAAAGATGTTCTCAATGGTTATGACTGATGATCATGATCAATCCATTTCGTCTGCAAACGCGTTGCTCGAAGATCACGAAGGAAATCTCTGGTGCGGCACTAATAAAGGGCTCTATCGCCTCGAGCGATCGAGCGGCGTATTAACGTTGCACGCGATAGATCTGAGTATTCCGAAGCAGTACGCTGCGCAAAGCGAGATTTTGTCTTTGATTGAAGATACCAACGGGTCACTGTGGGTGGCGACGCCTAGCGGACTTTATCAACGCTCACGAGACGGTTCCACAGCGAGATACACCAAGAACGACGGTCTACCGACTGACTACATTCAAACTCTCTTCATCGATGATCAAAAGAGATTGTGGGCTGGAACAAGAGACAGCGGCTTTTTTGAGTTCTCCACTGATCGCGTTAACTCTAAGGTAACTATCACTCAGTCTTTCAATACGCGCACTGGTTTGCCGACCGGTTGGATCTACGAACTCTTCGAAACATCTGATCGCAAGTTCTGGGCTGCAACCAACGAAGGTCTTATTGAATTCCATCCTGACAACAAAGAAGGAATTCGAGCATATACAAACCGAAACGGTCTGACCTACCACGAAATCACAGCGCTCGCCGAAGATCTCAGCGGCAATCTCTGGCTGGGTACCAGCACAGCAGGCGCAATGAAGCTGGCACGCAAAGGTTTTCAAACCTATGACGAACAGGATGGAATCGCTGTCGTCAATTCAATCTTCGAAGACCAAGCGGGGGGGTTGTGTTTTCGGGGAGCGGTAATTGGAGATAACCGGACCAGCGTGTTCGAAGGAGCTCAGCTCGATCTACTTCGATCAACTCGAGACGTTTACTACACACGTTTTGGACGCTTCGATGGTGAACACTTCAGCTGGTTCAAACCGGATGCGGTTCCTAATTTTGGTTGGGTTTCCGAACAGCTGACACTGCAGACCCGCAACGGAGAGTGGTGGATTGGAACGAGCGACGGACTCTATCACTTTCCCGCGGTAACGAATTTCGATCACCTGAAGAGCGCGCATCCGCTCGCAATTTATACAACCAAGGATGGCCTTGCAGCTCCGCAAGTTTTCAGATTGATTGAAGACTCGCACGGCAACATTTGGATCTCAACAATCTCGTCGGCAATTAATGGCTTGGCGCGTTGGAATGCCGCTACAGGAAAGTTAGAGGACCTGGCCAAGAGTCCAGGACTACCCTCGTCAACGAACAATTTAGCTCGTATCTTTGGCGAAGATTCCGCGGGTAATATTTGGATTGGTTACAGTCGTGGCGTAGCCCGATTTAGACAGGGCACTTTCAACTTTTTCAGTGGCAATGACGGACTGCCGACCGGCGCTATTGTTAAAATCTACCTGGACACTAAGAGACGCTTTTGGCTCGCTTCAGCACGAAGTGGATTGATCGAAGTAGAAAACCCAGACGCAGTTCACCCAAACTTCAAAAGCTTTACGACCGCGCAGGGCCTTTCGAGCAATGAACTGAGTGTGATTACTGACGATCTGAGCGGGCGAATTTACGTTGGCGGAGGCCTTGGACTCGATCAAATCGATCCTGCCACAGGTCGAGTGAACCGGTTCACGACTGCCGATGGTCTAGCTTCGGGAGCATTTTTGTCAGCATTCCGTGATCGCAGAGGTGATCTCTGGTTTGGGACCACGAGTGGCCTGTCACGCTATACACCCACAACTAATGAAACTAATGAACCACTGCCCATTCTTATTAGCGGGGTCCAGGTCGCAGGTTCTAAACAGAGTGTTTCCATACTGGGTGCTCAGCAGATCTCCCTTCCCGACTTTAGCTCCAGTCAAAACCAAGTCGAAATTCAATATGTAGGTCTCAGTTTCGGAACTGGTGAAGTGATTCGCTACCAATACAAGCTAGAAGGTGTTGATACGGAGTGGAGTCAGCTAACCGAACAACGAATTGTCAACTACGCCAACCTTGCTCCTCATCATTATCGATTTCTCGTGCGAGCCCTGAGCTCCGGCGGCACAATCAGCATCGGTCCCGCTTCAGTGTCATTTACGATCTTGGCGCCGATCTGGAGACGATGGTGGTTTGAGGTGCTTGCTGCGATTGCTGTCGCAGGGATCGTCTATTCAGTGTTTCGTTATAGGGTGGCTCGCGTCCTCGAAGTTGCAAATATTCGGACGCGCATCGCTGCGGATCTGCACGACGACATTGGTTCAAATCTCACTAGAATCGCAATTCTAAGCGAAGTGGCGCAAAGCAACTTGCAAGACGGCTCACATCCGATTGCTGGTCCACTGAAAAGTATTGCTGAAATTTCGCGCGAGTCTGTTGCTTCGATGAGCGACATCGTTTGGGCGATTAATCCTAGACGCGACACCTTGCTCGATCTCCTGCAGAGAATGAGAAAGTTCACAAACGGAATATTGATACCACGCGGAATCGAGTTTCAGTTTCAGGCTCCTGAGTTGGATTACGAGTTGAAACTTGGAGCGAGTGTTCGACGGAATGTCTTCTTAGTTTTGAAGGAAGCATTGAATAACGCAGTGCGTCACTCACAGTGCACCTCGGTTCTTATCAACTTAAAGATCGAGGGCTCCTGGGTTGTATTGACGGTGCAAGATGATGGGGTAGGCTTTGATCCTGAAAAGAATGGTGAGGGACAGGGACTGTCAAATTTGACAAAGCGTGCGAGAGACTCGCGCGGTGAATTGCAGGTTAATTCGCTGCAAGGAAAAGGAACCGAAATAGTATTTAGGGTCCCACAATAGCTAAACCAGGCGATCCCGTAATGCTTTTGCGACAGCCTCTGTTTTGGAATGCACTTGGAGTTTGTTGTAGATATTTTGTAGATGAAACGAAACAGTGCTGATGCTAATGCCCAAATCGTAGGCTGCGGTTTTATATGTATGCCCATTAACAATAAGTTTGAGTAACTCGACCTCCTGTTGCGTAAGTCGATATGAGGCACGCGGAGGCGGACTGAATTCACGAAACAGTCTAATTACCCGCAATGCAATCTCAGGTGACATCGGTGCCCCACCAGATACGACTTCTCTCAAACTCTCCAACAGTTTTGCAGGTGGAGTATTCTTCAGCAGATATCCTGTCGCACCCGCACACAGTGCGCTGAACACATCCTCATCGTCGTCGTAGACCGTTAGTGCAACAACCGGAAGCTCCGGATGGGTTTGCTTCAAGATTCTTGTCCCATCAATGCCACTCATTCCGGGCAATCCAACGTCAGTTAGAACTACATCCGGAAGCTCCTTATCGACCGCTCGTAGTGCCTCTTCCATGGTGCGGAATGCTCCAAGGCAATGAAAGCCTGTTGAGCCGTTGATCAAAGCGAACAACCCTTCTCGCACATCGCGTTGGTCCTCGACAAGCAACACTTTAATATCGTGGTCGTTGGCTGACACTCTAATCAGTACGCTTAAATTAAGGATGCAATGTGAGCTTACGTGGAAATTCTACGCCCGTCTCCTAGGAAGGTACACAGGTAACTTAGACACAGACCATAAGTCAGTCCGGTTCCCTTCTGTATCAGACCTTCCTAAAGAACGGGATCTATCTATCATTGATCCATTCTCATTTTCCATTTTCAATTCTGGGTATTTTCTCTCGGATTGTTAAAGGACGACGGTCACAGCCTCAGTGAAAAATGAAGAATGATAAATCGCTTTGCCTAACCTGAACGATTCTCAATCTGCACGGCTTCTACCTGTGTATCTACCCAGTTATCAGGTTACTCCCAACTAATTAAGATCCGGCTCCATTGGACCACCCAGTTTTATCAAGGCTAACTAAGAGGTTTTGAGAACCATGATTCTACTCACCCCCCCACGAGCTTCGTTGCTTGATGCTCGAGCGCTGCTCACATTCATGACAACCGCAATGCAAAACATCGCCCGACAAATTACTTCTGGATTTAGGGAGTTGAGAGTCAGGCCTTTTTTAAGCGCGCTAATCTGTTGCTTCGCATTTGCAATTTCATGTGTCATCGCCGAAGGACAACAGGTTGTTACAAACGGGAAATTTACAAACATTTATGTCTATGTGCCGAATTCCCCTGGCGAAACGTGGGATCAGCACATGCGCGCGGAGAGAGGTTCAGCTGGGAACCAATTTAGCCGCAGGTCAATTGATGCTTTCACCGACACGCTTATGGGACCGGGAGCGTCATCATATTTTAATTTTGTTCACCAATACTCTGGAGTAAATCAACCACAATTCTTTGGTAGTGGAATCGCTACTGATTCGTGCGTGGAGGCCGCGCTTAACGATGCCAAAAAACTTACTGCGCATGATTATCTCATTCAATGGGACACTGTTCGGTCGCTCGCGAACTGTCACGCCAGTGGCCTGGATCCCTCGCCGCAAGTAACACTCATTTTTGGTCCGGAGATAAAGGTTGCAGAAATCCCAAGCCCGCCGGTGGGAACGGCCGATGATATGTGCACGACGGAACAGGGCTGGCACGCATGGGGGCTGAATACGCCGAACTTTATTGCTTTGCCCACTGAGTCTAAATGCGCGCCAACATTCGAAAAGTTCACCACCACATTCAGTCACGAGGTTGTTGAGACAATTACAGATCCGGCCGGCTTTGGTTTTGGAGGAGTGGGGACCGATCCCACTAATCCCGGGAAGAATGAGGTTGGCGATAAGTGCGAAAACACCAGCATACCCTTGGGCACGTACACGGTTACGCAGTACTGGTCTGAGAATGATAAAGCCTGCGAGCCTCGCAATGGTCTTTCATTGCCAACAAGTCCCGAACGTGATTGGTTTGACGCGTCAGATATTCCGCTCAGAAGGTTTACCGCTGACGGACACCCTCTGACAGAGACAGTTGACCCTGCCGATGTCGGGCACAAGGCCAGCTCACTACGCATGATCATCTCGACCGGGAACGATAATCTCAGAGGCAACGGTGACAATTGCGACGTTACGATCAACCTTGCGGACGGAAGCGAGATTTCTTTACCCAACGTGAATCAAGGGCAAACTTGGGGCAACTGGAGCATACATAGTTTTGACGTACCGTTGCCGGCTGGTGGGCTGAAGGGTGGCGATATTACTGGAATCAAGTTGCACACCGTTAGGGGAGGCTTTGATGCATTTAAGAGCCCGGACAACTGGAACGTCCAACGTGTCCAGCTGAAAGCAACGCTGGGACCCACTCGCATTCCCACACCTCGAACTTTACCCAGCGCAACTGTCACCGTTACGGTGAACCAGGTAGGAAGCAGGATCGCCATTGGTCCTCGCATTCCGGGCATACCAGCCGCTTTGCCTGTCTATGGAATGATCAGGATAAATGGCAGCGAATTCGAACGAAGTCCTTTCTCAGAGTCAATGCTTTACGATCTCGGTACCGTTCCGCTTCAGATCGAAGTGTGGCAAGACCTTCCGGATTCCAAAGGATCGGGCAACTCGAGGGATCCCAACAATCCAGGTGGCCGAGGCGTACACAACGCCAAAGCAACGCTGCGGACTTTGAGCATCGACTATAACCTCAAAACCCATACCTTCATGGTTCGTGGAGAAAGCGGTTCTGCATTGCCGGGTAAGGCGGGTGTCGAATTCGCTTTTCCGGGCGACAGCAGCCATCCCGGAGTCGCTTTCACAATCACGGATCGACCTGGTAGCAACTAAATCTGTGTTAAGAGAAATGCGAGGACCTTGAAGGAATTAATTACTGGAAGTGTTTGTTTGAACTGCTCCATTGTTCTAAAGCATTGGTCATCGCACTACCTGCACAAGAGCTAAATGAATATCGCTCCCAAAATCTGTTGTGGCCTGTTATCAATCGCAGCGACCGTACCAATCATCGCATTTAATCGCGCGAACAGGGAGACACGCAATCCTCAAACTCAGGGCACAACAATTTCAAGGATTCCGTTGTGCGCGGGACTGACGATCGTTACAGCAATCAGTCAGATGGGCGGAGATTACGAATCGATCAAGACGATTGAATCAGTGACTGATCAAGAAGTGCGCCTGAGGTATTCATCAGAGCGAATGGTTCAGGACTTAATGGACAATGAACCGAAACTGCAACGAGCGACAGTGTCCCGCACTGTTCTTACGAGAGACATGGCCAACGCCAATCTTTATCAACAACAGTTTTACGACCAACTTCCTGATCCAATTCCGGGAACGACAGCCATTGGCACCTCAACCGCAGTGCTGAATGAATTGAAAACCAAAGGTGAAGCCGAGCTCGGATTCTTCATAGCGTTCACAGGCACACCCTCATTGGATCGAGAAGTTCACCCAAACGTTTTCGATAATCAAATGATCGGCAAGTTCCATCGCGTAGAACCTGGGCCGGTGATGCTGCCTGTTATCGTGAACAATATCCCGGTCCAACTACCAACAATCCATATTATGGGCGATCTCGTCGGAGACCAGACCGAGTTCTTCTTTTTCGACGATCCGGCAAATCCAATCGCTTTGAAATGGCGTTATGGCATCGATGCAATACCGGAAGAAGACGTGGAGAAATTTGCGAAGTCGGGCATGAAGTTGAACCGCGATCTAGACAAGTTGCAAGTCATCAAGATCACCTATCGTTGCGGGAATAGCGCAGCAGGCGACTCATCGGGACAAGCTGGGCAGCAATCACCTACTTCACCGGGGAATTCCGACTCAGGTCAGTTGGAAAAGAGCCTGGCTTCAACAGGCCGAGCCGATGTCTACGATATCTATTTCACATTCAACAGCGACCAGATTCGTGAGGAGTCCGAGCCACGCCTGAGAGAGATCGCTGACGCATTAAACAAGCACTCCGATTGGAAGCTCTCGGTCGAGGGCCACACCGATGGGATCGGTAGCAATAATTACAACCTCGATCTCTCGCGCCGGCGTGCAGCGGCGGTAAAGGACGCGCTTGTCAAACGATACAAGATCGAACCTGGACGATTGACGACAAGCGGATTTGGAGCCTCGCGTCCTAAGGATACGAATGACACACTCGAAGGTCGTGCGCACAACCGCCGTGTTGAGTTAGTGCGTGGCTGAGCTAAACCGATTGGAGGAGAACGATGACGGACGAAATTACTCAACTGCAGGCGCAGCTTGATCAAATCAGCGATGAGCTTCGAAGCGCGCAGTACAAGATCCGACAGCTGGAGAAACGGAGTGCCTTGCGACCGAATGTACTCTCGTTCTTTGGGCTATTTTTCGTTGCTTTGCTAGTTATCTCGTTCTGGACCACGAGTGCCTTTTCCGGAAACCAACCTACAGGTACCGCCGCAGGCACTGATGTCGCAACCAAACTCAAAGCACCATTCGAGGTGGTCGACGGTGCTGGAAAAACGATCTTCCTCGTACAAGACAAAGACTCTGATGTTACGAAGCTCCCCAGGGGCGCCTACGTCTACACTGTGTCGGGCAAACCCGTAGTAGATCTTTCGGCGACTTCGATCGAGGGTGGTGGAGGTAGGCTTCGCGTAACGTCCGAGGACGAGCAGACATACGCTGCTCTTGGTGCAGTTACCAACACAGCAATATTTGCTACCTATAAATCAGGAAAGAGAACAACGTTCATTGGTACCGAGGAAGGGACTTCAGGAGCCGTAAAAGTGTTTCGCAGCGATGGCCAAAAATTGGCGGCCTCGCTTGAACTTCAAGGCGAAGCTGGGGCAGTGAACGTTTTCGGTTCCGGCGACAAGCCAGTTGCCTCAATTCAATCTGATGCAGGGGACGGGAAACTGTGGATCAACGACAAGAGTGGACAACCCGTCGCTGGGGTATTAGCCAGTGATAACGGTGGAATCGTCAAGGTTATGAAAAGCGGTGAAGCGAACACCTACACCGCCATTAATGCAATCAATGCCGGACTCGGAATGGCAATCAGAAAGGCAGGTCAACGATTGGTTTTCGCGGGAGCGTCAGGCGCAGACGGTGAAAAGGGATCGGTCTACGTATACGGCAACGGCGAGAATCCAATTGCCGGCATCAGCAGCTACGGTGGAGGCAAAGGGCTCGTCGCGGTTTTCAACGCATCATCCGCGATTGCATTCATGTCTGAGAGCGATAAGCATCCCGGGGGCGGCAGCATCACAGTAAGTGATCCCGGCGGCAACGGAATCTTCTCAGCAGGCTTTACCGGTGAAGCGGGCGACGCGTGCGTGACCCGCAAGAACGGTCTCTGGTGCATGGGAACCAACTTACCGTTACAGATGAAGTGACACGTATTACTCAATACTGTGATGCGTAGGTATGTCGCTGTGATGTGTATAGGTGCGGTCGCAAGACTAAAGGAATCCAACGTCGGCCCCTAGGAGTAGATGCAATGCAGCTGATCACAAAGAGACATCTCCGCCATCGAATCACGATCGCAGGTTTTTTAATGATCAGTTGTTTACTCCTGGTGAGCAGTGTGACTAATGGTTCTCACGCGTCACCTCCTGAAGATGTGCTAGAACAAAGCCGTGCCAAGTATGCAGCACTCAAAACGTACTCAGACAGTGGCACCGTTATGACGGAATACGCTCTTGGAAATTCAGATCCACTAGTTGTAGAAAAACATACGTTCACAACCTTCTACCGGGCACCACGACAATACTTCTTCGAGTTCAAAAAAGATCCCAACGTTGCCGATGAACGCTTCGTAATCTGGGCTGATAACGCCGACTTCAACACGTGGTGGTCGTCAACTAATGTCCATGAGACGTATCCCAAGGGTCAAGGAACTCAGGCTTTTGCTCTTGGGGCTTTCCCAACCAAGAATGCCGCAATGCAGCTCGCACCAATGCTCTTTTCCCAGGCAGGATTGCATGGTCCAACTGTAGATCTTAAAGTCCTAAGCTCCGATCAGATTGAACTGGTTAATGGACACCGTTGTCACAAGCTTGTAGGCGAAGTCGGATTAGCTTATGGGACTGGGACTGTCACAAATGTGCGGCCCACGACTATCTGGGTCGATGCTGACAACATGCTTGTGCGCAAAGTATTAGAGGACACAGTCAAAGGCACGGGCGGGATCGATCGCGTTACAACTACTTTTGAGCCGCAAGCTGACGTGCAGATTGATGATGTCCATTTCAAATTCATTCCACCACAATGAGGGCAGAAAGCGATGAAGCTTTTCTTAATTTCTTGTGTAATTCTAGGCTCTGTAGCTTGTCATGGTGCGGTTCCAGTTGGACTAAACACGACCGCCGGTAACACCATCGATGCTCGAAACGATCTTTCCAAGGCGATGCGATCGATGCTCGCCGCGAAGTCATATCGGGCTCGAGTCGAGTCTACGACCTCAAGTGGGACCACGAGTACGACCACCATCGAATTTGTCGCGCCCGATCATTTTCACCTGACACGAGAAACGACCACTCCCAGTCATGCTGCTACCAAACAAGAAACAATCGTGGTCGGTGACGACACGTGGGTAAAGATGGGCGCCACGCCCTGGCAAAAGTTTCCAGCAAGTCTAGGCGATACCATCAAACAATTTAGAAATCCTGACGTGGTTGATGAGATTGCCAAGAGCGTCGATGTGAAGGTCATTGGCTCGGACATGATCAACGGCACTGCGACGACTATCTATCAGTACACATTGGGTAGTCCTGACAACAAGGATTTCAACATTAGCGCGAAGACGTGGGTTGCAACTGCTGATGGTTTACCGCGCAAGACAGAAAGCGAAGGCGACGTTAACCTTGGCGCAAGACAGATTCATACAAAGTCGGTAATTAGCTATTACGACTATGAGGCCGACATAAAAATCGATCAGCCTCAGTAATCAATGGCACTGTTATAGAGGGGAAGCAATCATGAGAAGTAATCGCAGGTTCGTTCAATGCGTTCTGATATTCGGTTGTGCTTTATGTGTTTTGATACCCAGTGGCGTTGCACAGCAGAACAAACCGACTCACCTCGATCTCGCTAGAGTTCTAGTCCGCGAGCTACGGCCGGAAGATACAAGTTATCAGCACAAACAGGGATACATCACATGGAAGGGCGAGAATGGAGCGGAAGGCTACCAGAGTCACGTCGATTGTAGTGGACTTCTCAACGTACTACTCGAACGTGCATATGGCATTACCCCAAATGATTTTGAGAAATGGCTTGGGAAGCGCCGTCCGCTAGCGTCTGAGTATTTCAACGCAATCACACAACAACAGAACTTCCGCTCGATCACTTCAATTGGAAACGTGCGCCCTGGAGACATCATTGCAATCCGTTATCCTCCGGGAACAAACGAAAACACGGGACACATCATGATCGTCAATGATGTGCCGTCGCGCCGCAACCCAACAAAACCGGAGATTGAAGGAACCGCGCAATGGGAAGTAAGCGTTATAGATTCCAGCGAATCGGGTCATGGTAAAACGGACACTCGACGTAAGCCGGATAGCTCTTTCGGTGATGGCGTTGGACAAGGCATTCTTCGAATCTATACCAGCGCAAACAACGAAATCGTTGGCTATACCTGGAGCACGTTCGCAGTTTCTGACTATTACGATCAAAACACGCGTCAGCTCGTGATCGGCCGAATCCAGTTACCTCTTAAACTGTGAAGGCACCGGGACCAAGAGAAGATTATCGCACTATGTGCGACGTCCAAATAGATCTTTTTGATTGGTCAAATTGTTAACTACTCAAACTAAAACAGGTCGCAGCCATTGCGGGTTTTTCAAGGGTTTTTGATCTTCTATATGCACTTGTATCCAATACGCTTTGCTTTTTCTGAATTCCCATCACAATACCGTCAATAGCTCAAGTGTTGGTTAGAACAGCCGTAACGCTGATCAACCTGCTCACTCCAGAAGAACCTCACAACCAGAGACAAGTTATATCCGTTATGAAGACTCGAGCCGTTCGCTTAGCTGAACGCTCTTGCCACGACGTACGACGACGGTTCGGGTGTTGTTTCTGTAGCGAAGTTTTGTCTGCGTTCCCCAAACGCTACGCAGATTAGCGTTGGTGAGCCGGCCGTTATGCCAGTTGATATCCACTTCAAAACCTCCTCTGGCTCTCAAGCCTTTCACACTCCCGTTGGGCCAGATTTTGGGCAACGCTGGTAAAAGGTGGATTTCTCCAGCGTGCGATTGCAAGAGCATTTCTGCAATCCCTGAAGTTGCGCCAAAATTTCCATCGATTTGAAATGGTGGGTGTGCGTCAAAGAGATTTGGATAAACACCACCACCTTGACTTTTCACACCCGGTTGATTCACAGGTGTTAGGGCTTTCCTAAGTAGTAAGTAAGCATGATCACCGTCGAGTAATCTGGCCCAGAAATTTACCTTCCATGCCAGACTCCACCCGGTACCGACATCCCCTCGCAGCTCCAGAGTCTTTCGAGCAGCGGAGAATAATTCCGGTGTTTTGTCTGGAGTGATCTGGTTGCTGGGAAATAATCCATAGAGGTGTGACACGTGTCGATGTTGGCGCTCAGGTGCTTCCAGATCCAAATCCTCGAGCCACTCCTGAAGCTGTCCCGCTTTGCCAATTTGCATCGGAGCCAAGCGATCGCGTGTGAGTGCAAGCCTGTCTGCGAATGAGCGATCAATTCCAAGTAATTCCGACGCCTTAATACATTGGGAAAAAAGATCGCGAAGGATCTGCATGTCCATCGTAGCGCCAGCACAGATTGCAACATCGGCGTGATGTTGGTTTTCGGGCGATAACGTCGGGCAGGTTACAAGCCACTTATGCTTTGGTTCTTCAACAAGAGTCTCCAGGAAGAATTGAGCCGCACCTTTCATAACCGGGTACGCACGCCGCAAGAACTGCTGATCGCCATTAAACTCGTAGTGATTCCAGAGATGAGTACATAACCACGCGCCGCCCGTAGGCCAGAAACCCCACAGTGGACCATCTATTGGAGCCGTTGCTCTCCACAGGTCTGTGTTGTGATGACAAACCCAACCCTGAGCTCCGTAGTGAACCCGCGCCGTCCGCGCTCCAGTCTCAACCAACTCACTTACCATTCGGAGTAATGACTCGTGGCATTCGGAGAGATTAGTTACTTCCGCCGGCCAGTAGTTCATCTCTGTATTGATATTGACGGTGTACTTAGATTCCCACGGCGGATTCATCGACTCATTCCACAGACCTTGTAGGTTCGCAGGCTGTGTACCAGGTCGCGATGATGAAATTAAGAGGTACCTACCGTATTGAAAATACAATTCTGCAAGGTGTGGGTCATTTCCTTTTAAAAACTCCGCTGGCCTCAAGTTGGTTGGAAGTCGAGCTGCGTCTGTCGTTCCTAGATTAAGATCGACACTACGAAAGAGTCGCTGATGTTCTTCGGTGTGCGTAGCACGTAGTTGTCCAAATGACTTTCGCCGCGCTTTCGCCACACTCTCGGACGATAATTTCGCCGGATCGCCACTCGTGTCTTTGTAACTTCGATAGCTTGTTGCAGCAGCTAACAGTAGCAAGACGCTATTAGCGTTGCGAACAGAGATGCTTTCCTTCTCAGTCGCGACGCTTCCACCTTCCGCGATCACAGTTAACCGTGCCTCGAATCTCAACGCACCTTGAACACCATGCGCGTCGCCGTTTTGTCCTCGCAGGATCAAAGTATTATCTCTGTCCGTTGCCACGACTGAATGTTGCGGCGATAACATACTGGCGTTGAAAGTAATCTGATTGGGTCGATCTGCCGTGAGGTGCACGACGATGACTTGATCGATAGGACTCGAAAAAAACTCGCGAGCGAATCTGACACCGCCTATTTCGTAAGTGACAGTGGCTATCGCAGTGTCAAGGTCCAGCTCACGTCGAAAGTTCAAAACGCTTTCATGTCCCGGGAAATCTAACCTGAGATCGCCTAGCGGTTGGTAAGGCATCTGTTTGATGGGTTGCGCCATCATCTTCGCCCCGATGAGGTCGCTAGCTTCCTTGTAATGTTCGGCGAAGATCAGTCGGCGCGCTTCAGGTAGGGTAGGTAGGGCTTCTGGATTCGTTGGGTCATAGGGACCACCGGCAAAGATAGAATCTTCGTTGAGCTGAAGTCTCTCATGGGCTGTTCTGCCAAAGATCATCGCTCCGAGGCGTCCATTGCCAATGGGCAATGCCTCGACCCACTCGGCTGCGGGCTGGTCGTACCAGAGTAGAAGTGGCCGACGGATGGATCCTTCGTTATTAGTAACGGAGCCACGACCTGCCAATGCCGTTGGTAAAGCAGTGGCCAAGGCGGTTTGGACCAAAAAACTTCTTCGGCTAATTTTCACCTTTACTTGCCGCCTAGCGCATACAAATTGCAGGTACTACTTAAAAACTTGAGGGACCAGTTCGAGCGGCTTATTCCTCCTTAGCACTTATTCTGTTCAAGAGGAGCACTGTTTGAAAACTTGCGACGTCGAGATCGCGCTCCTGCTGCTCATCCTTCCGAAGAGGTGCTGCCAGATGTTAACCGAAATATTAAAATCCGCGCCTGGATAAACTTTCTACATTTTTCAGGGCGAACCAAAAGATTTTCGCGCCCCTTATAAGGTAATAATCTCTTCGCTTGCAGTCTTGATGTACAGTCATGACGAAGTCGCTTGCGTCGAAGCTGTGGCACAAGCTTGCACTCACGCTACGAAATCGAGATTTGCCATTCAATCGTGTTCGAAGAAGGACAGAGATGAAGAGAACGAGCGCTCAAATACTGATGGCGATTGCCACCTTCCTAACTGTGACAGGGTTGTACGCGCAGGATGGACAAAAACCAGCTTACCTGAATCCTGACTTGCCCGCATCACACAGAGCGGAAGACCTCGTCCGCCGCATGACGGTTGAATAAAAGGTCACTCAACTGGTCAATCAGTCGCGGGCGATCCCGCGACTAAACGTGCCCGAGTACGACTGGTGGAGCGAGGCCTCGCACGGCATCGCCACAAGGGGCGCTTCCGAAGAATCCGATCAAGGCAGGCGATCCACTCGTCATGGATGTAACGGTCACAAACACTGGCAAGCGTGAAGGAGACGAAGTAACCCAGGTTTACCTAAGTTTCCCGAACGTAGCGGGAGCACCGCTGCGTGCGCTGCGTGCATTCCAGCGTGTTCATCTGAAGCCGGGAGAAGCGCAGAAGGTTCGCTTCGAATTGAAAGAACGCGACCTGAGCATGGTGAACGAGACAGGTGAACCAATCATCGCTGAAGGACAGTATTCAATTTCGATCGGTGGAGGACAACCCGATACCGGAGCACCGCTGATCGCTGGGAAGTTCCAGGTGAAAGGAACAAAGGTGCTTCCCGAATAGGCGCGTGCGCTCATCGCTCCGGAGGAGCGTCATGTTTATAGCCTCGTTGCGTAATGTGACCCGCGCTCCGTGGGAGCGTAATGTGTCGCTACGTCGGAAGGGATCGATCGACCGGACATGATGCGCAGACCCATTTTGCGGAACCTCGGACGGAAACTACCCAGGCCCAATTGAGTGTTTGTAGGTTGTTTCAGAGAGGGAGACACCTGGCGCTCCTACGGAGCGAGGGTTCGCGTAAAAGGGGGCAGCCAACGAGTGCCGCCCCGACAGTTATGATATCGACACCACGGTTACTGATTTGGGTTCAAGCTTGATGGTCAACTTGTTGCCCATGACTCTTGCTGAGATCGGTTTTGGTTTGACAGCATTCGGTGCATCGAATGTGTTTACGCTGTCGACCTTGTGGGCAGTTAATGTTTCACCGGTTGCTGAAGTGGCGTTGATGCCGGAAATGTTTGCTTCGATCTCGACCGCGTTGTTTGGGTCAACGTTGGTCAACTCAAGCCATAGTTTGCCGGAAGTGTCTTTAGCTGCAATTGCGTCGACGCGTGGAAGTGTGATGTCGCCGTTTGTATAAGTGCCGGCGTTGAAACTCACCGGGATAAACGTCCCATCCTGAAAAGGAACGTACATCTTGAACACGTGGTAAGTGGGTGTCAGGACCATTTTCTCTTTGTCGGTCATGATCATCGCCTGCAACACGTTGATCATCTGGGCGATGTTTGCACCACGAACACGATCAGCATGTCGCGCGAAGATGTTCAGATTCAACGCAGCAAGGACCGCGTCGCGGATGCTGTTCTGTTGAACCAGGAACCCCGGATTACTTCCAGGCGAGGGCGCATACCAACTTCCCCACTCGTCAACGATAAGCGCAATCTTCTTCTGCGGATCATACTTGTCCATGATTGCTGAATGCTTCGCAACCAGGTCTTCCATCTTCAG